>Ga0182024_10013168_pt1 | contig 16218 bp, 26 predicted proteins | sample P32metaG_FD_120480 | JGI IMG/M metagenome (GOLD analysis project Ga0182024, IMG submission 120480) | Permafrost microbial communities from Stordalen Mire, Sweden - P3-2 metaG (Illumina Assembly) | ecosystem: Environmental > Terrestrial > Soil > Wetlands > Permafrost | place: Sweden: Stordalen... | reverse complement strand
GTAGCCTGAAAACGTCGCGAATCTGGTCCCAAAAATCCAATCGGCGTTCCACCAAAAAGGTTTTGAGGGCGCAGGACAAAAAGCGCTACGACGTAACGCTCCCACGAGCGCCATGCGTTACGACGTCACTCTGTGACCAGATCCATGCGTTACATCGTCACTCTCCGCCGTTACGACGTCACTCCATGTCGAACTAAGCGCCGTTACTGTTCTGTAGGGCGTCGGCAATGAGGTCACCGACCGCGGTCGCGATTTCGTTACGATCATCGCGATCCTCTGGCTTGAGGTAGCGCCGCTTAATAAGGGCATCGATGAGCGCGCAGGCCACGCGCACACGGATCGACAGTACGCCATAACGGCGCCGCCGGCGGTACTCACGCATGCGCTCGGCGCCAGTGGAGGGCGAACGGCTCACCGGCGCGGCCTCCCAGCCTTGTTGGCGATTTCCACCAGCAGAGACACGACGTCTCCCTTGGTCCAGCCCGTCAGCCAGAGCCTGGTGTTCGCCGGCAGATCACGCTCGATTGTGATCCTGCCGCGGATGTTCGGGCAGGGGCCCGGCCGAGGTTGCCACCTTCCGGAGAGCGAGCCTTTACCGACGCGCTTGCCCATCGGGCGGGTCTCCTGGCGTCCCAGCGTGACAGATGTGACACGTCCCCGGCAAATAGGGGTATGCGCGCGCGCGTGACGTCGATAAGCTGAGTACCTGTCACATCTGTCACGGGGCATCATGGGCAAGCCGCAAGAACACGAAGGCCGGCGAAACAACTGCCACGTCGGTCGTGGCTCTTTTTGAATCCTCGGTCCTCCAATTTTTGCGACAGCTTTTTTTGCGAGCCTACCGACTCACCCGCTCTTTCGGCCCAAACCTTCCAGGAGGCGAATAGAGTGCTTGACCGCTCGACGGCTTCACTCTCTTCCTCGCACTGCTCCTTCAACCAGGCCGCCACGGCATCTTCGGCCTCCAGATAGGCTGCGGTCGCTGAAGTCACCGTGGCCGGCGGAGCAAGACCGTCACGCTGCCAAGCCAAGCATCCTTCAATCATCCAGGCAAGGACGCCTGGCCATTCGGCTTTCAGCTTCTCGGTTAGATCAGGGTCGCGTTCCGCGGGCGGGACAGTGACCGTGAATGGGATGAGATTAAGACGGCGGCGAATTGCTTCGTCGACCGATCGAAGCCCTGGTTTGTGATTGCCAGTGATGAAGAGCTTAAATTGTGCAGTGAACTCGAAAAAATCCTGCCGCATAAAGTGCGCTGCGATTTTGTCGCCACCGGTAAGTTGCTTGATCCGGGATTCAGCCCAGCGACGGCCTTCCTCTGTTTCGACGGAGGTAACAAGGCGAGCGCCCCGCAGACGGGCAAGCTCGGTTGGATGACGGTCGTGGTGTGACGCGGTAAAAGTTTCGATTGGAGCCGTGCAATGATAGTCCGCGAGGATTCCGGAGATTGTCGACGTAAACACCGACTTTCCATTGGCGCCGGTCCCATAGCCGAAGAACAATGCGTGCTCGTTCGTAACGCCGGTAAGGCAGTAGCCGGCCATGCGTTGCAAGAATTTCTTCAAAGACTTGTCGCCAGCCGTGACTCGATCGAGAAAGGCCTGCCAAGTTGGACAACTGCCCGAGGAAGAGACCGCCGTAATCTGCGTCAAGTAATCGCTGGGGTGATGGCTGCGAAGATTGCCAGTGCGTAGATCGGTGACCCCGCCGGGCGTGTTCAAAAGCCACGGATTTGCATCCCACTGATCTACTGTTGCGGCAAGGCGGCGGTCGGCTTTGGCAAGGCGCTCTACGGCGGCAACGGTTTTGGCGCTGGCGAGAACCTTTACATACTTTTTGCTGTCGCAATGAGCGGCGGCCTCGCGACATACTTTACGCGCCCAATCGAACGCCTGGAGCGTTTGGTCAAGTTGCCAGCGTTTGCCGTCAAAAATCAGCCATTTCGACCAAGCTGCAACGTAACGGAGCTCGTCTCGATGACGTTCGGCAAACCGGAGCGCTAATGCTTCGTCAGTAAGTTCGGGAGGATGAATGTCATTTTCTGTAGCAGTCTTCTCGGCTCCGTCGGCGTCAGAGTTGAACACGAAATCGGCAACATCCTCCGGGAATAGTGGATCGTCGAAGGCGTTCGCAATCTCCTTCAGTATGATGTCCTCACCGTAGGTTTCAATTAGCCTGTGAACCGAGGCCGTGGCATAAACTCGGTCGATAATTTGCTGGCGCGGGAAACGGTCGTCTTCCTCCATTCCCGCAGCGTATTGAGCAAATGTTGCAAATGCCGAGAGCTTTTCCGACTTCGGTGCGACGCGCACCGAACTTGCAATGTTGCGAAATTTTTCCGCGAGGTCAGGAGCGAGCACAAAGTCAGAGGCTGCGTCAGCGTCGTGACGATCGCATCCGGCCGAATTGGCTGTGAAGCAGTCCTTGCCGTCACGCAGGTCCGCTTCCTGGGCCCCACGATCGAACACAGCCGATGCCGGACCCGCCGCGCGGTGCATGTTACGCGCGGCCTTCCGTGCCGCGTGTTGCTTTCCGGTTGGAGCTTTTTGCCGCTTGCGCGCGCTCCCATTCCTCGATTTCTTCGAGGACAAAATAGCGCCGGTGGTTGATGACAAGCGGCCGCGGAAACTTCAGCGCTTCGTTGGCAAGCCAGCGATCCAAGGTTCGATCGGTCACACCAAATCGTGTCCAGACCAACCGCGCTGGCAAGCGAGCGTGTTTTGGATGAGATAACATCTTTGATCCTCGCGAACGTACAGGCCCTGCCACCGTCAACGACGGTGCAGCCAACCTCTCCATCCACGAGGAGTTTCCGGCGTAACCGGACCCCGCCACCCAACGTTTTCGATACGCCGATTCGTCCAATCAGGCAATGTCGGTGACATTGACCGTAAGAAGATTTATGGCTTATCCACAGGCTATTAGCGGAGTTGTTTCGCGTGGACTGTAAGCCCTGAAACCGTCGCTTCGGTGGTGCTATCTGGCCCTTTAGCGGCTGCCGAATTTGCCCCGTATCACCTTGCCGGCCGGCGCGGCTTTGATCTCCGCGGCCTTGGCCACGATGGCCTCGACGTGGCTGGCCCATAGCTCCAGGGCCTCGCGTTTTTCCAGATCGTAGGTCGCCCGATTGTAGACGCCGGCGACGCCGGCCTTGTGCCCGCTGACATGATTCACGACGGCCTCGATGACTTGCGGCTGCACCGCGAGCCGTTCCTGGCCTGAGGCCTTATCCTTCACGCGCAGCGTCGCCACGTGCGTCACGAACGAACGCCGGCTGTCGTGGTACGACCACGCCTTGCGCAGCGCCATGATCTTGTCGAGCTGCCGCTTGGCGCGGCTGAAACCCGTGATGGCGGTTTTGCCGGTCGTGGACAGGACGTGATCGCCGTCACGGTCGCCGTTTGTCTCCTTCGACGCGGATTCGATGATGGCCCACACCTGGGGCGACAACGGCACGGTGTGGGTCTGGCCGTTCTTGGTGCGCTCGCCCGGCAGCGTCCAGATGCGCTTGTCGTCGTCGATCTCGGACCGGCACATCCCGGCGACCTCGGATCGTCGCTGGCCGGTCAGGAGCAGGAGCTTCACAAACGGCCCGAACGGGTGCCCGATCTGATCGGATGCCATCCACAGCGAAGAGATTTCGCTTTCGGTCAGGACGCGCTCGCGGGAGCTTTCCTTCCCCGGCGGCTCGACGCCGGCGCAGGGCGACAGCGTCTTGATGATGTCCTTGGCGAACATCCAGTTAAACCACTTGCGCACGATCGCCAGCGTCCGATTGGCGAGGATCGGACGGTCCTCAGCGATGGCATCCAACAGCGCCACGACCTCCTTTTTCCCGATGTCGTGGACGCTCCTGCCCTTCCAGCGCGGCAGTGCCTCCTTGTTCAGAATGCGCTCGACCTGCCCGCGGGTCGACGGCCTGTTCTTCGCCTTGACGTGTTGCTTAATAAAGAGGGCCGCGAGCACCTCGACGGAATCGGCCGCACGGCGGACGGCCTCAGACTTGCTAGTGGCTATGCCGTGCTTCTTGTCGGCCGCCGGGTCCCTGCCGAGTTTGAGCTTGTGCAGTTCATCCTGGGCGAGCTTGCGCGCCGCGGCGAGAGTGAGCGGCGTTCCGATCTCGACGTCGTCGGGCTCGGCTTCGCCATTGGCCACTGTCAGCACCGGCCCGAGCGTGAGCTTCCTCGGCTTGTCGAGGAAGCGATAGCGCAGAGCCCACGACCTCGCCCCGCTCGGTTGCACCACCAAATACAGCCCGGTGCAGCCGGCGTCCGCGATCTCCTTGCGCTCGTTACCCGGCGCTTCATTTTGCACCGAAATGGCGGTCAATTTCTTGGCCATCGCTGTGTTCCTTAGGAGCACGTGAGTTCACATCACGGGGCACCGGGGTAACGAGGGGTAACAAAAATGCTCTGTCTGCGGGTGTCCGGCTGTGTCACAGACAATGCCGGACGAAATGCAAAACGCAAGATACGACGGGGACTTCTGCAATGCTTGTTGTCGGGTCGCGTCAGGCTCTGTCTGGCGCCTAAAAATCACTTTTAATCACGGGGTCCAGGGTTCGAGTCCCTGCGCGCTCACCAGTATTACCAAGGGTTTCTTTGATTTTATTGACCGGCATGTTTCCCAGAAAACCCTCTTGGGAAAAACATGGGAAACAAAGCGGTGGATTGGCCCGATCCGGAAACTTGGAAATTACCAGCGGCTTTGGTTGGGTATGCGCAGACCATCGTGGTCGGCATCGTTGCGATAGTCGTTGCGCTTGGTAGCGTTCTTCACTGGGGTCTCAAGCCGGTGCGTTGGGTTTGGTCGAAGGTCACGAGCTTTCGTCCGCAACATCATCGGCTGCAAACTCTCGAGCCGCGGCCCTTGCGTTTCGTGCTCGACGAAAGGCACTCGTTTTGGGGATACGCCAAAAAAGGCGACATACCCGGGAATCAGGTGACTGGGCGTTGGCACGTCACCAATATCTCTGATCGAGCTGTAGCCCTGCTGAAGGCGCGCCTAGACGGCCATGAGGACGAATATACCCTCGTCACAACTGAGGGAGTCCGGGGCGGTTCACACCTTTTGGAGCCGCCAATTCCTGCTCACCAGATGGCGACGGTTAGCGTTAGTTTCATGTATTTCCCTCCCATAGGAGTTGGCCGCGAGCCGATCGTGGCGGACGTAATATTCACGGACAATTATGAGGATGAGCACCGAGTGAAGTCTGCAAAATTCAAGTTTGTGGGGCCTTGAGCGAATGCCCCGCCGCTTCCCGCCGCCCTGGTCGATCGACGAGCGCACGGAATCCTTCATCGTGAAGGACGCCGCAGGCCAAACGCTCGCGTATGTCTATTTTGAGGATGAGCCGCAGCGCGCAATGTCGATGCACCGAATATCGCGCGACGAGGCACGGCGCATAGCGGTGAACTTCGCCAAGCTGCCGGACCTGCTACGCGGGGAACAAAATCTGTCAGCGAACGCCGCTGCGGTCGTGAAGGCGATTAGTACCGGACCCTTGAGGGCGCAGTACCAAGCGATCAGGGACGCACAGCGGGCGCTTGCCGCCCGTCTTGACGCCGAGTACCCGGACGATAGGGCGACCATCAACGCGCTATTCGGGATTCTCGACGACCGCGACTTCGTTACCCCGCTTAAGGCCGTCGTGGCAGATGGCCCGCAGTTGCTTCCCGGCGAGCCAAAGAGTGATGAAGGGCAGTAGCCCGCTTCCCGCCGAACACAGCCAGCCGGGACGATTGAGCCGACCGCGAGTCTAGACATCAATCTCTCCCGCGCGGTAGCTTATGGAGGTAGTCCAGTAAGCGTTGCGTGGCATGAACGCAGGAAGCCAAAGAGGACTCGCACTTGAGCTCCGTCAAAGGGCCGACGCTGAACAATTTCGCAAAGAGGCTGATAGAGCTCGCGAGACCGCCAAGAAAATGTCGAGGCCCGATCGCGCATTCTGGTTAGCTCTGGCCGCAAATTGGGAGAAGCTTGCCACTGAGGCGGAAGCGCCCAAGATCAGACCCTGGTCAACTTAGAAATACGGCGGCCCGAACCGCTGCGGGCGATGTTCGATGTCGGCTACTTCCCGCCGAACACGCCTGTGTGACGTGAGGCACTGCGCCGGACGCCCGTACTTGGTAGGTTGGCATCATGCCGGTTAGGCTTGCGGGCCAACAAAGGCTCGAATCTTTGGAGTAATGCAATGACGGATGATATTTGCGATCTCGACAAAATTGACGAAGCCCTCATTACCTATGATCTCTCCGATGAGGCTCTGGAAGCTGCAGTTCGCGTTGACGGCAGGCCGGCAATGACCATCGGTTACTGCGCTACCGCTTCTACCGCTTGGTACTGCATGCCGGGCTGAGCAGCGCGGGGCGAGCATCGCAGCCGCGCAAACAAAAGGCCCCGGAGATCAAGACGGGGCCAAGTCAGCACTGGGGTTATCGACCATCTGTAAACCGACGCGAAAAGTGCGCCGGTATGCTTGGCGTCGGCCCGACGGATTGGGTACACTCTACCACGCGCGCACGAGGACAGCGCTAGGCAAAAAAGAAGCCCCAAGCCTTGGGGTGCTCGGGGCCGAAGTGATCTCAACAACGATTGATTGTATTCACATCCCGTGTGCGATGAAAAGGGCGAGCATTCGGCCGGCCCCGCGCTGTTTTTAATGTCGCGTGGCGAGCATGTCCTGCAGCGCGTTCCAGGCGGCATCCTTGTTGCGATGCTTGCCGGGAACACGGACCCATGCTTCGCGCGCCGTGCGGCTTCCATCGGGCCGGTATTCGTTCGGATGGACATAGAGAAACGCCGTCTTGCACACGCAGTGCTTCAACTCGTCGGGGTGCACGTCGATCATGAACGCGCACCAATCCCGTTGGCGTCCGCTTCCGGCCTTCATCACATCGAGCGCAAACCAACCGACCGGCGGCCGATCAAGATATTCAATCGTCGTCATGACCGCGCCTCCCTCTGTTCGTCGAGCGCCAAGTCGAAGATGGCGATGCGGCGCGCCAGTAGCTTCGCTGCCCGTTCTTCCGATATGCCGTTCTTGGAGTTACGGAGCTTGCCTGCTGCTGCGCGTTTCACGGCTCGGGTGACGGCGGTCTTTGCCTTTGAAAAATTGAATATCGTTATGACCTCACGCTCTGCTTGACACAGTGCATTTGCGTGTGTGTAAGCACGGTTCATCTCGTGCACTAGGATTTCAATCTGCCCTGCAAACATCTTGCGCAGTCGATTTTCTAGGACGACGTGTTGACGTTTAAATCGCCAAGCATCTTGTTCGTTCGGGCGATTGTTTGCAGCCATCGCCTCGGCAAGCCAGATCAGTTCGCGAAGCCACTTTGTCAGATTGACTAGCTCGTCGTGGTCAAGTGCCGGCGTCGGTAACGGTGCTATGGCGGCAGCTACCGGGACTGCCGCGGCAACTGCGGTCGCCGGTGGCGCAGCCGGACTGAGAAGAAGCGTTTTGTGCCCCCGCGGTATTTTGCGCCACGAAAATGCGTGCATTTCTGCATGATCAAGCATCGAAGTCGCTCCTAGCGTTGGTTTGTGAATAGCCACAAACGCACTGGCGGCAGCCGCGCAGACTCATGATATCTGGGGAATCGGTCATGACGCGCAGCTAATTCCTGTGCGTTGTGGCAAGTGGCGGTCGGGTGTTGATGCACCCGGCCGCTGCGCACTATCATGCGATGCGCCGGGATTCGCCGTCAAGGGACGTTTCGTCCTAATCACAGCTACGGGGATCGCCATGCAACAGCCAGAATTTGATAAAATCACTGCGGCTCTTGGCCGTGCCGAATTTGCAATGGAGGAAGTGCGAAAAAGGGCGGGCGAATTGCGACGCAAATCAGCTTTGGCAAAAACAATGGAAGAGATTGCGGCTTTGAACTTAGACGCGGCCGAGCTTTTGCAACAGCTAGTCAAAATCAGCGTCGCAGTTCACACCGGCAATCCAGCCCCTCATCTCCGACTGGTGCCCGATATAGAGTAAGGAGCACGCCAGCCGCTAACCCTTCCGTAATCCGTCCGCCGCATAGTCAATTGCCGGCTATGTAGAGTACCGGCCGGTTACAGCGGACGGGGAGGTGTCGGCCAACACAGACGGTCGCCTCCCCGGACGCGAAAGGCAGTCGCTATGCGCCGCCTTCTATCATTGGCCGTTTTAGTTTTCGCTCTTTGGGCGATCGATTTGTATGCCTTCAACGGTCGCTATCGGGCAGCTGCTTTAGAAGATGCCAATTACTACGCCAAAACATTGAATGACGAAGTGCAGAATTTCGTAAGTCGGATACGGCCGTGATTGCTACACAGGTTTAATGCCGCGCTGAGACCTGCGGCGCCGCCGAATCGGCTACAATCACCGCATGAAAAAAGGCGACATCAACAGCGATTGGGTTCCCTACGCCTTGGCCGCTACGATATCCGTGATCATCGCCATAGGTCTTTGGCGGTTCGGTTTGTGGGGGGACGAGCACGCCGGGGATAATTGGGCGAACTTTCAGGCATCGGTGGTGAAATCGCTCAGCCATGTAATCGAACATCCGTCGCGTCCAACACCCTCGACAACAGGCGCGATCATAAAAAGGAATGACGCGCCATGAAAACGGACAATCCCAGTCAGACCGACGAAGATGTTTTTGCTCTGAAATTTTCGGACGATGATTTGGAAGCCGCGGCAGGCAGTCCGACTTTATTCCCCACTTTCACCTGTTCGTTGCCGATGTGCGCCACAGGCGGCGGCTGCGGCACCTGGCCCGGAAACTGAGCGCGGCGCGGAAACGGCCCTCAGAATTAACAGATTGCCCCTTAAGGTTTATTTCTGTTTGGACTCGTAGCGCGTGTCAGCCGCCGCTATTTTGTTCGTGAGCTGAGCACCGCCATTTCAGAATCTCCAAGTCTCAGCCTATGGGCGGGAGCGCCGCCGTGCCCGTTCCCGCCCATTCTACACTGCGTTCGATCCAGACTTAGAACAGCGCATGCACGATGATGTGCACACCTACGCAGTTACGGTTAGGCAGACTTTTGAGTTCATACAACTATGCGTTCGAGTAAGCCAATATTGTTCGTGATTAAGACCAACGGCTACTGGATAGTCCAGGCTGAATGGCCCGACGGTACTGTGGAAGAAGTCAAAACATTCAAGGCCGAACTGCAAGCACTGGATTGGCTAACTTGGCAATCACAGACTTGGCTGGCATGGCGCGAAACTAATTTTAGCAGTTGCAGTTAAAAACGCGGCGCGGATCATCAATGATAGGTCCATCCGCTGCCGTCACAGCCGACCAGCTGTAGCGTGCCGCCGGTCGCGCTGACTGACGCGCGATAGGTTGGCGACGCAGCGTTTCGGCCGAAGTGCAATCTGCTCATCCGCATAACTGCGGATCATCTGCACTTGGCCGGGTGCGCCGCCGTCATCGGGCGCCAAGTCCCAAACCGCAACGGATTGGTTGGGATCGTTCGGCATCAGGCTAACGCCAATGCCGGCAATGCGCCGGCAATGCCTTTGAGCACGTCGCCGCCGGCGCCAATCTCACCGCTGAGCAGCGCGTCGCTTGATGCCTTGCGCAGATAGGCGGCGTTGGCCTCATCCTCCTGCGCCTGCGCCATGATGCTATCGACCTGGATGTTTTTATTTTCCGTGCCGACCTGTTCGGTGTAATCGCGCACAGCAGCGCCAGTCGGCGAGGTCGGATCGGTCTTTGCCGCAGCGCGGATTGCATCCAAGTTTCCAAGCGTGATGGTGAGATTGCGGGTCAGTTGGGCATTGGTTTGCGTGCCTTTCAGCTCGCCGTACTGCGCGGCGCGGTCGAGCGTTTCGGCCTTATAGGTATCGGCCGATGCGGTAGCCTGGCCTTGCATGACCGAACTGGCGGCAGAGAAGCCCATGGACGCGAGTGACAGGCCCGATGCCAAACCGCCTGCGCCCCCGCCGACCTTGCCACCGCCCATTCCACCAAGAGCGTCCAGTGTGTTTGTCGATTGGCCCATTAGTTTGCCCTACGTCGTCGAAATTTGACGGCAGCCAATCTCTTGACGGCGGCGCGGAGTGTTTCGTCAGGAATGTCCGAACCTACTACGGCAACAAACGATGATGCCGCCGCCGCTGACAAATCCGGGTCTGGAAAGTTTGCCGCGATGTCGTCAGCGGCTCGGCCGATGCACACGCTATAGCCAGCGAGTAATTTTTGTTCGAATACAAAAACCTCGGGCGGGTCGCCAGCATGAATTGCGCGGCGCGGCATCCGATAAACGCTCATGCCGCCGCCTCCGCTTCTTTGCGAATTTGGCGCCGCCGCACGATTTTTGGTTTACGCCATCGTGCGAGCGCGGCGTTTCGGCCGAGCTCAGATGCTTCTTGTGCGGTCATATTCTTGCGGCTATTTGGACCGCCGATTAGTCCCATTCTCCTGAAATCTCTCTTGGTGCGGACGACATGCACAACACTGTTGTGGACGAGGTTTTCATTGCGCTTTTTCAAGCGCCCATCAAACTGCTTCATCGCCCACGGACTTTCGACAAGCCACAGCTCAGCTCCTAGAAAACCCAAGAGCGGTGCGAGGGATTGCACGCCAACGCGCCGAACCGTTTCCAGGTTTTTGAGCGTCTTGAGCGATAGCATCTGCGTGATGCGGCGATCAGATAATCCGGTTACGTCATGATTTTCTTCGCTCGATACTGCGAACTGCCGCTCTGCCGCTCTGGCGCGGAATGCCATCAACATTCCGGGATATGCGTCGAACTTAGCCAGCACGCGCGGCGCGGATACTGCTGCCTCTGCGAGTTTTTGCGCTGCCATGTCTTTCCCCTATTTCGCGATATCGGCGAGCGGCGAGAAGCCAGCGCCGCCGTCGAGCGCCAATCGGATGCAGCGGTCGACGTATTCCACCTCGGGTGTTCGTGGGAACGTGACGACGCGCGACGGCTGGGGCTTGCGCGATTGTTCGTTGATGCTCGCGTTGTGCTCGTAGCAAAGCGGCACGCCGCCCGCATTGAAAACATCAGCGGGGCGCTCATCATCGCGGGCAAGACAGAGGGCGCAAAACATTTTCGCGTCCTCCTATTTGCCGTCGCGCGCGGATTGCCGTTCCGCGTATTCTTTTTTCTGGGTGTAGTTCCAAGAGTTGTAGGTTGCGTCATCCACCTTGCCGTCGTCCAACTCACGACCGCGTTGTGAGAAGGAACTGCCACCGCCGTTGGTGCGGCGCATGATGATGTCCTCGAACATTTCGACCTGCGCCTTCGTCGCCAAGGTTGCCGCCACAGGGCGCAACGCGGCCGGATAGTGCGCCTTGACGTACTGCAGGATTGCTTCGACCCGGGCCGGACCGGTGACACCCATTGCGTCGCGCTCCGCTCGCGCGGCGTTCCCAATCATGATCTGCTCGCCGCTGATCGCGCCGGCATAGACACCGAGCATTTCGGAGAACTGAGATTGCGAAAAGCCTTGCTTATGTGCCCATTCCATCGCGGCACCGAGACCGGGCCCCTTTATAGGATCGGATAGCGACGCTATCTTGAACGTAGCCCCATTTGGCAAAACCACGTCCTTCGGTAGCTCAAGCTTGTAACCGGATGGCTTTTCGGGGACGTGCGCCTTCCGCAGTTTTTCTTCGGCAAGGTTGGCGACGGCTTCGCGCAATTCGGCGGCTGAATAATCAACATCACCCACCTTGATCCGCTGATCGTCGCCATCCGCGGCGGCCGGCTTCGTCCCCGGCTCTCTGGTTTGCTGATCGCCATCGGGCTGGTCGATCGGCTTGCCGATTGTGGGCTCGCCGTCCGCGCCTATCACGCGCTCGCGCTGTTCTAGTTCTCCCGTTGCTGGGTTGCGAACGAGTACCTTTGAGGTATCGGCCCAAGGATCGCCTGCAATGCGTTCGGCCTGGTCGGCAAGCCAGCGGTCCTGCGCGTTGCCCTCGTACAGATTGGTTGCGGGCGTCGCGCGCGTGCCGAGCACTCGTTTGCCGGCGAGTTCGGTCGGCAGTTCGGTGAAGTTGCTCACAGATGCGCTCCGTCATGCAGCGTCGATTGACGCCAGATGAACAGAGCCGGGCTTACGAAAAAACGGGATTATTTTTGTAAAAGCCTGAAACTCTAGCGCAAGCCGAAATTGGTCGGGATTATCCCCGTGACGCACGCAGCATCCCTTGTCCAAGTCGCCAGCCGAACTAAATACGGTGTGAGGCTGGGCTTTGGCGGAGGCAGGCAAATAGATGGCGCCTTCCTCCGGCGTAGCTCAGCGGAAGAGCTCCTGACCGGCAGTCAGGAGGTCGCGGGTTCAAATCCCGCCGCCCCGACCAACCAAATTCCCCAGCCCCGGCGCCAAACGCCGGGGCTTTTCATCGAACCGTCTTGAAATAGCCCTTGGCTATCCAAAGGTGCATGCGCTTGTCGGCTTGACCTTGGGCGTGGCTGAACTCGGCCTGCACCAAGGCAAGCCCCTTTTCCAAGCGCTGAGCCGCCTGAGGCTCCCCGCAAAGCATGTAAATCCGGCTTAGCTTACGAAAGCGCGCCCGTTGCCCCTGCGGGATACGAGGGGCGATGCTTTCAAAGTCTCCGTCGAAGCTAGTCAGGATTGCCTTCAACTCTTCAGACACCGTCGCCACCAAAGGATCAGGCGCCCCAGGAGGCACATACTCCCGAATGAATTGAGCTTTGTGGCCCTTTGCTATCAGCATATCGGCCACGTCCTGGGGTACGTTTTCGTCGAGCACAAAATGCATCGGCCATAGTTATGGCCAATTACGCGCTGCGGGCGAGTCTTTCTTCGTATGCAAGCGCGCCTTTCACGTCTTCCGCAGTCAGGGTGGGGTACTGCCGAATAATCTGCTCGGTCGAGTAGCCGGCCTCACGGAAGCGCCTAATGGCGGCAGTCGGAATACGTGTCCCAGCGATTACAGGCGCATTACGAACCACGTGCTTGTGCTGCTCGACCTGACCAATTTGGTTGTCGCTTCTTTTGTGCAATTCTTCGACGCGCTTCTTCATGTCTTCAATAACGTCAATAATCGGTAGCATGGCCAATTCGCGCGTCCAAACGCCTTCAACCTCTTTGCTTCCGGGGCGCCGAAAGTAAACCTGCTTCTTCAGTACATAGAGTTTCAGATCGGCCCAATGGCCATAGCCGCGCTTTACGAGTTCCGCCGCCGCGCGCCGCAACTCCTGGAGCGAAACACGATAATCCTTCATCAAAACCGCGATGGTCCGCAAACCAACAACGTCTTTGAATGAATAGATTCGGCTATATGGTACGTGCCGATCCTCGTAGGCGAATCGGGGGGCGAAAAAGCCAAGCCTATCCCACGAGCGAAGTTGCCATTTACTCAGCCCCGTGAGGCGCGAAACATGTTCGTCGCTAAAGACTTGATGGATAACGGCGGTCATCACCATTTAACCCTTACAGTGGCCAAGATGACCTATTTGGAGTAGTATACTAGCCATGCTCGCGTTATCAAACGCCTTAAAACCGGGAAGTTGCGCGACTTTATCGCCAAAGTAGGTGCGCGGCGTTGGACCGGCAAAGTCCTTTGTGATCGCCTACCAATCCATCTTGAGTTCCGGCGCCTTAGTTCAGTCTGCCTTCTGCCTTCTGCCTTCCGCTTGGCGCTTGCCCTGGTTGTTGACACAACGGACGCGAGCGAGCGGGCCTTTCTTTCGAGGGCGGATTTGCGGGCCGGCGAGAGTAGGCTTTCGTCCAGAATACCGGCCAAAATCTTGCAAGCGTCCAAATCGCTTTCGGCCTTCCCCGCCTTGCGAAATTGCTCGACAAACATGAGCGCCGCCGTTGGGTCATCAAGTGCCCCACCTTCCTTGTCCTTACCGCGGCGCGGGCGTCCCTTTCGCGCCACTCCGTCGAGTTCTGTGCAGAAGCCGGGATAAAGCTTCTTGGCGAGTTCGATGCAAAGCCACATGAGCGCCCCTGGCGAGCCGGCCGCCTCCGGATTGAGTTCTCTAATGAGGACGTCCAACTTTCTCATTTGCTCCGTCAATACAAAGGCGTGTCGTTGCTTGAACCATGCGGCAACCTGAGCATCGTCCCACGCCAAGGAAGGGCGTCCAAATTCGATTGGGTCCCTGAGGTCGCGCGGCAGTTTGGAAACATGCGTTTTGCTGCGTGGCACGATCGATCCCCTATGCCTTCATCGGGACGATGTTGCTCGCGGGCTTGCCGGCGAGCAATGCTTCGACGTGTGCCGCCCACAGGTCGAGCGCCTGTCGTTTCTCCGCTGAGTAGAGCGCGCGGTTATAAACGCCTGCCACGCCGGCCTTGTGCCCGCTTATATGATTTAGGACCGCCTCGATGACGTGCGGAAGGACACCTAGATCAGCCATCCGCGTCGCGACGGTGCGGCGAATGTCGTGCACGCGCCACGGCACCGGCTTTTTCTTTTCCTTCGTGCCGGCCGCGGCGCCGACGACGCGCTGATCGAGTGCCGCCTTCGCTTTAGACCAGCCGGAGAAACCATTGCCGCCTTCGCTATCGCCGAAAATGGCTTCGCGATCCTCGCGGCCTTTCCGGGCGGTTGCTGTTTTCAGGATGGCGAGTGCGGGGTCGGACAATGGGATTTCATGCTCGCGGCCGTCTTTTGTGCGTGCGCTTGGGATTGTCCACTTGCGGCCAGCCAAGTCGAGTTCGCTTCTGGCGATCGCGCCAACTTCATCGCGGCGCTGCGCGGTCAGGATCAGCAATTGAACGATGCCGCCGTAGTCCCCGGTGCTGGCGTTCCAGATTGCGACCAGTTCGGCGTCGGACAGTACGCGGTCGCGCGCCTTCTCGTCGGTCTGCCGATTGGTAGCCACGACGGTGTTTGCCTCCACTATCCCCTCGTTCATCGCCCAGCCGTAGAACGAGGAAAGCGTGGCGCGGGCGCGGTTCGCAGCATATGGCCCGCGCTCCTGGGCGATCTCCCCGAGCCGAGTGGCAATATCGCGCCGGGCAATGTCGTGAACGGAACGGCCGTTGAAGGTCGCCCAATGCTTCGTCAGGTGCGTCCCGATCTGGTCGAAGCTGCTCTGCTTTACCTGCCCTTCCTTGGCGCGGAGGAAGCGGGCGGCGATCGTCTCGAAGGTCTCCGACGCCTTGGCGCGGGCCTCGATCTTCTTCGCCTGAGGATCGGTGGTGCCGAGCGTGACGCCGGCTAAGTCCTGTTCGGCGACCTCGTATGCCTTCGCGGCCATGATCTTGTCGACCGAGCCGAGCGTCTTGCGGCGTTGTTTCTTGCCGACGCGGTATTGTACGATCCATGTCCGCTTGCCGCCGGCGCGGACGCGCAGACCAAAGCCGGAAAGCCTCTCGTCGAAAACGATGCGCTCGGCCTGCCCCGGCGCTAGTTTGATCTTCGCAATGGCAGTTTGGGTGAGTTTCATGGAAGTCCCACTGGGAAGCACATGGGAAGCAGGACAGCGGCGGCGGCTGGCGCTAACCGTCGCCAACAATCACAGGGTATACCCTATATTTCTGTGGTTTCAAGCACTAAATGTGCTTCCCGGCGTCAACTGGCGCCGTTTGTCCCCCGACTTTTAATCACGGGGTCCAGGGTTCGAATCCCTGCGCGCTCACCAGTCGGACCATGGCCATTTGCGGCGCTCGTCGTCGGGAATTTTCCTGCTTTGAATCCGTGGCTTGCAAACACTTTCTCAAGCTATTTGCGACAATCATGTGACCGTCGATGCATCGGCATACGGGGACGGGGGAGACCGTAGACGCAGCGTATCCGCGGCGGTCTCCCCCGGACTAAACTTTGCCGGCCGGAAACGTTATACCCCGGCGCCCGACCAATCGGATCAAATCGCATGGCGGATCGTAACGGCCCCGATGGCAGCCAACGGCGGTCGCTGATCGCGCTCGGCGTGGTGGTTGTCCTGTTCCTGGTCGGCTGGCTGTTGGCCCGCGAGCTCTATGCGTCGGGGAAATTGGAAGATTGCCTGATGTCGGGCCGCACCAACTGCGTGCCCCTGGATACCCAAGGCCGGTAACAAAGGCCGGTAACAAAGGCCGGTAGCAGCAAACGCAGCGACGGAACGCGAAACCTGCCGTTTCGTTCCGTTATTTCCGGAACCTTCCACAGCCACGGTAGTTTCATGAAGGCGTCGCGACGGCGCCATACGCGACCCTCAACATGCCGGGCGATTGATTGGGTGCGAGCATCGAGGAGGCATCGACGATGATCGTACCATCCGCGTGCCAAACTGCGTCCACACGGGTTCTTGCGACCGAGG
>Ga0182024_10013167_pt1 | contig 16218 bp, 18 predicted proteins | sample P32metaG_FD_120480 | JGI IMG/M metagenome (GOLD analysis project Ga0182024, IMG submission 120480) | Permafrost microbial communities from Stordalen Mire, Sweden - P3-2 metaG (Illumina Assembly) | ecosystem: Environmental > Terrestrial > Soil > Wetlands > Permafrost | place: Sweden: Stordalen... | reverse complement strand
TGCAATGTTGTGGTTTGCCCTCAACGATCCACACTTAAGCGGTACGGCGCTGAAGTTGATTTTGGATTCCGACTACGAAAAACTGGTGAGCCCAGCGAGTTATTGGGAGATTGCGATCAAAATTAGCCTCAATAAATATGTTTTGTCGCAGTCATCGAAAGTTTCATGCGGACCGCCATTGATGAGAACGGTTTTGGATACATGCACATCGAGCCGCGGCACACAGCTACGAACGGCGTATTTTTGCCAGGCTTGAACAGAATATCGCTGCTTGACGGTGAGTTGACAAAACAAGCATGCTGTGTTTAAGAATTTTCGCTAATTTTGGCACTTTTGACCTTTAATTCGGCACCAGATGCGGTAGCAGAATTATCGGCGGTGCTTGATCGTATAAATTATGTTTCATCGGTAAAAAGGCCGACATACTCACTACATATAGTGGCATGCAAGAATTACCAGTCCTTTCTCAAGGCGTTCTATAGCGTCCAGCAAGGCCTCTGAAAACTGCCGCTGTGCTGCCTTCACATCTTCTGCCGCTTTTTCGCGCACTGCCTGCAGATCTTTCGCCGACTCTGCTGCGGCTACCTTCCGAATGCGGTGCGCACCAGGTCCGGTAAATCAACGGATTGCGGTGTCTGCATCTGAGCGGGCCGATCTTGTTTCCAGGCAGCCAGGTGTTTGTAGATCGTCGTCAGGTTGCCACCCCCAATCCATCCAGCACTGCCGTTGCTGATACTTCCTTGCCTTCTGCTGCCAGCCGGCTCGAGATCCTGGCTGACTGTGGTGAGAACACAAAAGTCCACAATCGGGCTCGGAAAATGCCATGGTGCGTCTATTCATCAGATTAGCCAGGTTCGAACGCGAACGAAAAGCAACACGGACAGATAAGACGGACAGATAAGACGGACAGATAAGATGGATGAGCAAATTATTGACGCTTGTATAAGGCGCCTTGTCGAAACAAATGACCCTGCCAATATTGACTCATGGATTGGATTGTTGCTTATGGCAAATCAGGCGATGAGTCAATCTAATTTTGCCGAAGCTGATGAGTTGTTTAAATTGTCGGTCATTTTTGCGGAAGAGAATATGAGCCAAGATGCGGTCATCAACGCGCTTCTTTGCCTGGCGGCGTCTTATTGTCGGCAGCGCCGGTTTATGGAGTCGAATGCCGCTTATGCCAGGGCGATGAAAATCTTGGAAGAAAATTCGCGCAATTAATAATGGAGTATATTAAGAGGACGATGGCATTTTTCGGTGCGAGAAAACTTTCGCTGCGAGAGACTTTCTGGAGCACCTTTCCGGCAATGGAGAAGCGTCTATGATTGGAAGAGGTGGAAGAGGTGGTCGGGGTCCGCGAGGTCCTCGTGGTGGTCCAGGGTCACAACCACAAGGTCCGCCCGGTCAGCCGGGTCCTGGGGGCTTTGCGCCGCCACCCTGGGCTTTGCCCCATGGCGGAGGATGGCGTTCGCATTTTGGAGAAATGGGTTTCCCGGGCATGCATGGGCGTCATTTTGGCGATCATTGCGGAGGCTCTCCTTTTGAAGGGATCGATCTAAGCGACGACCAGGTCGAGAAAATTATGGAGTTGCGGCAACAGTCTTTTGCCAAGATCGCGCACGCTCGCATTGATATGGGTGATCTCCGCCGCCGCTTGATGAAAGAGCTTGGCGCCGAGAAGATCGATAGATCTAAGATTAGTGCTCTCACGCAGCAAATTAAGGATCAGAGATCGATCCTCACTGATTTGATGGTGGAAAAACTGACTGCTCATGCGGAGATTCTTACTGCTGAGCAGCGCAAAAGCATACGCATGAAAATGATGAAACGCCGTCTCGGCATCGAAGACGGCGAGGAAGAGCCTGATGAGGAGCCTGAGCAGGAGTAAGCACACATCCGGGAGCGCAGGCGTCTCGCCTGCATCTTGCATCCAATCTTGACACTGTGCCAGCTCAATTAGAAGCAGGCGGGACGCCTGCGCTCCCGGGATAAATCAATCTATCACTGCGGGTGGAAAAGCTCCTGGTGTGCCTGCGCCACTTGTTCGTAGGTGACAGGCATATCAGTGGTTGCGCCCAAATGAATGCTTGTACAGGCAAGCATGTGGCTCAGTCCGTTGATGATGCGGATGCCGCTTTTATGGCACTGCGTCAAGAATTCAGTTCTTTCCGGCGTGTATACGGCATCAATGGCGGTGCCGTCGGCGGGCAAAAGATCAGCTTCATTTAGAGGAGAAGCCAAAAGATCTGAATCGGCCTGACCCTGTTTGCCTAGTCCGGTGCCGTTGTAAATGATATCGAAGAGGGATAAATCTCGGACGCCGGATGACGGCAAGATTTGCACCGCATCTGGTGAGATTAACTGATCGAGCCGCGTTTTCAATTTTGCGCACTTTTCCGGGTCGATATCGATGAGGGCAATTGACGTGCAATCTGCCGCGATTGCCGTGGAAACTGCGGCACTGACGCCACCGCAGCCTAGAAAGCAAACCCTCTTCTCCTTCACGTCTACTCCTTCCTTTTCCATCGCCTGCAGAAATGCTTCACCGTCTATGTTCACGCCTGTCAAAATCATTTTGTGCTTCAAGATCAGATTAACCGCGCCCGCACGCTGGCTAATTCTGTCGATTCCGTCTACATAGGGAATGATTTGTTCTTTGAATGGATTAGAGACCATCATCGACTTGATGTATCCATTTTCTCTAAACGCCATCAATAAGTCGAACAAAGTGTCGCGATCTTCCGTCGTTTCAAGAGCCAACTCAAACGGCACCAATCTTGCCTTTCTTCCGGCTTGGGCAAACAATCGGTCGTACAGTTTGAACGTGTGTGAGAAGCGCAGAGTTGACGAAAGCAGCACATGGGTGTCTATGTCGCAAGTCTGGAAAAAGGCCAACGGCGGCTGAAAATCGTTAGATATCGTGGTCATGCCCGATCAGTTGGGAATTCGATCGATCGATCTGTCTGACGTATCCTGGGCACTGATTTCCTTGCTGGCAGTACTGCTAGCAGAATCTTGCGCCGAGATTTTGGCAGATGTGTCCCTGGAACTTTTTTCTCTAGGGCTCTTTTCCTTAAAAATAACCTTCGCTTTTGTCGATTTGATGAAGGTGATTTCATTGTCGGCAGGCAATGTCGAGGTCGTGACGCTATCGGGCTTGTGCTCTGTCTCCTGCGTCAACCAGTTGTCGATGGCTGCCAGGATCTTAGGCTCAGTGTGACTTGTCTCGAGCAATAAGTGTCCTTTGTTCGGATCGATGAAGACGGTCTTGTCCTTTGAGCCTGCTCTCTTAACAAAGTCTGGAATAGCACTGGCCTTATAGACTTGATCCAATTTGCCCGCCACCACAAGCAGTGGCATGCTGTCTGAGATTTTGTCGGCGCCGACCAGTGTATCTCGATTGGTGCGCATGCTCTTGATCAAATCGGCCGCACTAAAGGAACTGTTGATCATCGGATCATGCGCGTAATCGAAAGTCACTCGCTTATCGTCAGATAGATAAGGCTCGATGTGGGGCATCATGTCGTAGCCTTTGTAAGGATGAAGAATCGATTTTGTGAAATCTGAAATCAGTCGCGGTCGAGGATGCACGAATCTCTTAATGCACGGGCTGGATAAAATGGCACCGTCGGCTAACTCCGGTTTATTGGTAACAAGCCAGACAGCCATGTTGGCGCCCAAGCTTTCGCCCAGGCAATAGATTTTCAGCCCGGGATAGGTGCGGCGCAGCATGCCCAGCGCCTCAAGAATATCCATTTTTGTTTGTGTGTAGTGAATGCCGGCATCACCGCCAAATGTCGCACTCTCTTTGCGCCAGCGCCCGAAACCGCGCATATCCAGCGCGTAAAACGGATAGCCTTCCGAGGCAAAATGGCGGGCCACTTCATCGAAAGTTTTGGCATACAACGTGGCACCATGAATGGCAAAAATGATCGCCTTAGGGGCCACTTTTTCGTCTTTCCACTCACAGACAGGCAAATTTAGCGACTGGCCCACCGCCGAATTCTCAGACCATTCCGCCTCGGCTGTAGCGCTGCCCGAATTAAGCGGGATTAAGGTTAAGCAGGCGGCAATTGCTGCTACGGTTTTCTTAAGGTTCTGAATGGGCATTCCGAAATTTTCCAAATTGGGGGCCAGTTGGCTGTTCGCACTGCCCTGGCGGGATTGATATTGGCGACAATATTTGACTATATAGATTACCATTATTCGCCTGATTACCGCCCAATTTGCCTGTCACATTAAGCTTTCCGCACAAAAATTATAGGGCGCGCAATGGGCCCTAGTGGTATCGCAAGTGGTGCGGACGTCTTTCGCTGGTTATTGTCAGAGAAATGTTTTTCTGACAGCGCAGAGGAGAAAATGTCAACTGTTCTTGTCAGTCAAGACTGTGCAAAAGTGCAGTGATACTCAGCACGAGCAAATGTGTAAACAACAGCAATCAGGCGCCGAGGAATTCGTCCGTCACCCGCAAGAACTCGTCGGTGTGTGTCCAGATAAGTGCATGCGAGATGTTCGATTACGGGCTCAAACACCTCGCCGGTGACCATCAACCCATGTACAAGCAGCAGCGGCGGCCCTTCTCCGCGCTCAGTGAAGTAGAGAAGCCCTGAGGACGCCAGAACAGAGCTCATGGCCGCTTCCCCTTCCGTATCATTGTTTGCCTTCCGCACCGCTCTCCTGCCGTAACATAGCTGCTGATCCCAAGATCTTACAACATGGCAGCAGAACAGCTTCTTGCGTCGATACGAGAGTGCGTCGCAGCGCCCTGCAGACATTCGAGCACGAGGCGGCAATGCTGCGAAAATTGCACAATCCTGCGACTGTGAATTGCTCGACGTCTTCGTCGAAGACCACACGGATATTGGTATATTTGCACCATCAGTCACCGCCCATAGTGCACAGAGATTTTACTCCCGATAATCTCATTCTACTTCCCCACGGATCGATCAAACTAATCGACTTCATGGCCGAAATACTTTGTAAACAATCCTGTTAACCAAATGGTTGACGAACCCAAACAGGCACCCTAGAATGGTAATGGGCAATTAGATTGGGGGTGCGATGCCAAAGAATGTCTCCGCAAAACGCAAGCAGTCAGCTCCCGCAGTTTCCAGCCGGAAGTCTGATTTGATTCGCATTGATTTGGACGTGAAGGAATATTTGGAGCAGGAAGCTGCCAGGCAAAAGACATCGATGGCCAAAGTGCTGAGAGAATGGGCGCAAGAACATAAGCTCCGCCAATACGCACAAGCGTATGAGCACGGATACGAACAGTTGCAGAGCGATGAGAAAAGCTGGCACCAGGAACTTGCGGAGCGTGCTCTCTGGGACAGAACATTGCTTGATGGATCTGACCAGGCTGACCAGGCATGACAGCAGAAGTTTTTCCGCTGCGAGGCGAGATCTGGCTGACTGATCTCAACCCGATTCCAGGACAATCGTATGATGTGCCGGGCGAGATCAACAAGCAGCGTCCGGCTCTGGTTGTTTCAGCAGATTTTGTAAACAAGAGTAGGGGCGGCTTGGCTCTCGTTTTGCCGATCACCCGAACATTCAGGTCAATTCCCGCTCATATAATAATCAAGCCGAATGAAGGTGGTATCAAAGAAGTGAGTTACATTATGTGCGATCAGATCCGGGCCATCTCGCGCACTCGATTGTTGGAACGATGGGGGCGTATCACCAAACCCACCATGAGCAAGGTGGCTCAATCGCTGCTTGTGATTCAGGGGTTGATTGGCACGTCGAGTCAGTGAAGGCTGGTAAAATATTGCACTGTCACCTCCTCTGGCTCCGGGTAACCGGAAGCTCACACGCGAGAACGTTGATGAAAAGAACAGCTCTTCTTTCGGTCGCCCTGTCTGTCTCCCTCGCCGCCCTGGGCAATGCCGCCTGGTCTACTGCCTGGTTGGGCGCTGCTGAGCCTGAGCCAAAAGTGCCGCGCTTTTCCGTCAGCGACATGGATAAATCCGTGAAGCCGGCAGACGACTTTTATCACTACGTGGCCGGCGTCTGGGTGAAGAATAATCCTGTTCCGGCGGACAAATCGCGTTGGTCAAGCTTCAATGAGCTGGCAGAGCGCAACCGCTACCTCATTCACGGCATTCTCGAGGGCGCTGCCGCCGATGCCACTGCTCCTTCGGGGTCTGTGAAGCGTGAGGTCGGCGACTTCTACACGGCGGCGATGAACACGCCATCCTTAGAAAAGCTCAAATTCAAGCCGATCGAGCCAGAACTGGCTCGCATCGAGAAGATCAACTCAATTGATGAGTTCTTTCATACCCTGGCTGATTTCCACAAAGACGGTGTCACCGGGGTGTTCAACACCGACGTCGAGCCTGATGAAAAGAACAGCTCCATCTATGCCTTTCAGCTTGTGCAGGGCGGGCTCTCTTTGCCTGACCGAGACTACTACTTGCAAGACAGTTTCGCCAAACAGCGGCAGGCGTATGTTGCGCACGTAACCAAGATGTTCAAGCTCCTGGGCGAGAGTGCCGATGATGCTGGCAAACACGCTGCCACAGTGATGGCGTTGGAGACCGAGCTGGCTAAAGCTAGCCGCAGCCGGACTGACTTGCGCGATCCGATCAAGAACTACAACAAAGTAAAGACCGCCGATCTGGTGGCAAGCGATCCGGCGATACCATGGAAGTTATATCTGAGCGATCGAGACCTCGCCGAATTGCCCTACGCCGTCGTCGGGCAGCCGGAGTTCTTCACGTCCGTCAACAATCTTCTCAAATCCCATCCCCTGGCTGATTGGAAAGTCTACTTGCGCTGGAAGGTACTGCACAATGCGGCGCCATATCTGCATGATGATCCGCAGATAGAAGATTTTGAATTCTTCGGCAAGGTTTTGAGCGGGCAAGAGAAACAAGAGCCACGCTGGAAGCGCGCTTCTAAGGTGATCGATGGAGAGATTGGCGAGGCCCTGGGGCAGCTTTATGTGGAAAAATATTTTCCCCCCGAAGCCCGCAAGCGCATGAGCGATCTCGTCGACAACTTGCGCCAGGTGTTTCGCGAGCATCTCGAAAAGCTCGATTGGATGAGCGCCGGTACCCGCCAGAAGGCTCTGGCTAAGTTCGATCGCTTCACGCAAAAAATAGGTTGCCCAGACAAGTTCCGCGACTACTCGTCGGTGGTTATCCGCCCGGATGATTATCTAGGCGATGTGCGGCGCGCTGACGCTTTCGAAGTGCATCGCCGCATCGTGCGCGTCGGCAAACCGGTTGACCGCACAGAGTGGGATATGACACCACCGACGGTGAACGCCTATTTCAACCCGGTGATGAATGAAATTGTCTTCCCGGCTGGAATCTTGCAGCCTCCATTTTTCGACACCACCATGGATGATGCCGTCAACTACGCCTGTATCGGCGCCGTCATCGGGCATGAGATTACACACGGATATGACGACCAGGGGCGCCACTATGACGCTGAAGGTAATTTGAGCGAGTGGTGGACCGACAGTGACGCGAAAGAATTTGAAAAACGCGCCCAGAAAGTAGTAGACGAATACAACGGTTTTGAGGCTTTGCCAGGCTTGCATGTCAACGGCAAGCTCACTGAGGGTGAAAACATCGCCGATTTAGGCGGCGTTAGCATTAGCTATGATGCATTGGAGCGCGTACTTAAGAAAGACCCATCCAAGCGTAAACTGATAGACGGACTCACACCAGAGCAGCGATACTTCATCGCCTTTGGTCAGATGTGGAAGACCAACATCCGTGAAGCAGAGCAACGCCGGCTGATTTCGGTCGATCCGCATTCACCCGGGCAGTTCCGCGCCGTCGGCCCGCTGCAGAACTACCAGGAGTTCTACGATGCCTTTGATATCAAATCCGGTGCCAAGATGTGGCGCGCACCAGAACTGCGCGCCAATATCTGGTGACATCGGTGTCTGAAGTCTCAGGCACATCTCTGGCTAAGAAGCATCCGCAGCTGGCCAGGCAGTGGCACCTGAGCAAGAACGGCACTGTATCAGCGAAAAATGTAGTGCCGAGCAGTCTGGAAAAGGTCTGGTGGAAATGCCCGGAAAAGCCAAGAGAACATATCTGGCAAGCGGTAATTAGAGACAGGACAAGCAAAGGCACAGGTTGCCCTTATTGCGCGGGGCAGAAAGTCTGTCGCTCCAACTGCCTGGCAACGTTGTTTCCGTCCATTGCAAAGGAATGGCATCCGACTAAGAACGGCAAGCTGACTGCGGCCGATATTGTCGCTGGATCCAAGCGCCACATATGGTGGCAGTGTGACCTCGGACATGTCTGGCGCACTTATGCCTACAATCGCACAAGAAATGGCACCGGCTGTCCGCAGTGCTCGACCTGGCGCCGCGCTCCCAGTCAGTCGCTGGCCGGTGTCTACCCGAAAGTCGCGAAGTTGTGGCATCCATCCAGGAATGGCAACATATCGGCCAGCCATATCAGCCCGGGGTCGAGTCAGGTGATGTGGTGGCAGTGCAGCAAGAATAAAAAGCACGAATGGCAGGCAAAAGTCGGTGCCCTCACACTGCGCGGCAGAGGTTGCCCGCAATGCAAAAGCGAAGAATTGCGCACAGTCAAGAGCTTTGCCGCTCGTTGTCCTGATCTGGTGCCGGAGTGGCATCTCCGGAAAAACGCGCCTTTGACACCGCAGACGGTGACCGCTTTCAGCAGAAAGAAAGTGTGGTGGCAGTGCCGGCAAGACAAAACACATCAGTGGCAGGCGCCTGTTGCAGACAGATCGACAGGCTATGGTCGCTGCCCGCATTGTGCTAGGCAGCGTTCCGATCAAGGTAAACAATCGCTTACCGCACAGCTCAGGCACGTAGCTAAACTCTGGCACCGTGCCCGCAACGGCGATTTAAGCCCGTCTGACGTGAGCGTGCAGTCGAACCGCGTTGTCTGGTGGCAATGCGCAAAAGTGCGCCAGCACATCTGGCGGCAGTCGGTGCGCGTGCAAGCAGCCCGCGGAGCCAGATGCCCGAAGTGCAAGGGGCGCGGAGCGCAGACTAACTCTGTGGCAAAGATGCATCCGCAGTTGGCTAGACAATGGCATCCGTCCAGGAATGGCACTCTGACGCCGCGCGACATCGGTGCCGGTTCCGATCGGATGGTCTGGTGGCGCTGCTGCGCCGGACCCGATCATGAGTGGCAGGCGACGATATTTCAACGCACGCACATGCATACTCGCTGTCCGTTTTGCGTCAACCAGAGGGCATCGGTGACAAATTCGCTGCGCGCTCTGTATCCTCATGTTGCGAAAGAGTGGCACCCGACCGAGAACTTTCCAGACACACCGGACACAGTCGTGGGCGAATCATCGAAACGATTTTGGTGGAAATGCAAGTCAGGACACGTGTGGAGTACAAGAATCCAGGACCGAACGGTGAGAGGCACAGGCTGTGCAAGGTGCCGCAAACGGAAGCTTCACTGATGCAGAAAACCGCGCGTGCTCTGCAATAAAAGGATGACTTCTTCTTGCGGTTGACCGTGATGACGGACCATGATGGCGATGCACATATTGTTTCCAGTCCGGCTTGCATGGCGACGCTTGCATACGATACTGGGGATCCCGTCCTCGGCTGTTCAGCGGAAGTGGTGCACTTCTGATTCTGTCTGAGGAGGAGCAGTTTGGAAAAGCGACACTTGAGTCACAGCAAGATAATTGTCCAAAGGGGCGTTTGTCTTAGATACCTCCTTCGCAGGGGAGAGCACCCGCCTTATACGTTATCGGCTTTAGCTGGCCGATTAGGAGACGTTATCCGGTATGGAATTTACAATCAACGGTTCATTCTGCATACCACTGATGAGAGGTGGAATCTCTTACTATTGGCCCGTGAGGCGGTCCATAATATCAATGCTGATCCGCTTTTCAAATGGTGCCTCCGGCCAGCTGGCCTACACGATGTCTACAAGTTGCCTACTAATTGCCCTGGCATCACGGGACAGTTGACCGATCCGCTTATGCCATCGAATTTTGGTGCCAACTTCTGGCTACATTTTGCCTACACGAGGCTGCTAAACCTCGTGACTTGGTCATTCTCAGAAAATTAACGGTTCGCGTCCAGTTCGTCGCGGGACGCGTCCAGACGAACCAGGTTCGCGTCCCGGGACGCGTCCAGTTCGCGAACCTCAAAGATTTCCTCCAGCCCTTTAGTGGAGGCTGGTTCAATCGACTGGTAATCGCGGGCGGTATCACTCATCAAGCGGATTATAAGAGGGCTCGATCAATGTCACAATGCTTGACTAGTGGGTAGCCGTTATTGCTTAAAATAATTGTTTTAAGCAATTGTAAGCGGAAAATCCAGGACCTCTATGTCTTATTGGTGTATGAGTGGTCCAAAGATAGCGTTACCCAATCTCTGGTAGCTCGAATTACATCACACCACGATGCACCCAATGAAACTCTTCCGTTGTCACTCTCCATTGGTATTTGAACGCGTCGTTGTAATCGATCGCAGCGGCCGCACGATTTCCCAACCGAAAATTTGTAAAGGCACGAAGAATCCGGGCATAGCCATTATGAGATGGTTTTGGCACTGCATACCCGTTATCAGGATCTCTTTGCACCGCTGGAAGTTCTTTCGCTACTGCAACGTTAAAACATTTCAGAGCTCCCGAATAATCCTCTGCTAAGTACTTCCAGAAACCATCGAACAGGCTGTCCTTCATAGAGTCTGGAAATTGATTCCAGTCTTTCATGGCTCTCGCAAGATAGTCCCTTTCCCTCAGATCGGGGCGAGTGAGAACAATGCGGATGAAATCCTGTACTTCTGGTTTATCGTAGGGAAAGCGTATCGAGACTGGTTGTCCCCACGTGGGAAACTCGAGCGGTGCGGTTTCAACAATATAGCCACCAGGGTCGGTTGCAGTACCTGTTAAATAGTAGATATAAACCCGTGGCGCGGACAACGCTGCTTCAAGGCGGAGGGGCTCCGTCATTTTGAGAATGGGCTCATTTGTGTCTACACAACCGGCCTGGCACGGGCCGCCCACATCTAAAAGGCAAAAACACAATCCCGCTGTCAAAAGAACCTGCCTAAATGCTTTCATCAACTTGCTCCTAATGCGGCTTGGACGTGTGATTTGTACGATTCTATCAGCCAAGAGCACAAAAAAAGGTCGATGTAAAATACAGTCCAGAGTAGGGTCAGGAAGGGTGAAGCTCACCCCTCCTGACCAAGCAGTTCAGCTTTTTGCTGAACTATTTAATTACGGAGCTGGACATGCCTGACTATGGCCGAAGCCATCAGCGAGTATATTGGTGTTTACGTCGTGGTACAGGCTGCCTACGTACACCGCGCCACTATCAAACATGAGGTTGTACCCATAAGTCGTGCACAAAAACAGCGACTGAAAGGAATAAGCGGCTCCGTATCCGAGGTCTAACGCTCCATCATAGTACGAAAGATCACCAGCCCTTAAAGTTTTCGGCAAAGATCTCATGCTGGCTATGAGCCACTGTCGAGACATCCGGGGTTGATGTCTGCCCTGGGGTGGGATATGTGGCGAGAGTGGCCAGGAAATCGGAAAACGCTAGATAAACAACCTTTGGAATGCTGCTCAGCGCGGAATAGTTAGGACCTCCGTCGCCGGAATAATCCGCCAAGGTATGGCCGTTTCCAGAAGTTAACCCCAATGGGTCGTAAAAACCGTATGAACTGTCTGTTTCGGTGGCGCATATGTAGTTTCCGTCCTGATCTTGTAGATAACTAAAGATCCCGGTAACTTCCCAAGTTACTCCCATGGCAGTTACATTGAAAGCGCACGGCGACGCTCCAGTTGGATTTATCGCAGCCCAATCTGCTGCTAGGGCAGCCGTCGCCCAGGTCGATTGAGAAGCAAAGTTGTTGGTGCCGGAAAGGACACCTTGACTGCTATACAGATAATCCAATTGGTGACCCAGCTCGTGCATCGTAACGGCTGAAACACCTCCAAAATGTTGAATTGTTTTGGGGGTCCCCTCACCGTCTTGCTCAAAGAGAACTGTCCAGTCGTACAACGTAGATGGGGGGATATTATGCGGAGTGAAACCGATGTCACTCGTGCTCGGTAAGCTCGGGTTGCTTAACGAAGGCACTGACGAGCTGCCGGTGTAAGTGGCCTGCGTATCAAACAGATAGAAAGTCAGAGGGGCGCTGGGGTTCATAGTTATGCTGGTGGATTGATACGTGCCCGCTCCAGACGGCGTATACATAGTTTCTACGGCGCCGGAACTAGTGCTGCTTGAGTAGCTCGTCGAACTATGAGTGGAAAATTCCTCAACATAATTTCCACTGGCTAATGCAGTCATGCCATTGCCCGATAGAGTCGAGTTGCCGTTTATCATAGCCGCGAGCTTTGTTGCGAGTGTGGCTGGAGTATCATCAACCGCGACAGTTACTGGCCCTACGATCACAGGAGAAGCTCCACCCAGGACAGTGGCGTCAGTGTATGTGATGTACAACATATCGCCGTATCCGCTGGTGCTGGTCGCCACCATACCCAAAGTGCGGAAGGTAGCGTCTTGATAGGGGCCGCCGCCATAAGCATAGAGGCCGCCAGCTGCAAATACACTCAATGTGTTGTACATAGCTGTAGCGTCAGCTGGCAACGACGTAATCGGTGCACCAGCGCAATACTGTGTGTATTGCCCACCTGGCCAGGTTCCGCCCGTTGTCGTACCGCTCCCGTCGGCATTCGTGCAATACGTTGCGGCCGATGCCGACGTCAGTGAAGTCGCAAGAATCGCTAGTGTGGCTAAGCCACTGAGGAAAAATCGTTTCATGGTGTTGTATATCCTTTCAATTTCGAATCAATTTTCAAAGGCGCAGCACAAAGTCTTCTCCCTACGCATGTAAGCGACCTAGAGAGATAACGATGTGTAAAAGGGGCAGGGCTTGAGGCTGGGGCAGCTCACGCTATATATCCATAAAACTGGTCAGGCAAACATCGCAGGCAGCAAACGGGGCTGACTGAAATGTTTTTCTCTTTGTGAGGAAGGGGCTAGAGAGGTGCTTGGGTCCAGGGATTCGGAAATAGAATGAGTTATGATTCGAACCTAGCAGCAATGCCAGCGATATATTCGATCATCGTCAGACAAGTGGTGCAACTGGACAACTGATATCGCCTAGCCCGATTGTCTTTGCAGTGAAGTGGATCGGGACTTATTATTCCTTCTTGAAAACTTCGTTTTTCCTTAATGTCCCTGGGTTCGCAGCCATGCGCTAGTTTGTGCAAATGGTAAGTGTCGCGATCGCAGTTGATGGAAATAGCGCCGAAATCAAGGCTGGCATTACGATCGCAGATGCACCGCCTGTGGTGTTTGATGACTTTGGGTGACCGAGCCGTGCTAGCGCGAGCGCCACTGGACTGGTACACACTGGCAAAAGTGTACTGGTACTAGAGCTGGCTAGCGGTAGAGCTAGCTTCTCATGTTGCTTTTGGCTAACCTTCTCGTGAAGGGCACAAAAACTTGAACACGCATAGCCGCTTTCCAGGCTAAATCCGCAGCGTCAGATAATTGACATTATGTTTCATGCCCGCTCGAAATCTTGAACTGGTAACGGTTTCAAGGATCGCAATTACAGCACCAGTCCGATAATATCCTAGTTCAACCGCTCCTCAGGCTACTTTTGGGGTACTCTCTTGCGCCTCCGCCTGGTCGCATCGCCTGTGATTTCCTTCGCCGCTTGCCAGGGCTTTCCGTATTTCAGCTGGTACAACGTCAAATACTTCGCCGCCATCACAAAAAAATCCCTCGGCCCGTTGACGATAACCACGTCCCATATTTCAGGGTCCGCCTTCTCTGATGCTTCGCCCTCGCTGCCAAACCGCCTCAAGACTTCAGCCTTTTTGTCAAAGTCCAGCTTGCGCAAGAAGTTCACAATGCCCGCACCATCTGCGATATCGATCAGTGCTTCTTCAGTCATATGGCGGCTCAGTGCTTTGTTGATCACTGTGCTCTGCCACGCAGGTTCAATCAACGACAAATACAGCTCGCTTTCCGCATTCGCGTCAAACTTGTATGATGTGCGGCTTTTCTCATTCATCGGCAATCAGTCCTCATCCTTCTATTTATTTGGTCCCTGGCGCGACGCCAGGAGCGCGCGCGCATGCGCCCTGTTCTCAAAACATATATGTAATAGTCCTAGCCGCTCTTAAGCCACCACTCAGCAAAGTTCTGGCTGTCAGCGTCTAAGCGCCCGGCCACTTCCTTCCGCGCTTCTGTGTTGTCCGGCGCCCCTATCTGCGCCGACCATATCGACACCAGATCTATCGTCTCTAAAGCTCCCTCCCGCGCATAAAACTGGCTCGCTGCTGCCGCTTTCACCGCCTTTTCCAATAACCCCCTAAGACGCTTTTCCATCTCTTCCAACCTTGACTCAGCCACCGTAGCCGGCGTTTCACTGCTTGTCAGTCGCTCCCTGATCACATCAGATACAGTCTTCCCCTCTGAATTAGCCTGCTTCTGAAAGCGTTCAAGCACGTCCAGGGGCAGCCTCACTGTCACCGTTCCCAGCGCCACCATATATGCCTACCTCCCTCGATCGAACATATCGTCACCGCGATCGCGTTCCTCATCCTCTCTCTCGTCTCGCCCCTTCTCCGGCTCGGTCTGCCTGTCCGCCTCGAACGCTTGCCAAGAATCATCGCCACCTAAGTCCAAGTCCTTTGTCTGTTCTGGCTCCATTTCCGGCTCTGGTTGTCGTTCTTCTTCCTTCCTGCCAAATATCATCCAGGGCATTTCTATATCTTTGAGCCGATCTTTACCAGCGAAAAGGTCTTCTGCTCTGTCTTTGTCCTCTAGTTCTATCTCTTTCAACACCTTATCAAGCAGTTCTCTCTCTTCCCTGTCCTCTCTCGTCAGCCCGTCTGCCAGCTTGTCTATATCAATTTCTTTTGTATTTTCTTGCCGGTCCTGGCGCTGCTCTGCCTCGAATTTGTCCAGCCACTCTAGTTCTCGCTGCGCTTCCTTTGCTAATTCCGGCTCTTGCCCGGCTAGCTCTTCCCAGCGCTCTCGCGCATCTCGCGTCGTCTGGTCTACATGGAACCCCTCAAGCCGTCCTGCCGACTCCCGCTGAAACTGCTGATAGCTTCTCGGTCTTCCCTGACTGTGCTCCCGTCCAAATGTCTTGTGTATGTCCTTGTCTAATTGCTCCCACTCTCGCCTGTCCCGCTCTGCATCTCGCTCTGTCCTCTTTCTCTCCTCGTCCTTGTCTCCATACAGCAACCGCTCATAGTCCTTGTCGCCCTTGGTTCGGCTGTATTCAAGCTCCTGGACGCGCTCCGGCTCCTTCAATAATCGCTCTATCTCTCTGTCTAAATACCGCTCCAGCTGATGCTCTCGCTCTAAGTATCTGTCTCCCCACTGCCTCAAACTTTTCATGTCATCAAGGTCTAGCCTGACTCTGCCGCCTTCTAAGTCCTTGCCCATAACCACGACATGAACGTGGGCATGTTCCGTGTTCCGATGCTCGATGCCGTACCAGTCTAGTTTTTGTCCCTTCTCTCTTTCCAGCTGGTCCATCATCTCTCGCGTGTAATCCTTCAGGTCTGCGCCCTGGACGCCTGGCGACAAGATGATCTTGTGCATCGTCACCCCGTTCTTTTCTTGCTCGAGCAGCTTCTCTTTTATCTCTCGCCCTAATATGTTCTCTTTGTCTTCATTGAAAAACTCTCTCGGACCTTTGCCCCTGTCCTCTCCTTCGCGGTACTGGATGTAATTTATGTGCGCTCTCGCCTTGCCGACTCCCTTGCCGCCTTTCAAGAAACTGTGCTTCACCACTGCCTTTAGCATCACTGCTTACCTGATAACTGCCTCAACTCTTCCTCGTCCTTATTCAGGTTCTCCCGCATCCGGCGCACCCCGGCCACATAGCATTCCTTGAACAACTCCTTCCGGATCGAGCTGTCCGACCTTACCCAAAACAAGTGGTCAAGCTTGTATACACCGATTCCCAGCTTCACTAAAAGCCCGGCCATCCGGTCTTCCATCTTCTTCAGTCTCTTGTCTAACGCGCTCTCCTCCGGCTCCTTCCTCAGTCTCTCGTGGTTGCCTACATAGAACTGGATCGCCTTCCTCACCATCTCTGACCGCGTCTTGCCCTCCACCCGACAGATCTGAAAATTAATTGTCTTCCATGAGGCAAGCAAAAGCTAACGGTGGATCTTTGACCGCACAAGAGCAGTCGCAATTGGATAATCGCGAGTCAAATCTGCAAACCGCGATTTCTCAGGATTCAGGACAATAGCCAGA
>Ga0182024_10013166_pt1 | contig 16218 bp, 14 predicted proteins | sample P32metaG_FD_120480 | JGI IMG/M metagenome (GOLD analysis project Ga0182024, IMG submission 120480) | Permafrost microbial communities from Stordalen Mire, Sweden - P3-2 metaG (Illumina Assembly) | ecosystem: Environmental > Terrestrial > Soil > Wetlands > Permafrost | place: Sweden: Stordalen... | reverse complement strand
TCCTTGATCCCGCCAATCCAGCGCATAAGTTATTTAACATGAGTAGTTTATCTTTGGCGCAAAGACGGACTCCCATGCTGCTGCCGTCTGACATCCGGCAGCGTTTTGAGACGGCCGGGAGCCAGAATCGTCTGCGGGTCGAGAAAGCAGTTGGGTTATATACAGCGGCATGCGCCTCAAGAAGATGTTTCGAGGTGAAACTCCTTGCAGCCCTGCCTGATCCACCGCTCTTTGGCCTCATCGTTGCACTCGCACGCCTGTTCTGGCCCGTAGCCACAGCCACCGTCGACTTGTGAGCAACGCCAGACTGCTGGATTCGGTTTGAAGAGACCGGTGACGAACTTGAAGATGTAGATTGTGGCTGCAATGCCTACAAGTGCGGTAATCATGTGATTCCGTCTCCCATGGATCATCATGGACCACGGCAACTGTCCGATCAAACGATGCCACATCACGCGGGACCGGGACACCTCAGCCTCATACTGGGAAATTCAGGGGAAAATCACTCCAGGCGGAAATGACCCTTATGTCTTCCGTGTTTACCCACCGGTGACTAGCGGACTTATCCTTCTGTCGCGGCTAGGGCGCGCTCAATGCCGCAATCGGTATCCTGTCAATGATGCCGTCACCGTATTACTCCCAGACCCGGAAATAGGTATTCTATCGGTAGATTTTTCTCCACATGGTGGGAGGAGAGGCATTGCAAGATGACTTCACTCAGATTGCAGAATTTGTTTGTCGCGATTTCGTTGGCGCTCATCTCTACTTGTGCCGTGGCGCAAGTTCCCGATAAGGCCTCCGCTTGCACATCGTCGAGAGCCGTCTTGCAGCGCTACGTCGATGCAGTTGGCGCGAAAGCCGTGAACGAAATCCAAACACGCAGGGCCACAGCGCACGAGTCGAACAAAGGATTTGGCACGGAACCAGAGCATTACGTTTACAGGATCAAGTGGAAGGCGCCGAATAGAGTTGCGGTCGGAAGCAATCCTTATCTATTCAACACCTTTTCCGTTTCGTATCCCAATGGCACCTTCATTTTCGATGGGAAAAGTTGGAGCAACTTCGATCGTAGAAGATCGCGAAATGATGAACGCGATCCCCAATGGAAGCGTGACCTGAGGGCCAGGTACGTGTATAACGAAGATCCATTTTTTCTTGAACTCCGCGTGATTGCCGATCCCCTGATCCTTACCCGGGCCGATGAGTTGTACTCCAGCTTTGAAGCAGACACAAATTCCACTGAATCTCCTGGACTTTGCGTTCTCCGGGCGAATCAGATTCGGTTGCCGCGGTACGAACGCCAAGATATTCTTTACTTCGACGCTGTTAGCGGACTTTTGCGAAGATGGAAGATCCATACCGGCTTCCCGCCGCACAATACACTCGTCCAGTTTGAGTTCGATGATTACCGTCAAGTGAGCGGAATCAAATTTCCGTTTTATGTCTACCTGGATTTCAACGACACTACTTTTCAATACACAAGTGTGGTCCAAAATCAGCTGCTGGGCGACGCGGAGTTTCAGGAGAAGCCCGAGAGGCCTTGATCCTCGGTTGCTCACGCAAAGCTGGCATTGCAGAGATTGCCCAAACGCCCGAATTTCTTCGGGTACGATGGGTCGTCATAATGTAGCGGACACTCTTCCCGAATAGAAACATCAGGGGTTCATGGGGTTTCGTGGATGGGCCCTTTTCGGGGACGTCCCCTAATGCCCGCCAAGCCGTCTTGACCTTCGTTACCGTTGAAACGACAAGGCAACTCCTTATGCGCCTCAAGGGGCAGAAGTTGCTTAGGCCTCAATGAGGCCGCGACCAATTGATCCCGGATAGCGACGTATAGGTTGCGCTCACGCCCGAGCTAGGAACGCTTCAATGAGGCCGCGATCAATTGATCGCGGATAGCGTGGCTCATTTGCTTGCTCTCCCTCTCGTATTTTGCGCTTCAATGAGGCCGCGATCAATTGATCGCGGATAGTTTTCACCCTTCCAGCGGCATACGTCGCACACCGGGCGCTTCAATGAGGCCGCGATCAATTGATCGCGGATAGATATTGATTTTACTTACATTGATATTCTGGGCGTTGCTTCAATGAGGCTGCGATCAATTGATCGCGGATAGATTGATGCAACGATCGAACAAGTATGCGAAGGCGGGGCTTCAATGAGGCCGCGATCAATTGATCGCGGATAGGTGCCCTGGGGCGTGGCGCGCAGCAGGTCGCCGAAATGCTTCAATGAGGCCGCGATCAATTGATCGCGGATAGCCGTGAAGGGCTACACCCAGGGGCGCGAGTACGCCGCTTCAATGAGGCCGCGATCAATTGATCGCGGATAGAGCTCAGCGAAAAGTCCAGAAGCGCCGGCTGGAGAAGCTTCAATGAGGCCGCGATCAATTGATCGCGGATAGGTTTCGAACATTTGAAGGTTTGCCTTGGTGGCCTCGCTTCAATGAGGCCGCGATCAATTGATCGCGGATAGGGACACCACCACTGGCCCCGCGACCTACTACCTGTGGCTTCAATGAGGCCGCGATCAATTGATCGCGGATAGCCGGGATGCCTAATGCGGGCCAAAAGTACGCACGCTGGCTTCAATGAGGCCGCGATCAATTGATCGCGGATAGGTTCGTCTTCGGGATGACAAGTTCCATCGTTTTGCCGAGCTTCAATGAGGCCGCGATCAATTGATCGCGGATAGCGAATACTGGCTTCTGGCCTTTGGACGCTGCCGCCTGCTTCAATGAGGCCGCGATCAATTGATCGCGGATAGACTTCGAGGACTTCGCGAAGTCCCTCGAAGCATTCATAGCTTCAATGAGGCCGCGATCAATTGATCGCGGATAGTCTCTGCGGTCGTGAGTCCATCCGCCCAATCTCTCGCTTCAATGAGGCCGCGATCAATTGATCGCGGATAGCGTGGCTGAACCGATGGAGCCAGAGAAGGAGTTTGCGTGCTTCAATGAGGCCGCGATCAATTGATCGCGGATAGATCTCCAATACCTAAGACATCTCTCCCGTTGAGATGCTTCAATGAGGCCGCGATCAATTGATCGCGGATAGGCTGGTTGCCCCTGGCGGCGCTGTTGATCTGGGCATTGTGCTTCAATGAGGCCGCGATCAATTGATCGCGGATAGCGTACTTGCCGCATTGAGTCCACAAATTAGTTGGTACGCTTCAATGAGGCCGCGATCAATTGATCGCGGATAGCCATAAAGGGTATTGAGTTCCTGGGGAAAGTGATTGAGGCTTCAATGAGGCCGCGATCAATTGATCGCGGATAGCTGCAAATGTGGCAGCGCAGATCGGCGCGGCTAAAGGCGGCTTCAATGAGGCCGCGATCAATTGATCGCGGATAGTCGCGCGCGCCTGCTGCTGCCCCTGATCGCTGGCTAGCTTCAATGAGGCCGCGATCAATTGATCGCGGATAGGATGAAATGGCCCTGGATTGCCCGCGTTAGCCACGACGCTTCAATGAGGCCGCGATCAATTGATCGCGGATAGGCTTCATCGGCTGTTTCGCCAGGTTCACGGCCGTTTGGCTTCAATGAGGCCGCGATCAATTGATCGCGGATAGAAAAACCGGGAAGACTGCCGCGAAGAACTGATTCACGCTTCAATGAGGCCGCGATCAATTGATCGCGGATAGCGGAATACGACAAGCGGTATCTGTCCGGACAGGACGTGCTTCAATGAGGCCGCGATCAATTGATCGCGGATAGGTCCCTCTCGCCTGCCGGGCAGCTTACGTTTCTAGCTCGCTTCAATGAGGCCGCGATCAATTGATCGCGGATAGGCGGAAATAGCGGTTCGGCGACCGCATATTTTATCAAGCTTCAATGAGGCCGCGATCAATTGATCGCGGATAGCCAAGTCAACAAGTGGTTCATCCGATGGGGTGATACGCTTCAATGAGGCCGCGATCAATTGATCGCGGATAGACAAGCAGTTTTTCCCAGACGTCGAATCGGCGAAAGGCTTCAATGAGGCCGCGATCAATTGATCGCGGATAGCCTTGGCCTATGAACATGCTGCCGTTATCTTGGGGGCTTCAATGAGGCCGCGATCGATTGATCGCGGATAGCACCATGTCAAGAGCCAAGCTATCGGGCGATGCCGTGGCTTCAATGAGGCCGCGATCAATTGATCGCGGATAGGCCTGGTCGATCAACTCACCGGCGCAGCCGTGATTATCGCTTCAATGAGGCCGCGATCAATTGATCGCGGATAGATATTGGCTCGTCTCCATAAGCACCGGCTGGGGCATCGCTTCAATGAGGCCGCGATCAATTGATCGCGGATAGGCCTGAGTCCGTCTAAGGTGCGCCGGCTGTTCGAGCTTCAATGAGGCCGCGATCAATTGATCGCGGATAGCTGTGGTTTAGCATTACCGCCGCGGGGGCTGGCTAGGCTTCAATGAGGCCGCGATCAATTGATCGCGGATAGACGACGAGCTTTCCACTGCGCACACCGCGGCGTGCGGGGCTTCAATGAGGCCGCGATCAATTGATCGCGGATAGGGATAGAACCTGACGATTGCAAAGAACCTGATCGCCAACGGTTAGCTTCAATGAGGCCGCGATCAATTGATCGCGGATAGAGTAAGACAGTGGAAGGGCCGCACCAGGGAGGTCATGCTTCAATGAGGCCGCGATCAATTGATCGCGGATAGGCCCGCGCTTCCGCGTCCCCTCGCTCGGCTCGTCGGGCTTCAATGAGGCCGCGATCAATTGATCGCGGATAGGGGCAAACGTCCGTGATCTCGAATTGCCGGGTCTTCGCTTCAATGAGGCCGCGATCAATTGATCGCGGATAGACCGTCGACGCCGGCGAACGCAACCCCCAGAGCGTTGCTTCAATGAGGCCGCGATCAATTGATCGCGGATAGGGCCGGGGCTGGCCCGGGAACACCGCAACGGGGGTGGGGCTTCAATGAGGCCGCGATCAATTGATCGCGGATAGCGTTACGGCCTTACGGTTCAGCGCCCGGTTAAGCAAGTCGCTTCAATGAGGCCGCGATCAATTGATCGCGGATAGACCGCCTGGGTTACCCTTTAGCCATTCAGAAGAACTGCTTCAATGAGGCCGCGATCAATTGATCGCGGATAGATGTCTCTTGATGCCAAGCTAGGCCCGGAGTCTTCGGCTTCAATGAGGCCGCGATCAATTGATCGCGGATAGGAGGGCAGCGTTTCTCCGATAGAATTGGTGAATGTCGGCTTCAATGAGGCCGCGATCAATTGATCGCGGATAGTAGCTCCGGCCGCATGAGACAGATCAATCATCTGCTCGCTTCAATGAGGCCGCGATCAATTGATCGCGGATAGGGCTCCTGTTCAATCTGACGTGATTTCAAAGAGCTGCACGATATCTTGCGAGAGCCCACCCTCGGGCGGCTGACGGAGAGCGTAGCAGACGATGGAGAAAGGTTCAAGTAGTTGTCCTCTTTGAAGTTAAGGCCAGCGAGCGGGTCGCGGCTTTTCCGCATGACCAAAGCGCTCGCTGCAGCGTTCAACGGGTAACGAACACCGGGTAGTCGTCGATTTCCCCATTCAAGAAGCGCGCCAGGAGCCGCGCCTGAATCTCCAGGATTCGGCGATAGCTGACACGGTAATCGAACATCGGGTGCGTAACCAGTGTATCCATCCGCAATTCATACGCACGAAAGAAGCCCTTACGGCCGCTTGGCTTGAGCGCCACAGAAGGGCCGGACCCGATAAAATCCGCGATGGTAACCATCCGGGTATTGATCGCGGTGAGCACAACGGAGTCGGCAACCAGCGGTCTGAATGGCTCCATGAGATCGAGCGCCAACGCCGGCCGTCCAAACCTCGGCTGATGATAGAAGCCCCAATACGGATCGAAGCCCAGGGCGTAACAGGTGATCGTTAGATCCTTCGCCAGAATGCTATACGCCAATGACAACAAGGCATTCACAGGGTCGCGCGGTGGACGGCGATTCCGTTGGGTGAAGTCGAAGGAGAACTCCGCCGCTGAGCCTTGGTGTTCTCTATCGCCACCCTCGTCCGATTTCAGCATCCCAGCAAATTCGCTGAAATAGACGCGGGCGGCCGACTCCTCAATGCCAAGTAATATGTCGAGCGCGGTCGCCACTTCGGCTTTCTCAGCCAGTACTTTCAATTGGCGGAGTGCCGTCGCCGGCGGTTCAATATGATTTCTTTGCAGCAGCGTACGCTGATTGCGGATCTTGCCCGCCACCAGCTGACGCGAAAGGCGAAGAGCCGTGGACTCATGACCGGCCGAAACAAATTGCCGCTGTCGCAGAAACACGTTACGTGCATTCAAGCCACTGGTGATGCCGTAGAACCAGCCGCCCTGGGAAAAATAACAAACCGGAACCTCTGCCGCGCAGAAAGACTGTATGGCCTGCGTAGAAAGCTGCACATTCCCGAACAGATTAATCTGAGATATCTCGCCCAGGCGGACCTCCTGTTTGAGATTATCCCCATCCTTGACTTGAACGACCTCTCCCGACTTTCCGACACGGAAGCCCTGCGAATTCAAATAGAGCGGCCGGAGATCGTCGCGTGCGGACACCAGCTGACGAACTTCCGCGACTTGCTCGCCCTCCTCGCCGCCAAATAGTGAAAACTGTACCGGGCGGCGCTCCTCGAATCGGAGCGCTCGCGCACGCAGCGCGTTGGTCTCGTCGGGCAGGCAAATCCCGACCAGTGAGCAGCGGGGACATTTAGGACTATCGACCAGGGGCGGCGGAATCTGGTCATTCAGCGCAGCCCTTCGGGCCTGAAGAATGGCTTCCTCTGTCTCAGCGATGAGGGCCTCGTCGATCGCAATCCGCACCCGCTGCTTCGTGCTTGCGTAATAAAGTATGCCCTCGTCGCAGGTATATCCATTGTCGCGCAGCACCAGGGCCTGCGCCGCGATCTGTATGCGATCGGAGGGCCAGGAGGTGGGCAGGCCATCGACCTGGCGTGGCTTGCCGCGTTTATAGTCCACCGGCCGCACGGTATTACGATCTGCGTCGGCATCGCCTTCGATAAGGTCGAGTTTAGCTGTCAACCCGACCCGTTCACTCGATAAGGTCACTGACCGCGAGTGGATCTTTTCGCCATCCATCTCCTCGGCCACCGGCAGCGCGCCTGATCCAGAATCCACCCGCGAGTGTTTCGCGTGGCCATCAAGTGTGTAGGCACTGTGTTCGAAGACACCTTCCACCCACTCGTAGAAAAAGAGCCGGGGGCAGTAGACGAACTCGTTCAGCATGCGCGCTGGAAGCAAATCGGGCAGCTTCAGCTTGAGATGATGGACTAAATCCTCATCGATGTCATCGGGTTGACGGCGTTGATCCTTGGAAGGCAATGAGCGGACCCCTTTCGGCAGCAAAGTAATCAGACAACAATGCAAGGACTATCCACGTTCGTGTAAGGCTTGCCAAGAGCCGTAATGACGCGATCCCCCCGGCCTTCTGCGGGTCCAAGATTGACAAACAGAATCTGATCGTCATCGTGGTGGATGACAGCCCGCAGAGCCTCCCGGCACCGAACCAGGTCCGAAGCCGTGAACTGACATTCGAAGATCGAGAACTGAAGGTGGTCTCCAAACCCGCGCATCAGCTTGAAGACCCTCCGCAGCCGCTTTTCGTCGGAAATGTCGTAACAGACTAGGTACGAGGTACGCATGATGTCACCAGCCTGCCGCGCGGAACTGTCCTAATCCGAAGTGAGACCCATACCCGATCGCGAATGGCGTTGCGACGTCCCTATCAAAAGTCAGTCGTAGCGCGTAACCGGGACGAACTGGATCATCCTTGCGATTTCGACGGTACTCTACTTCGTGAAACAAACCCGGTAGGCCATCCATCGGTTCGATCTGCACTTCCGCGTCGATTCGATGATTGCGACACTCCCGCCGGACCTCATCCGCCATAAACTTTGCGAAATCACGGCCTTTGCGCCAATGGCGAGGAGGGACAAAAGGCGTCGTGCTCTCCGCAACGCGTGTCAGCTTTCGCTCTTTGAACCGATCAAACCGTCCCTGCCAAGTAACGATGCACTGAACTTCGCCGCGATCGTTACGCTGCCATAACTTCCTGACCCCCCGCACAGCATCCAGTTCGTCTTCGCGGAAGGGTCGCAAAGGACTCGTTATCAGTATCCGATCAATTCGTCCATTGCCGTTGCCGAAAGGAAGTATATAAACGTGCCCGTGATCAAGTCGTTTCTCCCCATCTGCGGCTTTACCGCTGAAGATGTCAGAGACCTCTAATTCGCTATTCATTCGCCGCCTGTGCGCCCCCATTAATCGGACGCGAATTTGTTCGGATACCTCCATTGTCGCTGTTACCAACGGCAGCACTACCGCGTCGAGACTCAGCAAAACCGATTCAACCTCCGGCGCGGTGCCACGGTGTTCTTGGGGCGGGTCCGTCTCGATCGCACTTTCCGCGCGAATGTAAGTCAACTGGCGCAGTAGCGGCGGACTGCTTGCCTTGTCTCTCAGCAGATTCGACGTAGAGTAAGTAAGGGCATCCATCCACGATATCTTTCCTGTGTATTCGGAATCCGGGGCAGCGCAGGCCACTCGCGTGAGCTCACCCTCGAACGGCGCGGTGCCAGCAGGAGCGCAGTTGAAAGGCTCTTCGACCGCCCCCTCCCACAGCTCGGCTTCGACCCACGATTCCGAACGGCCGAGGTAGTTGAGCTGGCTCAGAAGGCGATCGAGGGCGGTTCGTGCCTGCGTCGGGAGGTCAATCTCAGGCCACGAAACGTAACAGGCGTTTTCTCCAGCGAAGACAAGAAAGGAATCGAATACGAGGTTCTTGTCATTCGGGTCAGTCGAGTTGGCGCTTAGGTATGACCTCGTATGGGTCGCGACGGCGCGAGGAAGGGCGAACTTCGGAGGCGCCGTCGCAAGCGACTGGAGCACGGTTTCCACATCTTTACGCGGGAGCTCAAAACACTTGCGCTGCCACACATCGTACAGCGCGCGAAGCAGCCGGTAAGGGGAGGGCGGCCACTCGGGAACGCCCTCATTCACGTGGCGGCCCCACGGTGTCGCATGGTACCTTCGCGACGTAAACCTGAGCCGTATCGTTGTCACCGCGTACCGCCCTCGGCGGCCTTTTCGTTTACCTTCACTTTCGTTTTCAGAACGGTAACGGGCGGATTCGCGAAGAGCGACGCGCACGTCTTGATGCCCCTCTGCACTTCGGCAAGCAATTCCGCTTCGGATGGGAGGACGAAATCCGCAGGGGCTTTTGCGCGTACTTCCCCGCTGAGTTCCAAATCGCAGGCCGTCCGAAGTCGCAAGCTCGAATTGAGGAATCGTCGGACCTTGAGGAGTGAAAGCGCGACCAGAAGGCAAGTGGCGTCGCCGCCGAGCCTGTAGCCGCGGATGAGCGCCAGGTCCAGATTGAAGTAAGCGCGTATCTCTTTCGCCACATACTCTACTCGTGAATAGGGAACATTGCTGTACACACCACCCTCGCTGACCTTTGCGCCCGGCGCGGGGTCCGTAACCTGAGTCTTGCCGGTTGGATCGACAGGACTGTTCTTGACGCCTCCCGAGACTACCCTGACCACATTGCTCGCTTCGATAAAACCGGTGATCGCTCGCGGCGCGCGTACCCTTCCGCCTTCGAGCAGAGAGAGAAAGACACCATGTACGAGGCTGTTGGCGTCGTAGCGGAAAAGCGTGGCGTAGATCTTCTTCCAGTCCAGAGGCTGTTTGGGATTGTATGCCAGTTCCTTCACCAGCGTTGCGTTGAATTCTTTGTTCAGCAGAATGTATGGCGAGGCGATTCGATGAGCCTCGACGAGAGAACTCGTGCTTTTCTCGATGCCTTCCAGTTCCACGACCACATAAGGCAGACCGCCGAGAGCCGGATCGAGCAATGGGCCGTCTCCGTCCAGACAGGTCTTCTCCAGGCGGTTCGCTACCGACTGAGCGCTCTCCACCAGCAGCATCGACAGCCCGTCCGGCAGTTTGTATTCCGCCGCTCCCAGATCCGCGAATCCCGTCGGCTGAAAGCGGTTCCCTGCCACCGGTCGCAAATCCGCCTCCAGGAGCAGGCGCGGCAGATTATCGAGCGAATTCAGGTTCATGAATTTCCCTTTCTTCTTCCTTGAATATTCCTCTGGCCAGACTCTTCCCGGATTGAACGGGGATCAACAAAGCGCCGGCCAGTCGGCGCGCATCCACTCCCCCCGCGTAGTCCACTTCCAGCGGCCGGAAACCCGCGACACGTAACCGGTACACCGCAATTTGAGCTGCCTCTTCTGTCCTGTTAGCCTTGAGTAAAGGCAGAATACGCCCGTCCGCGCGAACCTTCTTCGGTTCCGCGCCGATCCTGATCTCCCCGGCCAGAAACAGATGCTTGAGGACCGCATACACGGGCAAAACACCGCGCCGAGAGGAGCAGCTATCGTTCAGTTCGTCAGCGTCGAAATTGTTCCAGTCAAGCGCAGAGAACGCAAACAATAAGTCTTCGATGGCGCTATCGTCCACCGAACCTTCGATAAAAGACGTTGCGTCCGCCGGGTGAATCACACATCGGCCGAACAGCGGATTTGAGCCGCCGTCGATTGCATTGTTCATCTGAAGCCGCCGCTCCAGCACAGCCGTCAAGCGGTCAGGCAGCTCGGGGCCGACCCATGCGAAGCCTGGGCCCCCTCGCAACAGGTTGTCGGCCATCGACCCGGCTTCGCGCGTATATATGGAGGCCAGTGCGGCGGCGATACGAACCTCCGGTACCTCGAAGCCACACGCATTCAGCCACTCGGCCGCGTTCAGACGCAATCGCGGTAACCGAGTGTCCGACGTGGTAATCGCCCGTCGCACCATGCGGCCCAGCGCTTGCATGAGTTCCCGGATGCGCGCGGCTCCCCCGATAAGCAGCACCTGGAAAATCGCCGTGTCCACGCCGCGCCGTAGGTCCTCCGCCCCGCGCGGCAGCTTGCTCTGGCTGAAGTCTTCAAAGAACGTTCGAAAATGCCGGATTCGGTCGGCGTCGCTCCGGTACCCCGCCGCGAAGGTTCCTGTCGGCAACGCGACATAGCTGTCCCCCCGCCGCTTCAACAGGCTGTAGCGGACAAACCGATCGACTCCCCGGTCCACCCCCAGCGAGCAGACCGCTTCCGCGAACTCAAGAGCGGTTGTAGCTGCTCGCCCCTCCAACGTCGCTCTCCCTTCGCGCAAGAGCGTCTTTAGTTCCGCATAACGGATTCGTCCGCGCCAAAGCGGCGTCCAGACTTCAGCCCGGGCGTCATCTTTCTCCGATGCTGAGCCGTATCCCGCTTTCATCGCATTCACAGTGAAAGGGCTGCACAGAATGCTGCGGTAGCTCGGCCCCTGCCGCCGGTAAATTCCGCTCGCCCACGCGACGGAGCCTTCGAGGGTAAGCACCAAATCCCATGGATTTGTCGTCGAATATTTTTTAGGATCGAGGGAGATGCCGGCTCCCTGATTCGCCCCTCCTGCCCGGCCTGGATCGAACTGGCCAGTCGCACCGCACTGAAGCGCTGTGGTTCGGCGTCCGAACAGTGCGTTCTCGAGCAATTCCCGAGCAGGTACACGCGAGTCAGGTCCAATCAGTAAGGCCGCGACCCGCAACATGAAGTTGTTGGTGTATTCCAACCTCCCTTCATTACCACCGGTGCCTAGGATCGGAGCGAATGAAAGTGAGCCATCGGATTCTATACCGATGACCGCATCCAGCCATTCGACGGCGTCGTCAGGCAGGCGGTTCCGGCAATGGCGCAGGATGGCGGTCTTACGTTCCTCTTCGTCCGCACCCTTCCCTGCTGCAACCTCGTCGATCTCGCGGCAGATCGCGATCGATTTCCGATAGCCCGCGAATCGGGGATCCGCCGAATTTGCAATGGCGGTCACGCCGTAGTTGTCTTCAGTATTCTCTTTGGGATAAAACCCACTGCCGCCGTTCCAGGGCGCAAGAATCGGCGTAGGCTTGTATCGCTCCAGAAAAAACGCTGCGATTCCCTCTTCCTCCAGCGAGGACTCGATGGTGAACGTTTCTCCTTCCCACCATCCGCGCGCCTCGGAGTCGGCCTGATCGCTCAGAAGTCTTAGAACACCCAATGCTTTGAGGTAGCTGCCAAACGGGGTCGCGGTACAGCCAGGAAGACTTACTTTATGCATACTGCCGCCTCTAATTCCGGGAACGCGCTCGCGCGCGCATCCGCCGCTCGAAGCAGCATTTCGATATAAGCCAGCCGAAAAGGTCCGATGGCATCTCTCACGCGAAGCATGCGATCGGTCCAAGAGCCGCCTTCCGCGCCCAGCTCCATCGGTGCAAGCGAAAGCTGTATCGCCGGAACCATGATACCCGGTGCCAGTTCGCACTCAGGCAGAGAGTCGCCGTCCTCGATTCCGCGAGCCCGCCGCCGTCGTTCCCGCTCGGCCTCACCCGGCATCGACCGGATGCCCATGCGAATTCGCCCGTGGTGCGCGGCCACTACGTAAACCGCTAACTCAGGTTCTCCGCTGGCAAGCATTGCGAGCGCGCTCGCGAGTTCGTGCCGGAAATGGCGGCGTTCATGGCCTCCGCCGCTTCGTATTTGCTTCGCCAGCAACTCGGTCGAATGGTCATGCTTGTGAAGGGTTCTCTGAAATACCTCGTGCGCCTTGCCCCAGTCATGTTTTATAGCGGCCAGCCGCAACGCGGCGGCGTGCGACTCATCTAGTTTGTGGCTCGCCAGAAATATCTCGAGCTCCTGCATCACCCGCCGCGTGTGAGCGGATAACGTCTGCCGGTAACTCTGGAAGGTCTGCGGATCGGTCGAATCTCCTTCGCTTTCTACCTCCATCGCGGCCAGCATTCGCACGGTGGCTTCGCTTTCCGGCGACCAACCTTCGGCGGAGGTATAACCACCCTCGGTCAAACGCGTCACTGCGACCATTCCAGCATAGAGTTTGTTTTTGTCGGTCTTGCCCCACTGCTCCGTGGCGAAATTCCAGACAAACACTGGGTGCTTCTTCATGAAATCCCGCAGTTCTCCTAGGGGAACGGGACACAACTCTCCATCGGCGACGTCAGGAAGCGAGGGGGGCGGTTCGGTCTCTCCTTCCCAGTGACGCCAAGCCAGGTACGCATCTTTGTCCTCGGATGCGCGAATGAATCGGGAGACATCCAACGCGTTTCCCGAGAGGTCGGGCGTGGTGTCGAACAAATCGAGCAGATCGCTTCGGCGCAACACATAACGCCAGGGCTCGGGTCCATCCTCGGGGGGCAGGTCACATGGGCTGGCTGAACCAAGAAGCTTTACCCGCTCAATAGCCCGTTCTATATCGGGGCTCTCGTACGGTGCCGTGGGGTTTTTCTGCTTGGACCGCGGTGCGGGCCTGTCGATCCAAAAGATCTCGGCTTCCGCATCGCCACCGTATCGATTCACCCGGCCGAATCGCTGGACCAGACTGCCCCAAGGCGCAATATCGGTTACAAGGAGTCTCGCCGTGATGTCCACCCCGGCTTCCAGCACTTGTGTGGAAACTACGATCTGGCCTGCTTCCGGGATATCGCCGAGCAACGTTGCGGCGGCTTGTCTCTTGTCCTCGGGCCGGAACCGGGAGTGCAGCAAGATCGCTCCGGGAAATCTGTCGCACACTGCCTTAAAGATGTCGCGCGCGCGTGGAACTGTGTTTGCGATGACCAGCGTTCGCGTACCAGGCCGGTGATTCGCGAGCACGAAAGATGCGCAACCAACTGGGTCCCGGCACTCCTCTGGTGCCGCAGCGAGTTTTTTGCGTGCATTCCGTCGTGTCCTGACCACCGACTCGTTCAAATCATCATCTTCCAAGCGGACCTCCTGAGGGAGTTCCGCGAAATCTACGGTCCTCAACCAGTCCGCATTCACGGTTGCCGACATCCACACAGAAGTTGCCGAGCCATACGTTCCGTATTGTTTTCGAAACGCCGCAAGTTGCGTAGACGTTGCCAGCGCGTCGGCCATAAGTTGAATTTCGTCATAGACGATCAAGCAATCTTGGTTATAGAGCGCAAAATCAATGGGCCAACGTGGAGCCTTTCGCGCATAGCCTCGATTCAGCGCTCTGCTGATGTATAAATCTTGGGTCGAGACGATGATCGCCGGTTCGTTGGGGTAGAGATCATTTTCCTTGTTATCCTCACTCCCGGCCATCAGCTCAAGGACTTTCACGTTATCTTCGAGTCCGGCAGCCCTCACTCGAGCTCGCGCACACCTCGTTGTTTGCACGGTTAAATTCTGTCTCGGCAAAACGATGATCAATCGTGTGGGCGCTAAGCCGTCACCGCGAACCCTAGCGAACAGCCAAGGGACGAGAACCGCATCGGTCTTGCCTAAACCAGTTGGTGCAACGAGCAAAGTTGGTGAAAAGGGATTTTCCCCATACCGCTGCTGGTAAGGAAGGATCTTGTGTCCGGTTACGGTACCGAAAAATTCTGCGTAAGCTTCTCGCATATTCGTGTGCGCTTCCGATGATAGTGGATTCCGGGTGCGGGTAGGATGTTGGTGGTCGGATATTAGTATGGAGACAGAATCTTTCCTCGAGTTTTCCCGGGATTCCGCCAACCTCCGCACACACGGCGGAATGACATGACGGGCAAAAACGTGACGGCAAGGTAGCGACCCGGGTAGTGACCCGGGTGACGGGTCACTGCCCGAACAAAGACGGTAAACCTAAACAGGAACCTAAACCGGGGGTAATCCGGTGACAGCATCCCTATTGCACACCACCACCAATGGGCCGAGCTAGAGTGGACGAAACGCTCGTAGGGTTCTACGTAAGCACGTTTGTGCTAACATAAATCAAGAGGGGCGAAGATGCGCACACACAGAGCCAAAGCCAAGCCGAGCGAAAGCGGACTCACCGCTGGCGCGGAGTACCGGGGGAAGCAAACCAAGACGGGCAATTCCTCTGGTTTTCGCTTCGAAGGCGCTCTTTTCAAGAGCCACCCCGAGTTCAATGGCGAGGTGACGGCCTACGTTCTGGCGCCCGGTCGTCTGCTCGTCACGGCCGACACAGCTTCCCGAGACAAAAGCGATCCCGCTATGGAAGCGTTTCTCGCATTTCTCTCTCAAGACATCGCGACAGCTCCTCATCGGATCACGCCACTGGACGCCAATCTGGCCACGCGAATCGACAGCCTGGTAAAGGGTGTGGCGACTTCCCGCGACGAAGATCTTGGTTCCGAGGTGATCTTGTAGATGGTCGTGAATGGGTGGAAGCTCTACGTTCATCCACTCTTTCACGGCCAGCTCATTCGTTTAATCGAGCAAGTCGAAGCGTTAGCCAAGAAAAACCCGGCTGCCTATAAAGAAGAGGCTGCGACCAAGCTGCTGGCGACGATCAATCGTCTCATCCGGGAGATCATTCCTCGCTATCCAAACGCCCCGGAGTTCCGCCAGGGCAACACTCTCGGGAAAGACAATCGGCATTGGTTCCGTGCCAAATTTCACCAACGCTATCGTTTGTTTTATCGCTTCGCTACCAAAGAGAAAGTCATCATCTACGCTTGGCTCAACGATGAGAAGACCCTCCGCAAGGCGGGATCGAAAACGGCCCCTTACAGCGTTTTTCGCGGGATGCTGGAAGCTGGGGACCCACCTGGTTCGATTGCAGACTTGTTGCAGCGATCAAAGGATCTGAAATCCAGAGCCGAGTAGCATCTGTCTTTCTCGGAGAACCTAAACCGGGACAAACGGATTAACTCCCAAAGCAGACGCCTAAGATTCGCGAACTTGACCGTCTGGATCGCCGAAATATCACGGTGCCTTTTGCCGCCGCACCTTCAGCTGTGAATCAAAAAATCTCAGCGCAGTGGTTCCAATATATTCGTGAAGTTCGGCTCGGTTCACGCCAGGAGCATCGACGCATGCCTCGGGATAATTATCTCGGCCGATCTGATCGCATTCATTACCGAAAATCTCGTGACTGACGGGACCTCGGAGTACATCCAGCTGCGCCTGCGGAATGTATTTGGCCGCGAACTCTGCGTTCTCCTTGGGTGGAGTCGTGGTGTCACCGGCGCCCACGATGATGTAGGCCGGGACTGCCGTGCGTCGAAGCCCCGCCGCATCCATTCCAAACCCCTGGATGTCGCCAGGCGCCATCGCGAAAACTGCCTTGACCCTGATATCGCGCACACCAAGCGCGGGTTTGGCGTCGACGCTCATCTGCTCGCGCACATAGGCCGGTACCATCTCATTGTTCTTCCAGCCCCGCTGGTAAGCGACAAACAGGTCT
>Ga0182024_10013165_pt1 | contig 16219 bp, 10 predicted proteins | sample P32metaG_FD_120480 | JGI IMG/M metagenome (GOLD analysis project Ga0182024, IMG submission 120480) | Permafrost microbial communities from Stordalen Mire, Sweden - P3-2 metaG (Illumina Assembly) | ecosystem: Environmental > Terrestrial > Soil > Wetlands > Permafrost | place: Sweden: Stordalen... | reverse complement strand
GGCCTGTTCTCGTCCGGCGAGACTCTCGCGTGACGCATCAAGGTACCTTGAACCGGAAAGTAGTGTTCAACGCGGCGTACTGGGGTGGTGGTTTCCGGCACGGAAGATCGTGCAGAGAGATGCGAATGTTATCCTTCATACCTCGCGGATCTACGAATTCTATGCCTGCGATAAACCGGAAGCCAGTCTCTCTCTTGTCGAAAATCGCGTTGTTACTGTTTTGGCTGGCTGGTCCATTATGCTTGCATGCCGATTCGATTTCTGGCACGATCGCGGACCCGTCTGGCGCTCTTATTCCCGGGGCGCGGATCGAAATTACCGGCGGGGACCTTGCCCATCCGCTCGTACTTTCATCGGACACCGTCGGCAGGTTTTCTTCCCCGGATCTAACACCCGGTACCTATACCTTGCGGGTGACTCGAGATGGCTTTGAACCCCTGGTAAAAACAGTGGATTTAAAGGGAGGGGTGAAGCTGCAGCTGAGTCTCGCTATCGCCCGGCAGCGTGTGGAAGTGAACGTCCCCGGCAAGAGTGGTATCTCTGCCAACTCCGACCCTGTTTACCGGAGCCTTCGTGGTCTGGGTCTCGGTACCACGTTTCATTTCGATAAAGTCACTATCCCGTTGGATACGGGAACCTTTCAGTTTCAACAGGGCACGCTGACATTCCTGAGCCCGGTGAATGGAATTGTGACCGGCGCCATCTTCATTGGAGAAGGGCACTTCAATTTAAAACCGGCGACAGCCCTGGACGGACAGGAACTGAAACGGCGCGCCGGTTCTTCCGAATTCGATGAAGACTTCACCGAGGTTATCCTGCGGTTTACCGGGAAGGAGCATCAGATATTCCTTCGCGGAACGGGCGACAAGGTGGACACACCGCTCGAAGCGGAGAGGGCATACGAAAACTGGAAAGAGAGGATGCGACAACGTCGAGAAGTGGCCTTGGGCTTCACCGAGGAGCTGCTGCACGGCGAAGACATGGACAATGTCGACGCCGATCTTCTGGCGGCTGTTTACAATCCGTCCCATCCCCCATTCGTGAATGCGTACATCCGAGGAAAGAAACACAAGGATCTGCGCTTTTTCATAAGGACCCGCGTGGGAGCGCTGCCCCAACTCGATTCCCCGGAAGAGGTTGCGCTCATCAACTACGATCCTGAGTCAATGGACGATGGTGTCTGGTACCTGGATCATTTGAAAGTTGAATACCAGAACCACACCGAAAGTTCCCAAGAGGACCGTCGCCTCTTTGCAACCCGCTCCTACAAGATTGAGACGGTCATCTCGAAAAACGGCCATCTGTTCAGCACGGCGACAATCACTTTTCAACCGCTGATCGCGGGTGATAGAGTTCTCAAATTTGGCTTGTTACCCAACCTGCGAGTTACGCGCGTGTCAGATGATCAGGGACAGGACATCCAATTCACTCAGGAAAGCAAAAAAGAGGATGGCTCGTTTTACGCCATTCTCTCCAAAGCCCCGGATGCGGGAAAAGACTCTTCGATTACCGTGCAATATGAAGGCGACAAGGTGCTGGAGCACGCAGGAGAAGGCAGCTTCTACGTGCGCGCCCGGAGTTCGTGGTATCCGAATTTGAATGGTTTTGGCGAACACGCTCTTTACGACCTCACCTACAAAGTTCCGCGCCGCTATACGGTTATCAGCGTCGGCAAGCTGCAATCGGAATCAGTTGAGCAGGAATACGCCGTCAGCCATTGGATCACGCCTACCCCGGTGGCCGTCGCTGGATTCAACTATGGCGACTACAAGAAGGTTGAACTGGCCGATAACATCACGGGCTACAAGATCTCCGGATACTACCTGACAGAGCTGCCTGACAACCTGCGGAGATACCATGCACTGCAGTCGATGGCGCCGCAGAGCATGACCAAATTCGCCCTGGACCAAACACGCGCTCAACTGCAGCTTTGCACCTATTACTTCGGCAAGATTCCCTACGATGAGATCGACATCACGGAACAGCCTGATTTCGCCTTTGGGCAGTCCTGGCCGAATCTGGTGTATCTCCCAATATCTGCCTATACCGATTCAACCCAGCGATGGATGTTGTTCGGAAACATCGATTCCAAGTTCACCGGCTTTGTCCAGGAGGTAACTCCCCATGAAATTGCCCACCAGTGGTGGGGACACGCAGTCGGCTGGGCCTCCTACCATGATCAATGGCTCTCGGAAGGGTTCGCTGAGTTCTCCGCCGGGCTCTTCCTGCAGCAGGCCGTCGCTGGAAACTGGCAGAAGGACTACATCCAGTTCTGGGAGCGGCTGCAGAGGCGGATCCTGGAGAAGAACAATTTCTCCATAGCTCCAAACGATGCAGGCCCTCTATGGTTAGGGACGCGCTTGATCTCTCCACGCTCGGAGAGCGCCTATCAGCATGTAACTTATGCCAAAGGCGCGTATGTCCTTCAAATGATGCGCTCCATCATGTACAGTCCAGAGGATCAAGACAAAGCTTTCATTGCCATGATGCATGACTTTGTGGAGAGCCATCGTGAAAGGCTGGCTTCCACTGAGTCATTCAAAGCTATCGCGGAGAAACACATCACCAAGGCCATGGACCTTGCGGGAAACGGAAAGCTCGATTGGTTTTTCGATGAATGGGTTTATGGGACGCAAGTTCCCAAATATCATTTCGAGTACCAGTTGATCCCGGCTGAGGCAGGCAAAGTAAAGCTGCACATGACCCTTACGCAAAGTGAAGTTGATGAGCGTTTCGTGATGCTGGTTCCGGTGTTTGTCGATTTTGGCAAAGGCATGGTACGCATCGGTCAGTTCGGGATTGCCGGCAACTCAACCCGGAGCACCGATGTCTTGCTCCCGACCAAGCCCAAGTCGGTCGCTCTGAACGCCTACAAAGATATTCTGGAGCGTTGAAAGCAATCGCAGCGCAATCAGTGATCGTCCCCCAAAGGGAGTCTTTTATTGGGACGAGTCCCGGCCGGATGTACTATCGACCATCAGCGGCTTGATCCCCGCAGGCAGGTTCTCTGATGCGTTCCTTTTATCAGAAGGCGCCCATGTGGCTTTGAGGAATTCTAGCTTGACGCCAAATCGCCAATGCGCGTTTCGAGCGAAGCCGATTTAGAAACGTGCATTGGACTGTTACCGTCAACCGAGGATCATGCCCAGACGGATCGGCGAACACTGGCCGACTTCCCGTTCCCGATCGTCCACGATGAGTGCTTTGGCGATTTTGCATCCATTGCCAGAACATGCGCTGAGACTGTACTGTGTGCCGCTATTCCACCCTACGATTTCTCTGAGTTACCGCTCACCAATCTCCGCAGCACTGCCTCGATTGTTGTGGAGCCTTTGCGCGATGCGCCCTCTCCACCCTCAAACTCGATCCAACCTTGGTTGAAGCCATCCAGCATCTGAATTCGCAGCTCAGGATTCTTCATTCCCTGTGACCGGAAAAGCGTCTCCCACGTCTCGCGCGGCACAGTTTCCATGTGTACTGCATGACCGAGAATCCGGCTGAATGCCGTGGCGACCTCATTCGGGCTGATGCGTGACGGCCCTTCAAGCTGAACCACCCGTCGTCCCTGCCAGTCCTCAAGTAGCAATTCCGCGGCGGTTCTGGCAATGTCCGCCGTAGCCACCATCGGCACCGGTTTATCCAGCGGCTGCAGAAAGCTTGGAATCACTCCCTTGTCGCGCGCTGGAGTCACATCCCAACTTGAGTTCTCCATAAACCAGCCAGCGCGGAGAAAGCAGACCGGTGTGGGTAGCATTGCGACATCTGCAGAGCCGCGCCTTGCAACGCGGTGAATGAGTACTTGGGTGTCTGCCCGGTATCCGTCTGCAATCCGTGGGATTGCGCATGAGGTAGAAGTTTCCGATCCGATTTATCAAAATCTGACTGGATGCCTACGCCATAAGATGAAAGTCATTTTACTCATAGGGTGAAAGTTTCAGACCGCAATCCACGTAAGATGCAGGGCCCAACGGATACTGCTCTCGATAAGGGCTGCTTTAACCTCTTGGTGCTGGATGTAGCCGAGGTTCGATGCAAGGTGGATGGGTTGGGTCGACCGATGAGCGGTCTGGTTTTCGCCGAAAGCAATGGCGGGGCACCTCGCCTTCCTGTTATTACGTTGTCTGATCTGCGCCCGGGACATGTTCAGCATGAAGTTCTCATCTTCAAAAGGGCTTCGTTCTTGGGGCCTGGGTGATTGAGTGGCCGATGCCCGCTTTCCTTACCAGCAAAATCCAATCCTCGGCGGTGGGCGTGCCCGGAATGACCCATTGACTGCCTTCCTGCGAAAATGTCCCGATATTTTCATACTGCCCGTCTCGCGGATTGAACCATTGGGCCACATAGGTGGAATGATCTCTTAGTTGATTCAAAGTGCCGGTGGATGTCCCACTGCCAAAGAAAAAGACCACATAGGTATCATGTCCGTCGGAAGAGAGGAGAGACCGAGATGCATCAGCGAAGGTGCCCCACGCATCATCGTTGAACCGCGGAACCAGCTTCCACCATTCCAGGCTTGTATAGAAATGCTTGAAGTATGCAAGCTGATCTCCGGTCGACAGATCAGCCCCGTCGCGCCACCAGAAGTAATGAGCCGGCATCTCATATGCAGTTCCGTAATCGCCCGGCTCGCCCGGCTTGGAATAAATGTCGTTCCATATCCCGTTCGCGCCGTAACCATAACCGTACATGCCATATTGGAAAGCTTTGTAAGCCGCCTCGAGCGCTCCCCGCGAGTCTGTCCAGAAATGGTCATACGCGCTTTCGTAAAGCACCGAAGGCTTGATTGGTGAAGCGATCCAGAACCCTTTGGCAGTGCTGATATCGGTCAATTCGCCCTGCCATTGAACGGCCCAGCCGCTATGATACGGCTTGCTTGACCACCACGAATTTGCGGCCGTCGTATGATCGGTGTTCTCCATGTGGGGCATCACCGGGTGATGATACGCATCGTTGTCCGCGATGCTCTGTGCGGCCGCGAACCATTTGTTGATTGTTGTGGCGTCGTACGCGCCGTAGAAGTTCTTGTCGATTTCCTGGGCGATCGTCCAAATAACTGGATAGGCTCCATAGCGGGCTACCCAATATCTTGCAAGGCGCGCCATATACGCCTCGGTAAAGATCGGGAAGAGGGCTGGATCTCCTACCCAGCCAATCTCGGCGTTGGCATGCACCAGGCCCTGGTCGGCAATGTATTTGAACTTCCGGTCGAGGTTTGCGAAACCGGCCAGGTCGGCGGTTGTGAAGCCGTGCTTGAAGTCTGCATCAGCTTCTTCATCGGCGATAGCATCGTCAGTGATCCGGATCTGCGCGCTGCGCGCCTGCCAGCCAGCTTCCGATTGGAAAACCGTAAATCCCTGGCTGACGCGCTTGTCGACCGTATATTTAAACTGCGAGGCGACCCCGGGCGAATTAGACGTATCGAATCGCTCATGAGCTAGGATCCAGTGCGTATCTCCCAGATAGAAAAATGGGGTTCCGTCGGCATAAGTGAAGTACCGGCCATTGCCGCTGACCTTCAAGAAGCCGTGTTTATAAATGTCGAGATTCCCTGAATATGGGTCACATTGCACGGTTCTCTTGATATGATGCAGGCCACGGTTCCTGGCGTCCGTGGCGATCGTTGTCATGGTCCACAAGCCAGTCTGGGTCGGCGCGAACCTTACTTTCCAGGTCGCACCACCGTCCCAGAACGCTGGGCGGACAATCGTCTTCTTATCAGGTCCCGTGAACGTCGCGGTGACATCGACATCTTGAAACGGATCTGTATATGTTTGAGAACTTGTGAGTGCAATTTCAACTGCCTGCCACTGCCGGACTCTCAAATCCGCGGCAGAGGCAGACGGGGCGTTGAGGATCACATTGCAAAGAGTAATTCCGAGGATCATCTTGGGGCGAAGCTTGCGCGGTTGGTTGAGAAGACCAGCAGCGGACTCGATGTATAGTTTCAATCGCACCCTAGCGATAAGAAAGTTGCGCCATTTGAGACTCATGGTTCTGCTCCTATCGCCCCACGATGATTCGCTTCTGCCGCGCCTCGGCGATTGTTAGCCGGTAGATCAGAATTCATATTCATCCAGATGACTTCCGACCGCGATTCGGATGCGGTGATTGCTGTCTCCTGGACATAAGATCGTCCGCCTGGGCCTCGGCAAAAGCTGCGTGTTCGATGAGCAGATTCGCCAGATGCCGTGCATATCTCGGCGAAAGTACGATGCGGGCCGCGCCGCTGGCATCTGGCTTCAATTCTGGAAGTTTGATTACGATTTGCTGGGCGTCTTCAGTCCGCCCTACTTCCAAAAACCCCGCTACTTTGTCCACTTCCGCCTCCTGCGACGAGCGAAACGTGCTTCCGACACCGCCCCTTAAGTCTTCCCGAACACTTCACGCACGGCGTCAAGATAAGTCAGGCCGTTCACAGTATCGGGTTCCAGATAACTACCTTCCGTCCACTCGTTCCAGGAATTCAAAGTGATCAATCTCTTGTCGGGGGGCAGATTCGCCAGGGCAAAGGACTTGGCCGATTCTAACGCAGCTTTGAACGCCTGGGGCGTGTTATCGATAACGACCGATGTATAGGGATAATCACCTAATCGGTAGTTATCGGTCTGACATGTGCGCGGCGACGAGTCCCATCCAACGGTAACATTTGGGAAATAGACCCTTCCCAGTGCTTTCGCAGCCGAGGCTCGATAGATCTCATACTGATTCTGGATGTCACGATATTCCGTAGTAAACGTCTTCGAAAACTCCGCGTGATGAATCCAAACATAAGAGGTCGTGCTATCGACTTGCAAACGATCCAGAAGTTCCGGAAGGTTGGCGACTTCGCTCTGGCCAGGAAGAAGTTTCACTCCCCAGGTAACGCAATTCACATGGATGTTCGGAAATCCAATTGCGCGCGCTCTTTCCCTCATTTTGTCCAGTGCATGCGCTGCCTGTGCTACTCCTCCCAAGCCTTGAACGAACCTGAACACCTCATAAATGGAAAAATAAGGGCAGCCGTCAATAAGCAGGTAAGATGGGTGCTGAAACAACTCAAGGAGTCGATCGACCATAGCCTCAAAGGGCTCAGCTCCGATGCCTCCCGCGAATTGCAGGGTCGGCTCACCACCCATCTTGGCCGGCTGGATGTCGAACCAATCGTGGTTTGCCCACATAACGGCAAATTTGAGATCCCGGCAATTCGATGTCTTAAGATAGCCGTCGGTCAAGACCGACTCTAGAAATGGTCCATCTTTATACCAATACCAATCGAAGATGAAAGCGTCTATCTTGCTGGCGGAAGCCACCGCAATCTTTTTCTCGAATACTTTGGGGTCCGATTCATCCTCGTATCCCCAAAGCGGTATGCGCGGTTGACGTTCTCCTGGGAATCTAGGCGTAGCAGATTTGACCAGGTTCCATTCTGTCCAGGCCGGCCCATGAGCCTTCGCGTTCCGCGCATCCTGATGATAGTTGCCGAAATAATAAGCCGCGACCTGACATGAGCCTTCCCTGCCGCGCAGCTGTTCCGCTTCCAGCCGCCAGTCGAATTGAGTGCTGGCAACCAGGGCGGCAGCCCCGGTTAGAAACTTTCTTCTGTCCATTGCCCACCTTGAAGTTGCCTGTTACAGATTTGCTTGAGACCGGAGTTGGGGGCTGCGAGTGTAAACAGCCCCCAATCCGCAGTGGCGTTGCTCCTACCAGATAAGCTTTGCCGCGATCTGGATGATCCGCCCTGAGGCTGCGGAGCCGATCGTTCCATAGGAGGGGTTAGGAAGGGAGGCACTCTGTGGGACTGTCGCATTTGGGAACCCGAAGTTAGTGTGATTGAACAGATTAAATCCTTCAAAGCGAGTCTGAAGGTTCAGCCGTTCAACCAGTGCGAAGCTCTTGAAAAAAGAGGCATCCACATTCTCGACACCTGGCGCACGAAGGATATCCCTCGATGAATCGCCATAGTTCCCCTCCGCAGGCTGAACGAACGACGAGGTGTTGAACCACTCGTCTACGCCCTTATGGAACCCTCCTGCTTTCGGGTTACCAACCACGTCGGCTCGCTGACCGAAGCACTGATTGATAAAGTTGATATCGGTCGCAGCGACCGAAAACGGAAAGCCGGTTCGCAGGGTGACAATCCCGTTGACTTGCCAGCCACCGACCAGAGCATCAAGGGCCCTGGAGCTGCCGGCGAGATAGTGCCGGCCTTTGCCGAACGGAAGGTCAGCCGTAAAGCTGCCCACAAAGCTGTTCGTAATATCGAAGCTACTCGAACTGTAGTCAGCGTTAAAGTCGTATTCGTTCTGTGGGCCGTTTCCAGAGGTGTCACCGTTGATGCCCGCCTCAGAAGACTTGTCATCCAGACTGTGCGAGTAAGTGTAGCCCAGGATAGCGCTGTAGTTTCTTCCCGAGTGTTCCAGCTTCGCTTGCAGAGCGTTGTAGTTGGAATAGAAGTCGTAGAAGTGGTCAAGAATCAAGCCGATGTTTGGGTAGGGAATGCGCGCGGAAACCGGAGTGGGATTTGCCGGATCCCACTTGGTTGGAGCATTCTCCCAAACTCGTCCAAGAAGATGAGTGCCCTTCGACCCGAGATAATCCACTTCAGCCTTCCATCCTGCGAAGATTTCGCGTTCGACGGACAGCTGCCAGTCTTGCATGTAAGGCGTGTGTGTCCGCGCCGTTTGGATGAAGAGAAAACCCAGGTCGGTGCTTGTCACTGGGGCTAACGCCGGCGTCACGGGGAACAAGCTGGTGGAACTGACATCCATAAGGCTCACTTGCTCCGCGAAGGGATAGCCTCCACCGTCGTCTGCTTCCTTGGTCTCGGCCGTGTCGTAGAAGATCCCATAACCCGCGCGAACTACGGTCTTATCGTTGTCAGAGGGCCTGTAGGCAAAGCCGACACGCGGAGCAAAATTCAGCACCTGCGCGGGCCCCGGAAAGTGCTCGCCTCCATAAGCGTACAGAGAACCTCCAATGCCGCTCGCAATAATCGACTTGTTTGCGGTGTATTCGCCGCCCCCAGGAATGTTGGGATCGAGCCAGAAAACGCGGTCAAGATCCTCGACAGGTTTCTTGTTGAAGTCATAGCGAAGACCGGCGTTGATGGTGAGTTTCTGAGAGACTTTCCAATCGTCCTGTATCCAGGGGGCAAAATATCGGAAGCTGTATGCCACTGCATTGGACGACGCAATCGTTGGGGCGTAGGGGGTTGGCGCGAGCGCGGTTGCTTGCGCCACATAGCCAGCGAGGTAATCTGCAAAGGGATCGCCCGACCCTGAACCGTCAAAGGTCAACTCGGGAGGCGAAGGGTTGTTTTGGTAAGTGTGCCACCAACGCACGTCCATTCCGAAGCTGATGGTATGCCTCTTGACGTTCCACGTTACCGCGTCCGAGATGGAGTATGGCTGTTCGTTATATTGCTGAATCACTGTATCTCCGCCAAAGCCACTAAGGTTGTCCCCACGGAACCCAAAAAACGGGAACGGGAGATCGGGAGAAAATGGGTAGAGATTTTGCAGGCCTAACGCGTTGAGTGCAGCAGCAGTGGTCGGCTGTCCTTCGAGGTTGGCTCCTTCGGACATATACCCGAAGCGCGCTTGATTGAGCAGGGTTGAAGAGAAGGTGTGAGTCCAGCTGCCGACAACGCTCTTTGAGGTCTCGCTAAAGTTCGCCAATCCTTCCGCGAAGCTTCCTCCTGTACTTTGAGAAGTGGCCACGTAGGCCGTCTGCGTATATCGACCGAATATGTTATCGTGCGTTCCGATTGCCTGGTCGAAGCGATAGGTCTGCTGGTCCGAATCCGTGGGCAGTGAGAAAGTAACGAAGTAGTTCCCCTGCTGGGCCGTGCTGTTTGGATCCGGAATATGACTCAGGGAATTTGTCGCGAGTGTGGAGAATGTGGATGGGTCAATGAAGTTATTCGCATACGGGACCTTCGTAAAGGGATTCACGATTGGGTCTGTGAATTGGCCCCCTTTTTCGGCCACTGTAGGCACGGTTCGGAAATTGTTCGTGGATGTCTTCGACCTCAGGCCTTCGTAATTTGCGAGGAAGAAGGTCTTGTTATGCCCGTTATAGAGGTGTGGAATGACGACGGGACCGCTGAGCACGTATCCGAATTGGTTTTGACGAAGCGGTGGGTTCTTGGCCCCGGCGGGGGTAAAGTAGCCCTTGGCGTCAAGAGCGTCGTTCCTGAAAAAGTCATAGGCTGTTCCGTGAACCTGATTTGCCCCGGACCGGGTGCTGATATTCAGTTGGTTGGCGCCTCCGCCGTACGCAGCTGAATAGCCCTTGGTCTGCTCCTGGAACTCCTGCAATATATCGATCGATGGAACGACAGCGGGTGTCTGGTAATACGTGTCGTTGATGTTGATGCCATCCAGAAAGTACTGGTTGGAGGTCGGGCGCGAACCTTGAATCGTGAGCGAGCCACCTTCGTTTGCGCGCAGAGAGCCTTGCTCGCCGCTGCTGGAGACAGCTCCTGAATTGAGCAGAAGCAGTTGAGTGAAATTGCGGCCATTCAGGGGTAGATCAACAATCTCTTCCCCTGTAACTACCTGCCCAATGGCTCCATTCTCCGTATCGAGGCTTATCGCTTCGGCGTTCACGTTGACAGTCTGCTGCTCCGAACCTGGCGCAAGCTTTAAATCGACACGCGCTTCAGAGGCGACAGTCAATTCAACGTTCAGAGCTGTTGTTGTTGAGAACCCCTTCGCAACAACCGTCACGCGATATGTACCGGGCTTCAAGGAAGCAACAGAGAAAGTGCCGGCTGCAGAGGTGGTGGTCTGCTGTGTGACGTTCGTGTCAGCTTCGGTAATGCTGACCTGCGCTCCAGGAATCACGGCACCTGTCGAATCGACCACGGTTCCGACGATCGTCCCAGTGGCGCCGCCACTCTGTGCTTTGCCCACTGTTAAGGCTGATAGCAGTATTGTGCATACCAACATCGCTCTAAGTTGGCGAGTGAACTGGCGGGTAATCTCCAACTCCAGCAATGCGTTGACGAATGAGTAGCGCTTCTGAAACGCCTCAGTTCCTGATTGCCTAAGCGTCGCAGGGCTAGCGAATCGGATTGGTTCGTACACGGGGTAAACCTCCAAATCAAGTGGTTGTTGCATCTCTGTTTCCGGCGAAGCATGAATTCGCACGTACTTGCAATAGGGGAATTACTTCGCAGCGGAAACCCTAAGGGCGAGATGAAACGACAGTCAAGGAGTGTAGTGGCTGGTTTATGCGATTTCATTCTGCGAACTCCGAGGCCGCCTTATGAATAACGAGAATCGCTTATCACGCCGCATCTGGCACATTTACAAGATAATAGGCTCGCCTGCCAAATCTTTGCTTGACGCATAATTTTGTCAGATGAAATCATTGATGAATGAACAAAAAGAGAAACTCCGATAGCCAACCGGAACGAATAGCACCCTACCAGATTGAGTCAGTGGCGCGCGCTTGTCGCCTTCTGCGGATTCTTCAGAACGAAGGAAGCTTGCCTTTGTTCGAACTCGCTGAGGTTGCGCACTTGAGCAGACCAACCGTCTTCCGGCTGATGACCACTCTGCAGGCGAACGGCATGGTGGTGAAGGACGGAAGCCGGAAATATCGGCTGGCCGGCGGATTCTCTCCTGGACGACGGTACAAAATCGGTTACTTGGCGGAGACCGGCGAAACCTCCTTTTACCGCGCTGTCGGCCGGGGGCTCATAGAAAACGGAGAACGGGCGGGAATCGATCTTGTGGTGCTGAATAGCCAGCAAAACCCTGATGTTGCGCTTGCAAATGTAGAAAGGCTGCTCGACGAAAATGTCGATCTTGTCATGATGTTTCAATCCTATTCTCAGATCGCTGCGGTCATCTCCACGCGGACCAGCAGCAGAAAGATGCCACTCATTGCAATCGAAATGCCTCATCCCAATGCCATCTACTTTGGCGTGGACAATTGTCATGCCGGGCTCACGGCTGGACGTTACCTGGCGCATTGGGCGCAGAAGCACTGGAAAGGGGAAGTAGATGAAATCCTGTTGATCGGCGCACCGCGGGCTGGATCCTTGCCCGAGGCCCGGCTCACCGGAAGCCTTCTGGGGATTAACGAGGTGCTTCCCAATTCAGCGCAAGCAAAGATTTCGACCGTAAATGGGGACTGGCAGTTCGATGAAAGTCGCGAGAAAGTTAGACGCCACCTGGCCAAGTCCAAAGCGAAAAGAATTCTTGTAAGTGCCATTTTCGATCCAAGCGCCCTCGGCGCATTGGAGGCTTTTAGAGATGCCGACCGACTCCAGGATTGTGCGATCGTCGGGCAGAATGGTTCCATTGAGGCTCGTCTTCAAATGCGCAAATCCAATTCACGTCTGATAGGCTCGGTGGCGTATTTCCCAGAGCGATATGGCGAGCAGTTAATCGCACTTGCGTTGGACCTCCTCACTCAGCGAGTTCCGGTTCCCAATGCGGTTTTTATCAAGCATCAGCTGATTACGCCAGACAACCTGAAGCAGCATTACGGGCGCGAGATGCAGACCGCAAAAACAGCATGAGCAGGCTGACTCCCTGGTATCATTTTCCAACTGAGCGTTGAATACCTTCATTGGTTCGTGAAAGGGCGGTAGAAAATCCTTCTCAGCTGCCCGATATGCCGAATGCAAATGCCGGTTTGATTTGCCTTCCTGCGCCGACTCCAGCAGGTTTTCGCGCAGCTAACCATCGTTGCGCCGGCTCATATAACAGCAGCCTGGCCGTCCCACATTTAACAGTTCGCAAACGTAGAGTATTTAGGTCTCTCGGGATGCGAGGATCGACAAATCTTAGGCGGAGCGCCCAGGATCGGTAACGGCAAACGGCGTTCTGTCCTGCGATCTTTCACGAACCGTCAATGAGCGCATTATCGCCTGTGCGCGCTTGGAGCCGATAGGAAGCGAGACGGCCGTTCCGGTTCGGTGAATAAATGCATACCTGCGGCGGGGAGGCCGCTAGTATGCGAAAGAAGAACAAGAAGCACAACCGTGGGAGGATCATCCTCCGCCTGCCGGATCTAGACCATGCCAAGTCCTCCGTCCTCAACAGCCTCAGTTCTCCCAGATCGCGACGAAACTATCGATTCGCGATGGACCAGTTCATCGCCTGGTACTGCTCTGAACCGCGCCTTGCATTGAATCGAACAGTCGTACTCAGATTCCGCTTGCACTTGGAGTCACTTGGGTTGGCCGCAGCAACTATCAATCAAAGGCTAGCCTCTGTGCGGCGCCTCGCCTACGAAGCAGCAGATTCGGGTCTTTTGAGCCCGGAGTTAGCTGCCGGCATTCGACGAGTTAAGGGCGTCAAGCAATTGGGGCAAAGATCTGGAAACTGGCTAAATCTCGAACAGTGCCGAGGGCTACTGGAGAAGTCTGACGGCGATACTCTTCGGAACAATCGCGATCTGGCGATGATCGCAATTCTGTTGGGTTGTGGCTTGCGTCGAGCAGAATTGGCGTCCCTAAGAATGGAGGATGTTCAAATCCGCCAAGGGCACTGGGCAATAGTCGATCTGATTGGTAAAGGTGGGCACGTTCGCACAGTGCCAATGCCAAATTGGGTGAAGGGAGCCGTGGACAAATGGACGGCAGCTGCGCGGGTGACCGATGGGCGAATCTTCAGGGCCGTCAGCCGACATGGATCGACGTGGGGCAGAGGGATCTCAGAGAATGTGGTCTGGTACGTGGTTCGGAACTGCGCCCAACGTCTCGAGCTTGAGCATATTGCACCACACGATCTCCGCCGAACCTGTGCCAAGTTATGTCACTCAAACGGCGGAGAACTTGAACAAATTCAGTTCCTCCTCGGTCACGCCTCTGTTCTTACAACCGAACGCTACCTGGGGTGCAAGCAAAACCTGGAACAACCCGTGAATGACCGGTTCGGCGCCTTAATCGCGTTCAAGGAGGTGGAAACGAGCTAAGGCCTGTTTACAATAACTGAGATAGCACTTGTTGAGAATGGCGCCCACCGACAACATTCCGATGATTGTCTGCTATCAAGCTGATAGGCCATAATGTTCCTTATCATTCACAGCAGGCGACCCAGCCTCGCAAGACCCGGTCTTTAGTGAAGATCTCGTCGACGCTATATTTCTTCCAGGGCGCTGTGTACAAGGTGGATCGAGATCGAACCTTCGCCAACAGCTGATGCGACCCGCTTCACGTTTCCGGAGCGGATGTCGCCAACTGCAAAAACTGCCGGCAAGCTTGTCTCAAGCATCTGCGGCGGCCGGCCAAGAGGCCACTTTCGTGGTGCGCTTGCCAGAACCGGATCCAGGTCCCGTCCTGTAAGAATGAAGCCCTGCTGATCCAGGGCGACACAGCCACGCAACCAGTCGCTGTGCGGGGACGCACCCGCCATCACGAAAACGTGCCGGATCTCGGGTGTCGATTTCTTCCCCGAAGACCGGTCGAGCCAGGTGACACGTTCCAGGCGTGAATCGCCCTCTAATGACACGATCTCAGTTTCGTAATGCAGCTCGATCCCTGGATGCTCCGTAATCCTCTGGACCAGATAGCGCGACATCGTCCCCGCAAGGGTCTTTCCACGAACCAGCATGTAGACCTTCTGGGCAGTCTCTGCCAGAAAAACTGCTGCCTGACCGGCCGAATTGCCCCCGCCGATGACGATGACCTCCTCGTCCCCGCAAAGTTGCGATTCCATGAATGTGGCCGCGTAATAGATTCCATTCCCTTCGAATTGCTTTAAGTTGGCGATGTTCGGCTTATTGTATTGTGCTCCAGCAGCGATGATGATGCTGCGAGCCAGCACAATGCTGCCGTTCTCCAGCGAGAGCTGGTATGGTCTCTGATCGCAGTGGATCTGGGCGACTCGTTGGCCCACCAACATCTGAGCGCCGAATTTTTCTGCCTGCACAACGGCGCGACGTGTGAGTTCCAGGCCGGAGATGCCAGTAGGGAAACCGATGTAGTTCTCTATCTTTGAACTCGAGCCCGCCTGGCCACCGGGAAACTCGGCCTCGATCACGACGGCATCTAAGCCTTCGGAAGCGGCGTAAACCGCGGCCGCCAATCCGGATGGTCCACCGCCCACAATGGCGACATCACGAATGCGTGATTCATCCACTGTGCCCGAGAATCCCAGACATTCAGCCAACTTCTGCGTAGTTGGATTGCGCAGCACGGTGGTTCCGCTGCAAATCAAAACGGGGATTTCATCGATCGTCAGGTTAAAACGATCGAGAAGCCCTTGAGCGTCGGCGTCACTGTCAAGGTCGACATATGTGTGCGGATGTCCGTTGCGGGTAAGAAACTCGCGCAAGCGCAGCGTGTTGGCTGAGTGGCGCGATCCCATGATAATCACGTTGCCCAGACCGTCCGTTATGAGCGCGAGCCGCCGCAGCATGAAAGCGCGCATGAAGATGTCGCTGAGTTCGGCATCCTTTGCGATCAGCGAGTGCAAGGCATCTGCACTAAGTTCGAGGAATTCTCCTGGCTCGGCAACACGCCCTCGCGATAAAGAACGGGCTCCGGAAATCAATACCATTTCTCCGGAGAAACCTCCCGGCCCATACGTCACCAATACATACTCACCGGAGAGCCTCGTCATGAGAATCTCGAGTTTTCCAGTGAGCACAACAAAGCAAGGCATCCCCACCGCAGCCGGCTCGAATAGGATCTCTCCTGCCCGAACAGTTCTCACAACGCCGTACGGTCGGATGCGGTCAATCTGGGCGGGGGCCAGGACAGGGAAGGCCTGTGCCTGCCGGTCGGGTGTGTTGATCGATGGCAGCATTGACTCGGTCACTTATAAACACCTTCCCGCCAATGGCTGATTACGTTTCCACTATCTTCACGATCATCTCATGCGGAACGCGCTAGTAGCACTGGCTCGCAAATGCAGATGACTCTCCCTTTGGGTGGAGAAATCTGAACAATCGCCTCAACGTAGCGGATTTCGGCGGGCTGTTCTCAGGGAAACGCGATGGGCCGGAGCGATCCGTTCTGCTGCGCTGGGAGTCACGTTTCTAGCTTGTGGAGGCCAAGCAGCGGAGTACCGAAGCCACCAGTGGTCGAAGAGTGCGAAATCGCCAAAGCGCTCATCGACCGCAGATAGGTCCCGATATGTCGGCAAGTGTCATGGTGATTTTGTCTACTTGATTTGGCCCCTTTTGCGCGTCTGAATTGGCCCCACCTCATTTGGCTGTTTTTAGGGAGGAATTCGTTCATCCCCGTAGTCCTCGTGGCGGTGGAAATGTGGTAATC
>Ga0182024_10013164_pt1 | contig 16220 bp, 19 predicted proteins | sample P32metaG_FD_120480 | JGI IMG/M metagenome (GOLD analysis project Ga0182024, IMG submission 120480) | Permafrost microbial communities from Stordalen Mire, Sweden - P3-2 metaG (Illumina Assembly) | ecosystem: Environmental > Terrestrial > Soil > Wetlands > Permafrost | place: Sweden: Stordalen... | reverse complement strand
TCTGGAAAGCGCTTACCTCACGGCTGGTGGACATTTCCAAGGCTCGCTCGCGCGGGGCGCTCATGCGCGAGCAACAGACGCGCACAATGGCCGGACTGCTCTACAGCGTCGGCGTGGGATTCGTTCTAATTGTGGCTATTTTGACGGCTTTGCCGGAATTGGGCTTCAATGTGACTCCGGTGGAAGCGGCGGCGGCCGTGGCGAGCCTTGCGTTGGGCTTTGGTGCGCAGAACCTGGTGAAAGATCTGATCAACGGCTTTTTCATCGTTTTCGAGGATCAGTTTGTGGTGGGCGATTTGATTCAGGCGAATGGCGAGACGGGCCGCGTGGAATACCTTTCCATCCGGCGTACGGTGCTGCGCAACGGGAATGGAGCGGTCGTGACCATCCCGAATGGGCTGTTGGGGCAGCTGGCGAATCTCAGCCGCGACTGGTCGCAGCTTTTTGTGGATGTGACGGTGCCTTCGGATGAATCGGTGAATCGCGCGCTTACTATGCTGGATAAGATTGCCGGCGATTTCCGCAACGATTCCGAGTGGTCACCGGCACTGATCGACGGGCCGCGCGTGCTCGGGATTGAATCGCTTTCCCTTGATGGGACGGTCATCCGACTGCAAGTCCGCACCATTCTCAATCGGAAGGAAGAAGCAGGCCGTGAGCTCCGCCGGCGCATCAAGATTGGGTTCGAGGAATTTCAAATTCCGCTCAGCCACACGCATAAGGTAGAGTTGCAAGGCCAAGCTCCACCGCCAGCAGGGTAAAAATCTTCCGCACTGCCTGGCGAAGTTCCGCCACCCTAACAACTACCTTCACAAGGAGGAGTAAACGATGGGAGAAGTGACGCACGATCAGGTCAACCTGATGCTTCGGCTCTATGAAGAACGGCGCGAGCCGCTCATGCGCGAAGCACGCGACTGGTTTTTCATGAATTTTCATCTGGCATCCGCCGAGGAAATGATGCGGGTCTGTCCGCCTGGCAGCAAGGAAAACGCCTACATGAGGATGGTGGTGAGCTATTGGGAAATGGTGGCCAACATCGTGAACCGTGGCTTGATTGACGAGGAGTTTTTCTTTGAAAACAGCGGGGAGCAATGGTTCGTGTGGGAGAAGATGAAGCCGATCGCCACCACGCTGCGGACCCGCTCGAAGAATCCGCATCAGTTTGGGCAACTTGAGGAGCAGGCAAAGCGGTTCGAAGCGTGGCGCGAAAAGCGCGCACCAGGTTCGGTTGAAACATCGCGGGCCCAAATGGCCGCGATGGTGCAGCAAGCTGCCTCGACAAAATAAGACTGCCTCGAACAAGCCTCACTTTTTAGGTAGCTGATGGGCGGAGATCGCGCCACTTCTCCGCCCATTTCCCATCGCTGCTTCCCTTAGTTCTAATTGCTCGACGTCCCGGCCGCTGCGTTCGCACGTATTTCGTCGACTAGGATGCGCTGAACGCGCGAGGGCGAACGGTGTCGCAATTGAGCCAAGCCCACCCGGCGCATGGTGCGCTCGTCGTTGAGGCGAACGAAGCGGCAAGCCGAGTACTTCTCGACGGCCATCGCCGGAACCACGGATACGCCCATGCCAGCGCAGACCATGGACACAATTGTCGAGAACTGTCCGCTTTCGAAGACGACATTGGGATGAACCTTCGAACGCCGGCACGCGGCCAAGGCGTTCTCGCGGAAGCAATGGCCTTCCTTGAGCAACAGAAAAGGTTCGCTGCGCAGTTCCGCCATCCCGATTGATCTCCGGGAGGCGAGCCTGTGCCCTTTGGGCACACATGCAAACAGCGGCTCGCGAAACAACTCTTCGCAAAGAAATTCCTCACCGCGGATCGGCAGCGCGAGCAGCACGAAATCCACGCGTCCATTGTGCAAATAGTCGAGCAGGACCGGCGTGATCTCCTCGGCGATCCGTACGGAGATATTCGGGTGGCGGTGCACGAAGCGGGCTAGAACGGGCGCGAGAAAATACGGAGCGATCGTTGGAATGGCGCCGACGTTGACCGTTCCCACGTCCGTGCGCGACATCTCCTGGATTTCGCTCCGCGCCTCCCCCACCTGTCGGAGGATGGCTTCGGCCTTGGACAAAAATGCCTTGCCTGATTCGGTGAGCCGTGCGAAACGGGGAAAGCGGTCGAAGAGTTTGGTTCCGAGTTCGTCCTCAAGCTTATGAATCTGCTGCGAAAGAGAAGGTTGCGCCACGTGCTGGTCCTGGGCGGCGCGCGTAAAATTTCCGGCGCGTACCACGGCGCAAAAATAGCGGAGCTGGTGCAATTCCATTTCGTTACACGCCCCCGCCGGGGCTGCACTGCCTTTTGCCTATGGATTCCATAGTTTCGATATATTAGACCTTCGGCAGAAGAATCTCTACGCTTCTGAACTTGGAGGTACCAAACGAATGGCTGACCACGTTGTAAAGTATGGCGACGTTTCCGGCCGCGTTGGCGTGGAAGTGATCCGCGCGCGCGGCGTGGATGTCGATAAACTCATCAAGACGCTCATCGCAAACGCGGGGGCGGAATTCGCAAGCACGTACTACTACTACACAATCCTTCGCATGCACCTGGCGGGTCACGAAGATTACAAGGAGATCTGCGAGGACGCGCGGCTCGAGGACCGTGCGCATTGGGAGCTGATTGTACCCCGCATCTACGAGCTGGGCGGGGAACTCCCGAACGACCTTAAAGCGTTCCACGACGGAGCCGGCTGCGTTGCGGCGAAGCTGCCCGATCCGCCGACGGTCGTCAACATTCTGACGCTTCTACTCGAATCGGAACGTTGCGCGATCAGGAGCTGGAGCGAAGTTTGCGACATGACTTTTGGCAAAGACCCGCGTACGTACGACATGGCGGCCCGCATTCTGAACGAAGAAGTCGAGCACGAAGCATGGTTCATCGAGCTTCTCGCTCACGAGCGTGACGGTAAGTCGATTCCTTCGGGCCACTTCCGTCGAGGAGAACCGGGCGAGGCGCCCTACAGCAAGAACCGCGGTTTCTACAACCCATAGTCAAGTCCCATCATCTCGAGTTGTTGTGGCTGCGGCGGTTCGCAAAACTGCGGCAGCCACCTCTTTACGTCATTTCCAGTTTCTCGATCGGAGAAAGCAATACCTGTCGAAACCACCCCGGAACTTTTCAAGATCACGCTCGTAACACGGAAGGGTTCGCACACAATCGACATACGCGCGACTGAACACATATGGGACGCGTCTCAGAAAAACGGAATCATGCTGCCAGCGATTTGCCACCAGGGGCGCTGCCTCACGTGCGCCGGACAGCTGCTCGAACCCGGAGATTTCGATTCAAGCGACGCCGTCAGCTATTTTCCCCAAGACCGTGAAGCTGGATTCATCCTGCTTTGCACGGCGAAACCTTGCTCGAACTTGCGCATTCAAACTCACATACAGAACGAGATGCGGGCTTACAGACGCAAATGCGGACTGCCCGCTCCTTACTCCTGAGATTGTGGTCTTCGATTTACAGCAAGCCTAACGCTGACTGGCTCTCTCGTTTGACCTGCTGGATCGTACAATCCTGGGGGGATTTCTCGGGCCGCCATCGCAGAAATCTGGTTCCGTGGCGAAACCGGCCGCCAGTGAAATGGTCGAACTGGACTTCGGCGACGAGTTTCGGATCGAGCGGTTGCCATTCCATCGAGTGCTTCGTGCTCCAGCGGCTCAAACCGCCGGGGGCTTTGCCCGTGAAGCCGGGCGGCTTGATGATTTTTTCGAGTTTTTTCGTCAAGTTGCGGCGCTCCTCATTATGAATCGAGGATGTGAATCCCACGTGATCGAGCAAGCCCTTTTCGCTGTATAGGCCGAGCAGCAGCGAGCCCACCAGCTTTTTCTTTTCCAGATAACGAAACCCGCCAACGACGCAGTCCGCTGAGCGCAGCTTCTTAATCTTCTGCATGCCGGTGCGTTCGCCGCTCTGATACGGCAGGTCGGTGCGCTTTGCTACAATTCCGTCGAGACCTACCCCCATATGAAACCACTTGCGCGCGACCGCAAGTTCGCTTGTGAACGGAGATAGCCGCACGGTGCCCTCGTCTTGGAGGTATTTTTTCGCGAACTTCTCCAATTCCGCGCGGCGCGCTCGCAGCGGTAGATTCACGAGGGATTTCCCGGCTTCATTCACAAGTAGATCGAAAACGACGTAGACGGCCGGTGTGGCCTTACTCAACTTTGCAATGCGACTCTCGGCCGGATGGATTCGCATTAAAAGGTCATCGAAGGATAAATTCCCGTTCACGGGAATCACGATCTCACCATCCAGCACGACTTTCTTGGGCTTCCCAGCTGTTAATGCTTCCGCGATCTCCGGAAAATATCGCGTCAAAGGCTTGCCCGATTTGGATTCAAGATCCACACGCGCTCCATCGCGAAAAGCCAGACAGCGGAAGCCGTCCCACTTGGGCTCGTATTGCCAATTCGGGCCGGCGGGTAATTCCGGGGCGGGCTGAGCTTCCATCGGAGGATAATCTCTGGCAAGAGGCAGGGTCACAGAAAATTCTCCAAGCGGACGCGCGTGCGCTGCGCAAGCAATGGCTTCCACAAATCGCCCAGTTTTTTAAGGCGCCCCGGCACGCTCCGCATCGTGAAATCCTCTATTCGGACTCCCCGTTCTACTTCCTTCCAGGTGACGGACGTCGAAACGGTCGCGGCGGGTTTCGGCCGCACTGAATACACCGATGCCAACGTGCGGTTCCACGCATTCTGGTTGTAATCGACAAGGACGTGCCCAACTGGGCGCTTCGCCACACGATACTCGGCCGTAATGATTTTCGGATGCCGCTCCTCGATTTCCTTGGAAAAACCTTCGCGAATTCCCACACCTGCTTTTGTAACGGTCCTCGGGCAATCGGCACGTAGACGTGAATACCGCGCGATCCAGTCGTTTTTGCATAGCTCGGAATTTTCAGCTCCGCGAGTGCGTCACGCACGATCAGCGCCGTCTCCAGCACTCGCTCGAACGATGTCCCCTCGACGGGATCGAGATCGAAGTGCAAATAATCAGGGCGGTGGACATCGCCGCATCGCGCGTACCACGGATTCAAATCAATGCAGCCAAGGTTTACTACCCAGAGAAGGGATGCCAGATGCTGGATCACGGGGAAACCGATCACGTTGCCTGAGCTGTGCTCGATCGAGCAGATTGGAATGGAGGAAGGACGCGGCGAAGGGGCGCGTTTCATGAAGAAGAATTCTCCCGCGATGCCGTTGGGATAACGCTTCATGACCATGGCGCGGTTTTTCAAGTGGGGCAGCAACCAAGGAGAAACGTCGACGTAGTATTGCAGCAAGTCGCGTTTTGTGAGGCGGAGGTTCGGCCAGAAAACCTTTTGCAAATGTGTGAGTTTAACGGGGACGCTGCCGACACGAAGGGTTAGGTCGTCGACATTTCGAGGAATCTCAAGGTCGGACGTCGCCGGCCGCAATAGCGGTTTCATTCGTTTTCAGCCTCTTGGTGTGCCGCGTGCGTTCGCTAACTTTTTAGGCTGATGCGGAGGAATATTCAATACGGGATTCATCGGTGGAACCGAGGCGAAGTTTCGTTATACTCGGTGTTTGGGCGCGGTACCCAAGTGGTAAGGGAGAGGTCTGCAAAACCTTCATTCGTGGGTTCGATTCCCACCCGCGCCTCCATTTTTTCGCCTTTGTTTGCTGTTAGTTAACGAACTCGTCTTTGCCGCGTAACTTTGGCGTACCCTTCCCTTCTTGAAGGACGACCGGATCACGTTCCCAAGCCCGCTCTAAATCAGCCTCAGCCTGGCGCTGACGTTCAGCCGTCCATGCCGCGTAGAATTTTTCCGTTACCTTCACGCTTTGATGCCCCAAAAGGATAGCGACGCGATCCACGGGGACGCCAGCCAATAGTAGCTCAGTCGCAAAGGTGTCCCGGAATCTGTGTGCGTGGCCGTTCGGAATCAGGCAGATCTGAAAAAGTTTACGGAGGCGTCTCTGCCAGCTCCCTACGATACAATCCAAATCGTCAGTCCCATTCCAAAAAAGGTGTGTAACAGTTACGAGCGGCGTAGCCTCGATTGCAGATATAACGAAATTGGGTAGAACCGCATATACGGGAACGCCAGATTTCTGTGTGTACAGAAATAGCTTGTTTCCGTTGAACTTGTCGCGGGTAAGCTTCACTACATCCCCGATTCTCATCCCGCTGTATCGGAGTAGAAGAACCAGTGTGCGCAAGCGATGGGCACTGTCTTTTCCGCGTGGTGCCGCGCCTTCCAAATACACCGGCAAGGCTGCCAGTATCCGGATCATCTCCGCATGTGTAAATGGTAGAGTCGGGCGTTGAACGAGTTTGGGGGTTTTCAGCTTTGCAGCTGGATTGTCGTCGATCCATTTTTTTTCTTGGACGAAACGAAAGAAGGCTCGGAGACGTTCGAGTTTTTTGGTGCTCGACAGCGGCCCATCCTTCCATTCAAACCTGAAGTGCCTGAGAAGATTCAAATCAATGTCCTTCACGAACGGAATTGCCCGACGTGACGCGAATTCTTGCATTTGGCGGCGGAGCAGGTGGTGCTTCCGAAGGGTCGATTTTCGGAGATTACACGCTTCCAAATCCGCAATGTAATCGCTCCAAGCCTGCTCCAGTGTGACAGGTTCAGGTTTGATCGGTTCAGGCTTTTGTTCTCCATCGGCCTCCCACTCCCGGACCTTACGTTGTGCTTTCTGCCAGTCGCGGGTCCCGAGCGATTTGTGAATCTCTGTGCCATTGAGGTGGCCGTCCACCCAAACCGGGCAGTGACACCGCCGGTACTTCCGCCCTTCGCTCCGATGGGCACATGACTTCCGATGACGACGAAATATTCCGAGCATAATGAGCCGTCAGTTTACTTAGTGGTGACATCCAAGTACAGTATATATTTCTTATACACACGCAGCAGCACCGATTCGGGTATCCGCATGGTCGTGTATCGCCGTTTGGAACCTCTGGTTGAGGTTCCGAAAACGAGGACCCCCGACTCGTCCTTAAACAATCGGCGAACGGTATCCTCACTAAGCCGCCACGCCTTCGAGATTTCGAGGACCGTGTAGTGACGCTCTTCGATTGCAGACGCAACCGTAACCTGCTCGTTCTTAGTCTTGAATTGGATGGTTTACTACAGCGCGAGGAAAGCAGCCGCGTGAGCTCTGTAAAAAACAAAACTCAGGGTCACGCAAAATCAGAGATTGGGAATCTCGAGTTGGCTGTTGCGCTGTCTCCCTGTTGGGAAGCCCCAGTGATTTTCCACGTTGGGATGTTTAGCCCTGCGTCTTTGCGCAGTGATACGCCTACGACAACACCGCAGCGCGGGGCAACTGGAGCAATCCAAGGACGTTTGTAGCGAAAGGCACGCCTCCTGTCAAGTGGATCTTCCGAGGGATCAGGTTGGGGTGGAATTCTTGTTCGGGTCGGCTTGTCACTCAGACCGAACGCCGGCACGAACTTTTTGACAACCCCAAGGATGGTAAGTGCGTCCGGAACAGGAGAGGACACCAGATGGGCTTTGAATCGCGCGGTATGAACTTCCTATCGCTGTTCTTAGGTCACCGTGTCTTTGAACTGCCGTATCGCAGTTTCAAGAGGCGATACAACAAAAACAACGGGTCTACCGCTTGGGCATCGCAAAGAGCCGCCTTGAAGGAGGGGCTGTAGATGTTCCTTTTCAAGATGACCAGAATTCTAAGATGTAAACCGAACGGAATAGCACGTCGAGCTTCCCATCGATTCAGCGTCGAATACGTCACCCACAGAAAGCGGGCGAACTCTTCTTGTGAAAGACCCATGGCCTTCCTGATGTTCCGAATTTCACTAGCACTAATTTTCATTTCAACGTATCGACGCATCTCGTCTCAAGCACGTTTAGCGGAACGGGTCCCATATATTGTTTCCAACAGCCTGTAAAGCAGGAGCATGGGATCGCTCGCTTGCACATCCAACAAGGTGAGCCGGACTGATGGATTCACCAAAGATTTTTCCAATAGGACTAGCAACCGGTGATGCATGCCGACGGGAGCGCATTCTCCGGATTCCCATTGCCCGACAGTTGTCAGCGCTGCCCAGAGGATGTGACCAAAATCCTTCTTTGTCATTCCTAGAGTACGACGCATCTTACGAATACGGCTTGGCGTAAGTTTTCGCATGGTTTCAACTCCCCGAATGCAGAGCGGGAGGGCTGCTAACGGTTTCTAGCCGCCCTCCCGCGCAAGAATGCTGCGTTTAGAAGTGGAAACCAATCTGACCAGTGATAGACCGAGGCGTCACGTAGTGCGTGCCGCTGAACGTAGAGAGGAAGTTGTACAGCACGTAGCTGTTCGCCAGATTGATCACGGTGACCTGCGCGCTCCACTTGAAGCGGTCGCCGTGGAAAACGTTGTCGTCGCCAACCGCGAGATCAAACAGATTGCGCGGCTGGATGCGAGGCGGGTTGTGATCGTCATCTTCCTTGTTCGGCTGCGGCACTTTGATCAGCGTGGAGCTGAACTGCGAGGCCGGGCAAACATCCTCTACTCCGCCGAAGCTTATCGGTGTACCGGCTGGGTTTGCTGCACTCGGCGGCGTAGCGCGCACTCCATTACACGTGAACCCAGCCGCAAACTCCTGGTCGGCGGTGAGCGGCACTGAACCTACGTTGGAGGCGACCAGGCTAATGGTGTCCGAGCCGTTGATACCGCCGCTAGAGCCTGGAAGCGAGCCTGGGCAAGTGTTATTCGATTCGATGCCATAACAGGGTGTCGCGCCAGCTACCAAGCCGCTATCGTAGCGCCAGTTGAACCCCATCCACGGTCCCCTCAACTTCGGCGGCTGATATTGCAGGTGCGTGGTCTGGTTGTAATGCTCGTCGTGGTCGATTCGGAAGACCCCGGTAGACGCCGACGGAATTGCTCCAGCTCCGGCTTCTTGTGGAAGAAAGAAGCGAGCCGCGACGCTGGACATCACTACGTAGGCGGTAAGCCCGTGAAGGTTTGTGAGATTCACACGCGCTGTGAATCCAGGGATCTTCGATCTTGCCCACTCGATCGGATACGTGATCGGAGTGTTGCCCAGGACGCTGAAGTCGTAGGCGTTATGCGTGTACTTCCAGATATACTCAGCGTCGATGACCACGTGCTTCCCAAAAGCCTGCTCGATCCCCGTGTGAAATTCATTGCGAAAACCCGCTGATATCGGCGTGAGAGCACTGGAAGAGCAGCCCAGAAGTCCGGTTCCGGGGATGTCGTTCTGAAGCCCCAGGACAGGATTTGCGCAACCGATGCTGGAAAGCACGAGGTTCTCATTGAACGGAGTTTCAAGAGTCCTCGCATAGGACACGCGAAGGACCGTGTTACTCGGCTTAACGTTGTAAGCGATGCCCACTCTGGGTTCTGCTTGCTGCGCTCTGGTAAGACCATTGTACAAATCACCGCGAATGCCAAGATTGAAATTCCAGTTCCCTTTGGTGATCGTATCTTCCACATACATGGCAAGTTCTTTCACATCCGTGTGCCCATTGAACGTGAATCGACTGCCGCCACGCGTGAGGTCAAAGGGCGCCAAGGTGGGGCTGTACAAGGGATATAGCGATGAGCTCAAAAACCCGTTGGCCGGGTTGCCGGGTACGTTCGGATCCGGATTCGCGAGTGTATTCGGCTGGTCTCCGGCTGCCGCGCATTGGCTCGGATTAGTGAATCCCGGGGCCGGGGCAAGAGGGTAGAATGAATCGGTTAGCGGATTCGTATTCGTCGTCAGGCAAGGCGCGTTTAAGGTGGGATCAACAATGCCTACGTGGTCGGTCTCGTTCAGAAATGTTTGTTCATAGCTGATGCCCGCCTTGATGTTGTTAATCCCTTTCACATAGGAAACGCTCGTTCGCAAGCCCGCATTTGTCAGCGTTCGATTCTGGGAAACGCTTTCTCTCTGAAGGCTGAAGGCGCCGAGATCCGAGAAGGGATCACCGCTGGGATAGTAGTTGTAGTCATCGCGCCGTACCCAGGCGCCTACGGTGAGCACCGCCTGCGAACCGATCAGATGGGTCCACGAGGGAGCTATGTCGATTGTCCCGATCTGAGACCGTTGATCCGTCGGCCCCACCACTTGCCCGTTGGGGCCAATGCCGCCTGCGTTGACGATCGTGCCATTCCATGGGGAAGCGTATTCGGAATCGTAGGAATTCGGAGTCTGAAACCAGGAACGCGAGTAGTTCACGTTGAGGTGAACTGAGTTGGCCTGACTGAATTGGTAGTCCACGCGATCAAATACGTTTTCTTCATTTCCCTTGTCGTGCATCACCACAAATTCCGGCGGATCGAGGAAGCGGCCGGTGTTCAATCCATTGGCCGCAATGAAATTCCCCCACTTCTGGCCGCCATACGAGAGGTCGAAACCTCCGTTCACCGATCCGAAGCTGCCATACTCGGCGGTAACGCTGCCGTGAGGGACGGTATTTCCCAGCCCCGACCGCGTAGTAACGTCGATCACCAAGCTGGTCTTGTCGCCATACTCGGCTGGTGGCGCTCCTTCGATCACTTCCATGGATTGAACCGCGGCCACCGGGAGTTGGTTGGAAAAGACCTTGCTTTGCTGGTCGGTAATGGGCTGACCATCCACAGAAAACGAGTTTTCCGCATGGTCACCCAAGCCGTGAAACAGGCCGTTGGAATCGGCGGCAACGCCTGGTGATGCCAGCGTGACCAGTGAGCTCAGGGAAGAGGAAGAACTTTCGAGCGGCACATCCTGAAACAAGCTGCGATCGATATCCGTGTGTGACGTAGAGTCGGTTTCCACCAGATCTCCACCCGCCTCGACGGTGACCGATTCGGTGGCCTGACCCAACGTCAACCCGATTTTCAGAACCACCGGAACAGACGAACGCACATCCACATCCTGGGCGTAGGACATAAATCCGGACGCCGTCACCGTGAGGTGGTACGGATTGTACGGTATGTTGGCAAAACTGAAATTACCGGAGCTATCTGTTGTGGTGGCGCGGTCCAAGCCGCTCACGGGATTGTGAATAGTTACAGTCGCTTTTGTGAGAATGGCTCCGGATGGGTCAGTCACCGTTCCTTGGATCGTTCCCGAATTCCCTACTTGTGCCTGAACAACCTTTCCCAACGCCAAGCAGCTTAAGAAACAAATCGTCACTGCTAAGAATGCTCTTGCTAATTGCATGAAGTTCCCCCCCAAGAGGAATTGCGGCCGACACTGCCTGCCGTTCAGCAGCAGTGGATGAATCGAAAGGTATGCGCGCCGCACGAGACGGCGAGCTACGGGAGAATAATTTGTCTTGAGAACTTGAGAAGACGAAATTAGGCAGGAGGCGCGCGAGGAATGCTGGAAATACTGGCCGATTCCACCGTGGACGCCGGTGTTTCCGGCGGTGCGAACCAGGTAGGCCGTAGAGGAACTTCGATCCGCGTCTGCGCCGCTGGTTGCGGAATCGCCGCATGGGCGATGTGGCAGATCTGGCAGGTGCAATGCGCTTCATCGTGCGCATCGCCGTCGTAGTGGGCTACCACCTGCGCGCCCAGAATCAATACCGACAGGATTAGCGGTAAGGTAACCAGTCGAATTGAGATTCGTTTTGACATACGAAAGCGGCCAAAGCGTTACCATCGTAATCCCATCTGGCTTTGGACAGCAAGTCCTAGTTTACAGTTGGATTCTCCCGCTGGATGTATTTTCTCTGTCGCTCAAGCGACGGGTTAAGCCTGTTGAGCGAAGCCGCGGCTAGCTTGCAAACTCCGGCCAGTTTTAGGCTCGTAGCTCAGGGGCAGGGAATTCGCTAATGCGCGGATTACAGTAGCAGGTCAGTAGCAGATTTCGAATAGTACGTTAATAATGGGTGAATAGCGATATGGCGGAGAGGGTGGGATTCGTCGCCTCAGCCCGCCTCAATCAATACGGCTACGAGTACATGAACCGCGTAAAGACCACGTTCCCGGCACGCTCTGCTTGCAGTGGAGCCGAGCCAGGGATTTGGCCGAGACAGACAAACATAACCAAGATGGTCGCACGCCGATACCTTACACTAGTCATTCTGCACCTAGGGTCTCACTATGATGCTTGGGCTGAGAACTTCGATACCGAACCCGCACGGTTCTGTGCGGGGGCGTTCAGCGATGATCTTCCCTACCGCGTCTAGTACGCCACGGGCCGAATGTTGGCGAATAAAATGTGACCCCGATGGGCATCACGACGGAGACAGGCGTTCCGCTTGGCTCCTTGGCTGGTTTAAAACGCCAGCGCCGCACCGCTTCAAGGGCTTTTTCATCGAAAGCTACACCCCCGCTTCTCACAATCTCGATGTTCACCGGATGGCCATCTGTTTGAATAACTCCTTTCAGCAAGACGGCCACCTTGTCGGCGCGTTCCTTGAAGATATCAGATAGGTGTGTGCTGATCATGAGCTTTCCGTCTTGCAAACACCTGCACGACGATTTGCCCCGTTCAATTTCTTATTCATAGGACCGCGCGCTGTAGCTTCAGTCGACGGAGCAGTTGTGCATTCGCAGCCACAATGATCGTCGAGAGGCTCATGGCAATCGCGCCTACGCTCATCGGCAGATCGAGCCCCCAGTGGATTAGTGACCCTGCAGCGACAGGAATCGCAACGAGGTTATAAGCTGTTGCCCAAATCAGGTTTTGAACCATTTTCCGGTAGGTTGCGCGAGACAGTTCAATTGCCCCAACGACATCGCGCGGATCGCTCCGCACCAGTACGATTCCGGCGGATTCGATCGCCACGTCCGTACCTGCACCGATTGCGATTCCAACATCCGCGGTTGCGAGCGCCGGAGCATCGTTTACACCGTCGCCAACCATGGCGACCTTTTTCCCTCCCGATTGGAATTTCTTCACTGCCGCTGCTTTATCGGCCGGAAGAACTTGTGCCGCCACCTCATCGATCTTGAGACGGCGCGCCACTGAGTCGGCGACAGATTGTGAGTCACCCGTGATCATGGCTACCTGGATTCCCAGCTTATGCAGCAATGCGACTGCCTCCACCGATTCTGGCCGAATTTCGTCTTCGACGGCGAGCGCGCCAAGAACTCGCTTATCGACCATCACGTAGAGCACGGTACGACCATCAGTTGCCCATGTCCGTGTAACACCTTCGATTTCGGGCGGTACCTGGGCCTTGAGATCGGCTAGCAGGCGAGGACCACCAACATGTATGGTTTTTCCGCTGACGACTGCCTTTGCCCCACGACCAGCGAGCGCCTCAAATCCGACTGCGGATTCGATCTTCAAGCTACGTTTCTTCGCTGCCGTCACGATTGTCTTTGCAATCGGATGTTCTGAGTCGGCTTCAACGCTGGCAGCGTCGGCCAGCACTTCGTCTTCGTTTGTGCCAGGCCCTGTCGCTATCCCGGATAGCGCCGGTGACCCGCGAGTAAGGGTTTCGGTTTCATCGAAGATCACCATGTTCAAATTTCGAGCCCGTTCCAGTGCTAGCCGGTCCTTAACCAGCAAGCCATTTTTAGCACCGATCGAAGTCGAGATTGCGATCACCAGCGGTATCGCCAACCCCAGCGCATGAGGGCAAGCAATGATAAGTACGGTCGCGGTTCGGATCAGGGCATGTTCCTTATCACCGGCCATCCACCAGTACGCGAACGTCAGAACGCCAGACCCCAGGGCAACATAAAACAAAATTGCAGCCGCTCTATCAGCAAGCGCTTGCGTCCGCGAACCCGAAGCCTGGGCTGCCGCGACCAGCCGCATGATTCCAGAAAGTGCGGTCTTCTCACCAACAGCAGTCACCCGAACTCGGAGGCTGCTCCCGGAGGCAACTGTGCCCGCTATAACGGTGGCACCTGGAGTCTTTGAAACCGCCTTCGATTCGCCAGTAATCATCGATTCGTCGACATCCGCAGTCCCCTCAACAATTATTCCGTCCGCCGGTATCCTCTCACCCGGGCGAACAAGGACGACATCTTCGAGGCGCAGTTGAGAGACAGGGACTTTCTCCGTAGAGGAGCCAATCACACGTTCTGCGGTATCCGGCAACAGTGCTGCCAGCGCGTCGAGCGCCCCATGTGCTTGGGCGATAGCTCTCATTTCCAGCCAGTGGCCGAGAACCATTATCGTAATCAGCGAAGCGAGTTCCCACCAAACGTCAATCTCGAAGAACCCAAATGTCGCAGCGAGCGACGTTCCAAAAGCGACTATGATCGCCAAGCTGATGAGTGTCATCATTCCAGGCTTGTGATCGGCAAGTTCGCGCCATGCCCCGCGAATGAAGACTAGGCCGCCATAAACGAAGACAATTGTTCCGAGGACGGCCGGGATAAACTTTGCGCCGAGGAAGGAAGGCGCGGTGTAACCTAGCCAGTGTTGAACGTCGGTTGACCAAAAGACTACCGGAATTGTGAGAGCGAAACTCAGCCAAAACTTGTCGCGAAACATCGCCACGGAGTGTCCAGCGTGACGGTCGTGGCTCGCGTGGGCGTCCGACATCTTGTGGCCAGCGTGTGGATCGGTCATCTGTACGTGATCTCCGTCTTCGCCTTTCTTCAATACTGTGACTCGCGACGGAAAACCCGAGCAAGCCGAGCCAGTGAATTCCTCCATCGTTCAGTCTTCACAATGCAGACCCGGACTTTCAGTACCAGAGCCGAAGCCCGAATACGAAATGGTGGTCGCTTGTGGTCTCTCCCGCCTGACGCGAATAGCTGGTCGTATTGCCATACTTCCCGCTATAAACAAACCCTATGTACGGTGCGAATTTGCGACTGATTTCATAGCGCAAACGCACACCGGTATCAAGGTCCGAGAGACTTGATCCAATCCGCCGCGAAGGATCATCCTTACTGTAGAAGTTCAATTCCACTTCTGGCTGCATGATCCATCGCTGCGTCAGCAATAAATCGTAGGAGCCCGTCACCCGACCGGCAACGTGCCCGCCGTCCCGGATATAGAGAGTTGGCGCAAAGTCGAAGTAGTAGGGCGCAAGTCCCTCGATGCCTACTGCTGCCCAGGTACGGGTTGGACCTGAATCCAGATCGGCGCGGACGCCAACTTGCGCGTCAAAATAACGCATATGAGGAATCGGGTGATCATAAAGCGCTTCATGGTCCCCATCGCTGAGTGTACCGTTATTGCTGAACCCTTCCGATTTGAGCCAGAGCCGGTTCATGTCGGTGCCTATCCAGCCCTCTCCATCCCATCGGAGCTCGTTGTCCGTGCCGTTCGTGCGGCCTTCAAACTCGCCAAGCAGTGCGTGGGCGAAGATCTGGCTATCCATAACTGGCGATTCCAAATTTGGCAGAGTGGCAGTAATTTTGCCGGACGATTGGGGCGCTGACGTCTGGGCTCTTGCTGCGGGGGCGCAGAATGACGACAGCAGCCCAACAAAGACCGCACCACAGAGGAGGGCCGGTTTAGCCTGAACTGCGTAGCAATGGAATTTCGCGCAGGCGCTCACGACACCACCACCGTGCGAAACATTCCACCCTCCATGTGATAGAGCAGATGACAGTGATAGGCCCAATGACCTTGCGTGTCCGCGCTTACCAGATAGCTCACACGTTCCGCTGGTTTGACGATGATCGTGTGTTTATAGGGATTGAACTCTCCATGCCCGTTCTCCAACTCACTCCACAGACCATGCAAGTGGATCGGATGCTCCATCATGGTGTCGTTGATCAGCACGAACCGTACTCGCTCACCAAGCTCCAATTGAATCGGCTCGGCGCTTGAAAATTTCTGACCGTTGAATCCCCAGATGTAACGATCCATGTTTCCTGAAAGGTGCAGTTCGATCTCACGAGTGGGCGGCCGTCCATCCACACCACGGTAGCGGGCGCGGAGATCAGCGTAAGTTAATACACGCCGCCCATTTCCACTTAGTCCATCTCCGGGATCATTCAATCGTTCGCTGACGTGCATTGGCACGTTATCAACTTGCGGTCCGACGTGCATATGCACCGGGTTGGATGGCTTAAGATTTGCTTCATTATTCGCTGTCCGGGATGCAGACATTTCGGACGCCGGATCACGCTACGGCTCCTTGCACCTGTTTAACCTAAATAATGCACACAAATCGTCGTTGTGGTGGTGAGTGAGCTTCGGCTGCCACGATCTTTTTTTAAAGTTTCCCTGGATGGTCTCTGTCGGCGTTCTCCCGATGTTGTAAGTTGTTAGAGCTGCTTCGTTTGCTGTGCATAAAAAACTATGCACGATGCTTCGTCAGCAACGAAGAGCTGTGGGTACGACAGGTGCGAATCCGTTGGCGCCATCGGTG
>Ga0182024_10013162_pt1 | contig 16221 bp, 12 predicted proteins | sample P32metaG_FD_120480 | JGI IMG/M metagenome (GOLD analysis project Ga0182024, IMG submission 120480) | Permafrost microbial communities from Stordalen Mire, Sweden - P3-2 metaG (Illumina Assembly) | ecosystem: Environmental > Terrestrial > Soil > Wetlands > Permafrost | place: Sweden: Stordalen... | reverse complement strand
GACGCGGTAAATGCTACCGACGCCTCGGGCGCCAACTGCCACATGTCAGCGATCGGCATTTGCTCGCTCCTGACGCACTGAGGTTACGAATTCGTCTACCAGATTTCCTGCCGCGGCCGAATCGCAGCGCATCGAAGAACACGATGGTCAATTTCGAGCGCAATCGCTACAGGCGTCGAGTGGCGCTACGTCGGCCGGGTCGCCACCGTGCGCGTCTATGCTGAACAGATCGTGGTGGTCTGCGCCGGCACCGTCATCGCCGATCATGCCCAATGATTCGCTCGCAACCAGGTGCTCTACATCTACTGGCACTTCGTCGCAGCTCTTGAGCACAAGCCCTGATGCGCGTCAATCAAGGTGAGAGTGGTGAGCACCTTTGCCGATTGATCACCCAGAAAGCCATTCGTCGCGGCTCCTTCGGCAGCGTCAAAGAACTGCTGGGCAGTCAATCACTTCGTGACTTAGTACAACAAACACTGCAAGCCATTTGTCTGCACTGCTACTGCCGATTCCATCGTGCGCAAGCTCGAAAGACTTACCTCACGAATCAGCGGGACAGGGCACCAGCAGTCCGCGCGAATATGGACAAATCCGCTTTCAAGGAGGTGGCAGTACGGCAAGTGCGTGAGCCCCCCAGATCACGAGAGCGCACAACACAAGCGCCAGATACGGCCAGACGCCCGCTCGCGTCTCAACTTGAGTGCCCCTGCACAAATTCATGTCTTCAAGCATAACATCTGGAAACTTGCCCCTGTCTTGCACGTAGTGCCGGAACAGGAACACGGGGATGATCAAGAACACGGTGATCAAGCCGTTTCGTAACGTGTGCGCACCCCATAAATCGGCCCCGGCGCCTACGAAGGCCATATTAACAAACCCAAAGACGGCTCCTACGCCCAAAAGCCACGCGGAGCACCTGAACGGACGCTCCCAGTCAGGTCTATCCATGCGATGCATCCAGCCGGCCTGAAGGTCCAGAAAAGTGAAAAAGAAATAACACACACCTGAGACGGCAATTATTACCAAATAATCCGACATCAAGAGCAGGACCAGATTGAAGCCCAGGTCGGTCCACATGGCGCGAGTGGGAGCTCCATGTTTGTTGACATGACTAAGATAGCGCGGGAGCCACCCATCAACAGAGGCCTGATACAAAGTTCGAGAAGAACCCATCATGGCGGTGGTGACCATGAGCACCAGCGAGAGAATCAGCACGACGATGATGATATTCGTAACAATCACACCGCCCCCGACGATTTTGGCCATGGCCAGCCCTACGCCTGAACCATCGTAAATAGTCTTGTCGAGGAGCCCATCCAGGCCCACGGCCCCTTGAAAGGTTAACGGCACCAAGCTGAAAATGAGTAAACAGAGCAGCCCCGAATAGAAGATCGCCTTGAACGTGTCACGTTTTGGATCCTTAAATTCTCGTGTGTAGCAAACTGCCCCTTCGAAACCGTAGGTAGACCAGCCGGCAAAGAACATGCCTCCCATCGCCAGGGACCAGCCCGCCGCGTTCCATGAGCCAAAAATAACGTTGCCCTGGGCGTCGTGCGCTAATGGAAGAAGTGGAAGGAAGTGGTTCCTCGGCATGTCCCCCGTCAGGATGGGCACAACGCCAATGATAAGCAGCACCAGCACCGAAATGATGCCCATGATCTTTTGTAACTTCGCTGCGCGCGCTACCCCGAAGTGCTGAATCGCAAAGGTGATAAGCAGAAGGATCGTTCCGAATATGAATTGCGAGTTGATCCGTAGCGTCAAATCTTTCTGGACGAAGCCGAGATCAACTAGGTGCACGGACCAGGTGTTGATCAGCGCGTCTGCTGGGAACAGGGCAGACAAAGCATAGGCTGCTGCGAGGCTGGTACCAAGCGCAAGCAGCGGCGACCAGCCAAGCCAGTTACACCAGACAGAAATTGGCGCAATGAACTTGCTGTATCGTACCCAGGCAACGGCCCCGTAAACGGACGTGCCACCCGACTTGTGCGGAAATAGCCCGGAAATTTCCGCGTACGTAAACGACTGAACAAAGCCCATCAGAATAGAAAGGATCCATATCAACCACGCAGGCTGGCCAACGGTCGCAGCGACGGCGCCGACTGTGAACAACACAAACACCGGAACGCCGGATGCGATCCAAAACGCACCGGTCCAATCGAGATGACGTTGAAGCGCTCCTGCACCGGTTGCAGCTGCCTCGTGGGAATCAAGCACTTCAGTTTTTATAGGCACGGATTCATCCTTCGTGGCCACGCTCGCCCTCACCGCTCGCCACGTGGCGAACGGATTCGTACCGCCGGTACGGTTTCCCGACCTCACGGTCTTCAATCCGGGCCCTCTCCCGACTGTGCGCGCAACCGTCTCGCACAGTGCGGTACGCCCCAAGCACATGCCTGCGGCCGATCGGGGTTAAATTGAGTCGCAAGTCCGCAGATCCAGCATCAGCGTCCGCCTTGACAGGTCCGTGGAAAGATACTTTCCGCCTACCGAGGCGGTTCGCGCGCGATGCGAATTCGCCGGGGCCACCAAAAGGCTCGTCTCGTGTTTGCCGGCGGCGGCCGCGCCCTTCATTGCCCGAACGGCTTGAGTCGCATCCGTCATGATGAGGTCGAACCCAGGATTGCCTGCGGGCCACCCTCGAGTCAGACCTTTAGCCGAACTTATTCTCCCACGCACCCTTGCGCCCCCCCAAAAAAAACGAGCGATCCTATTAGGCAGCGATCCGGGCGCGCTCGCGCGTCGATCACTGGTGCAGAAGAGAAGGTGGGGCTAGCGTGCGCCCGCGAGTCCGATTCCCCGCCCTTTAGTATCCTGCGGAATTGTGGATATGGCTATGCGTTCGCTGAGGGATAGCTATATCGTAGAAGCATGGTCCGAGTCGGCTCTTAGCAGTCCGGGCGAGCTTCGTTGTGAATGTCGCCGATCGCTGGCGTGAAGAGCTGTTCGACGCAGCGTGATTATGTCGGCGGATTTCGGTGGTGCGGCGAGTGAGCACCGTGCGGATGCGTGTGGCTGTTGATGCAGCGCGGACGCCGAGATCCGTGGGGGAACTTGTCGGCAAGAACAAGCTCGCCGAACGGCGGAACCCGCTCCAAACCGAGGGTGCCGGCGTTCATGCGCTGGGTCGATCGTCGGTCGAGCAGCCCCACGCCAGGGCGCTGGCCTGAATGATCTGGACCTGCCGCAGACACAGATCGCGAGTTGGAACTGGCGGCTCTGCTGAACCGCGCTCGACGGCCGAGCACATCGGCATGATGCGGAGTCTGCTGGCGACTCGCCGCCGGCACAACCCCCGTACGAATACCTGGTCGTCTGGCTGCAGCGGATCCGCAAGCATCCCGCCAGGCGAGCCAAGAAGTTGAAGCCGTGGCAGTGGAAGCAGCTCCGCGCCGCGAACCGGCTGCGGCCGGTTCTACATGAGATCACGGTCCGACTCAGGACCGGCGCGTAGTTGCCGGTCACGCATTGGCGGCTCAGCGTGTCCTTCCGGCAAGCATGCGCAAGGCCAGCCCAGGGCAAGCACAGCAGGCTCTACCGAAGTGAAGTTCATCGAGCTGACCGGCGCTCTGCCGCTCGGCGCAGTGTGTCGGCTGCTGCAGGCCACACGTCGAGAAGTTCCCTTCAATTAGGCTCGACCACGCCGGCCATCGAAAATAGGCGCGGTCCCCGAGGCGAGCCAAGGGCCGCAGTCAGCGCGGCTCGATCAGCGCGCGGATGGGCCGTGAAGTGCACACCGTCCCGGCTGTCTATCACGGCGCCCTCTAGACCGACGCCGAGCACGCCGCCATCGGCCGTCTGAGTCAAAGCAGTGATCGAACTATTTACGCCAGTTTCGACGTCGACCCAAGTCTCGCCGTCGTCATTGCTGCGGAGCACCTTGCCGTTCAGACCGGCGACCAGAACGGAGCCATCGGGCAGTCCGACGCCACTCCAGAAGGAGCCGTGGCTACCGGTTTTCAGCAGCTTCCAGCTGAGCCCGGCGTCGTTGGAACGAAACACCGCGCCCTGTTCGGCGGCAATGAAAAGCGCACCGTCGCGGGAGCGGAAGATCTGGAACAGGCTCGGGCCGGCCTCGTCGCCGCCCGGAAGGGGAGGCATCTTGATCGGCGTCCAACTCAAGCCGCCGTCAGTGGTTCTGAGTGTCAAGGACCACAGTCCCACCGCCAGCCCATTGCTGCGGTCCGTGAAGTACACAGAGAACAGCGGCTGATCGACCGCTGTATCTTGGCGCAGCAGCTTCCAAGTCTCGCCGCCGTCCTGGGTGTGCAGCACCACGCCCCAGTGACCCACGGCCCAGCCTTGCTGATCATCAATGAAGCACACCGAAGTCAAGAGAACGCGTGTGGGAACCTCGCGCGCTTGCCTGTAGGTTCTGCCGGCGTCGTCCGACAGCAGCACGGTGCCATGGTCGCCGACGGCAACGATGCGCGCGCCGGCGGCCGTTACCGCAAGCATCCCGGCATGGGTGGGCCAAGCCAAATGCATGGCCGGAACCTGACGCAATTCTCTTTCCAAATGCTTGGCCTGAACGTGCCTTAACTCTCTTTGGAAGTTGTTCAAATCGGCGTCGGTACTGCCGCCCTCCTGGGCTAGGGACGGCACGCCAGCCGCCACTACCAGCAGCATCAGGGGGCGACTCAGTACCCGAGCAAGAAGTCCCGCCATCTCCAATCGACCCTCAGTGTTGTAACGCGCCCGGAATATGAGGCGGGTGGCTACGGGGAAACAGACGCTCCAACACCACGGCTAGCGCGGGCAGCGCCGTCATCGCCATCACCAGGTTGATGATAAACATGAAAGCCAGCAGCTTGCCCATGTCTGCCTGGAATTTAAGCGCCGAGAACGACCAGGTGACCACGCCGACTGCCAGCGTGATGGCCGTGAAAATCGTGGCCATCCCGACTTCCATAATCGCGTGCTCCAGCGCTGCCACGATGGGCTCGCCCTGCACCAGGTGAAACTGCAGGCGGTTATAGATGTAAAACGCGTAATCGACACCGATGCCCACCGCTAGCACCATCACCGGTAGCGTGGCCACTGTCAAGCCGATATTCAGTTCCTTCATGAACCAGTACCCGATGAAGGTGGCCACTGTCAGCGGCAGACAGCACGCAATCACCGCGCGCAGATCCCGATAAGCGATCAGCACCAGCGTCGCGATCGCCGCGTAGACCCACAGCATCATCGGCAGCTCGCTGCGCGAAACCTCCTCATTGACGGCCGCCAGTACGCCTGCGTTGCCTGAGGCCAGCCGCACGTTCACCCCCGCGAGCTTGTGGTCGGCGCGAAACTTCTTCACCGCGTCGACGACCCGCTGAATAGTCGTTGCCTTGTGGTCTGCCAGATAGGCGTGCACCGCGGTCATGCTGCAGTCGGTGCTAACGTAACCGCGAAGCCGGTAGACTTCGATTGCTAGCGAAGCGTAATTGGTCGGATCGATCGGCACCACGCTCATCTTCGGGTTGTCTTCGTTGTAGCCCTGGCTGTACGTACGCATCATGGACGTGAACGAGGTCACGCTGATCACCCCCGGCACATTCTGCAACGTCCAGGCGAGATCTTCCTCGTATGGCCCCACTGCCACGCGGGAGCAATTGTCCGGTGAAGGCGGCTGCTCGAGCACCACGGTCAGCCAGTCCAACCCCACATCGTAGTTTCTGGCGATGTCCAATGCGTCCTGGTTGTAACGGCTGTCGGCTCGCAGCTCGGGAGCGCCCGCCTGTAGCGTGCCGACGACGCGGTCGCGGCTCTGCCACACGGCCAGCGCCAGCACGCCGGCCGTCAGGAAGACGACTAATACGGCATTACGCGGCTCCGACACTTTCGCCAGGCGTCGTAGCCAGCGCGCGCGCCGCTCCCGCTCGAGCATAGCCTTGTCCGCGAAGGCGCGGTCAAAATGGAAGAAAGAGGCCGCGACCGGCAGCATCACCAAGTTAGTGACGATCTTGTAGCCGACGCCGATCGCGGCCGTGATCGCCAGCTCCCGCACCATCGGAATCGGAATCAGGAGCAGCGTAATGAACGAAACGAAGGCGGTGACCAACGCTAACGTACCTGGCACCAGCAGCCCCGAGAAGCTAGCGCGCGCCGCATCGAAAGTGCTCTTGCCATGCGCAATCTCGCGCACGATGTAATTGATCTGCTGCACCCCGTGCGACACGCCGATCGAGAACACCAGAAAGGGCACCAGAATCGCCAGCGGATCCAGCCCAAATCCCAGCAAATGCAGCGTGCCGAACTGCCACACCAGCGAGGTCAGCGAACAGGCGATCGGAAGCACCGTGAAGCGCACCGAGCGGCAATACCAATACACAGCCAGCGCTACTAGCAGCAGCGCAATGCCGCAGAAGATCAGCACCGCCTGCGCGCCGTCCGCAATCTCGCCGATCTGCTTGGCAAAGCCAATGATCTCGATCCGAAACTTAGCGTCCTCAAATTTGTCGCGAATGCGCTCGTTCAGCAGCCGGTTGTAAGCGATATAGTCGAGCTTGACTCCCTCCCGGTCGTACTCGTTCAGGTCCGCGGTGATCAGCGCGCTCGACTTGTCGCGAGCCACCAGAGTGCCGTCGAAGTTGCCGAGTCGCGTCGTCTGTCTGATCCGATCGATGGCCTCGGGTGTCAGCCCCTCGGGTTGCACCGTGTTCGGAATCACGGGGTCCAGCTTGAAACCCTCCGGCGTGATCTCGGTGGCCCACGTGTTTGGCGTCCACAGCGACTGCACTCCCGCCCGGTCCACATTCGGCATCGCAGCAATCGCCTGCGTCACCTCGTACAAGCGAGTCAACCCCTCCTTGGTCCAGATCGAGCCCTCCACCGCCCGCACGGCAATCGTGATCCGGTTGGCTCCGAACAGCTGGGCACGATACTGATTGAAAGTCTGCACGTACTCGTGCCCCAACGGCATCTGCTTCTCGAAGCCCGCGTCCATCCGCAGCTTCAGTGCGAAGAAACCCATCGCGAGCGTGAATGCCGCCAGCACGCCCAGCAGCAGCACGCGCCGCCCGAACGCGAATCGCTCGAGCGCCGACAGGACTCGAGCGATGATCTTTGGCGACGCGGAGTTTTCCATTCGGTGCTTTCCTAACTTCAATGCCGTACGCTAGTGTCGTGTGCCGCTGATTCTGAGGAAAGTCTTTCGAGCTTCCGCAGGGTGGAATTGGCAGTAGCAGTCCAGACAAATGGCCTGCGGTGTTTGTTGTACGGAGTCACGAGGTGATCGATTCTGCCCACCAGTTCTTTGACGTTGCCGAAGGAGCCGCGACGAATGGCTTTCTCGGTGATCAAGCCGAAGAAGCGCTCCACTTGGTTCAGCCAGGAGCTGTAGGTGGAAATGATAAGCGATGTGCCAGCGAGGGCGCCTAGCCAGCCAAGCCTTTACCACATCGCGCAGCTTGTCGAAGATGAACGCATCGGTCGAGAGCCTGAAGCTCTCGCTCCGATGGGGCTTGAGCCCAACGAGCTCGAAGTAGCTCTGCACACGGCTCCTGGTGACCCCCGACTCGCGGGCCACCTGGCGCACACTCCAGTGCGTCGAGCCATCGCGCGGCTTGTTATTGCGGGTCTTGCGGATCAGCCGCGCCACCTGCTCATCATCTGACCGTGCGGGGGGTGCCCGGGGCGGAGCAGCACGAGCTACGTCGGGCCGCGCCGTAGGCGTCCGCACCCGGAACGAACCATCAGAAACCCCGGCCGTGACACGCCTGCGATTCTGTCCATCATCGGGTCAGAACGTGCGGGTCACTTGGGCTCCCCACCAGTCGCGATCGCGGTAGAAGTTGCGCTCGATGTCCGGCGAGCCGCCGCGATAGGTCACGTAAAGAATTGACGCCGACCACTTCTGCAGATTCTGCGTGAGCGTCAGCGCGTAGGTGGTGTCGACCACGCCCTTGAACCAGTTGTAGTTGCCGTTAGGAGTGTCGCCGCCGCCGAGGGCCGCCGACACGGTGATGTTGGGGATCACCTGCCAGCCCGGGATGATCGTGCCGTCGAAGGTCATGTCCAGGTACTGCACGATGCCCTGCGAAGTGCTGCTGCCGAAGTGTTGCGCATTCTTGTCGATCCCCGTGCCTGTAGCGCCGGAGAGGTTGTAGCTTAGGTCGGAAAACAAACCCAAGCCGTCGTACGAATGACCGACGACCCCCGGGTAGTGGATCAGCGCAAACTCGCCATTGATGTTGGACCCCTGCGCACCTAGGCTGCGCACCACCCAGGCGTACCAGTCGCTGTCACTCGGATTCACGGAACGCCACCAGGTGGTGTTCCACTGGATCCTGTGCGCGTCACGATAGGTAGCCCAGTTGCCATGGCAGTCCGCGCCTCCTCCGCCAAGGTCTGAGCATGAGAACGGATCCACCAGGATCGGATCCTTGGGATGGTACGACACCTCGCTGCCAAGCGCCCATTGCCCGAGGAGCGCATTGGCGCTGATTCCGTACAGATAGTCGTCCTTCGGGTACACGAGCTCCTGTCCGTAGCCCAGTGGGAGCGTGGCTTCCGGCACGAACACAAGATAGGGCGCCTTGTCGTGGAACTTCTCGAAGTACAGTCCGAAGTCCAGCGAGCTGCCCTCGGGCTTGTAGTGCGTCGCTATGCCGAACTCGCCGCCGGTGGGTGGGTCCACGTTGCCGCGGCCTAAGATCGGCGAGCCCACCTGCAACGGGCAGCTGTTGTTGGCGATCGTCGACACGGCACAGAACGTATAGTTATTCGCGTTGGCCAGGTTCAACGCCTGCTGCGGATTCGTGATGATCGGACCCACCGGCATGCCGTTGGAGACGAACGGCACGCCCCCTGCCACCGCCTGCACCCCGCCGTGAATGGCGGCATAGCGCGGATCGTAGTACGCGAACCAGTTGGTGTTCGCGCCGTACCCTTCGTAGTCGCTGGTGCTGAAATAGCTGCCTACCGGCGGTAGATAATTCGGTTGCCAGTTGCTCTGGTAATAGGCCTCCACGTTCACGCCTTTGGCCGGCTGCACCGCCCAACTCACGCCCTGCTGCGGCAGCACGACCTCCTTGATCGGCACTCCCGGGTAGGTCAGACGCTCCAGGTCAATCGCGGTCGCAGCGTTGATGCCACCAGTGACGAACAGGCTCTCGCCCCAGTTGATCGCCTGCCGTCCTATCCGCAGGCGCGACTCCCGCCCCGCGACCTCGAAGTCCTTGCTTATCCACATGTCGTACAGCCGCCAGTCATCCGCTATCTGCACGTACCCGGAATGCGATAGCGGCACGAACTGGGTGTCGCCCGCGTCGAAGTCCCGCAGGAAGGACCCGCGCACGAAAAACTTCCACTGGTCCGGAAACTTCAGCAGCATCTCCGTGTCGGCCTTCACGTACTTGGCGAACAAACGGCCCGCGTTGTAGTTCAGGTCCCCCTGATGAGCGTCCTGGAAGCCCGTCAGGAAGCCAGGCGTCCCGGGCGACGCTATCAGGCCCGAGTCCTGAGGGTGCAGCCGCTGGCTGAAACCGGTGGTGAAGTTGGTGATCACATTGCCGGTTATATCGCTCGTCAGCTCGAAATCGATGGCGTACACGGGCGCCGACAGCGTCGCCCCCAGCGCCAGCATTGCAATCCCCACCCCCACGCGCGTCCCTTCTGGTCGATTCGCCGCACGCATGCCCCTGCTCCTTATCTTTATCTTTAAGTTATCTTTCAGTCTTCAAGTCTTCTTCAGCCGTGTCCACAGCGCCTTTCGGGGCGCCGGACGCCGCCTAACGCTCGGACAACGTGCGCAGCGTCTCCGGCGTATAGAAGTCGGCCTTGACCCAAGGCTGTTTGGCTTCGGGATCGCCTTCCTTGATCCACTTGATGTCCTTGCCTCCCCCGATATCGCCCCAATCGAACACGTAGCGTCCCCCCTGCAAGTCCCACATCAGCGTCGGGGCTATCACACAGGTGCCCCCAATCTCCCACGCGGGGATCGGGTAGGTCTCGACCAACTTCCACACCTTCTCGTTCTTGTCGTAGTCGGTCTGCTCAGAGGAAATCCAGCTGTCCTCGTCGATGTAGTAGATGCGGTGCGGCGCGAGATGGCGATAGCCCGACTTGATCCGCGCTTCTACTACCCATACACGATGCAGCTCGTAACGGCGAAATTCCGGATTAGGGTAGGTCTTGCCAAACATGACCTTCAGACTGGACTTGTAGTCGTAATAATGGAAACTGTTGTAACTCAGATAAATCTCTTTCTTGCCGAGGAGCTTGTATTCGAAGCGGTCCAGTGTTGACCACAGCCCCAACTGCTCGTCGACCAAATACTGGTTCTCAAATCCGATCAACGGCGTGTCAAACACGTATGCGGGCAGTCGTCGCACGCGCCGCTGGCCCGGAAAGTAGTAGTAGGACTCCGGCTCCACGTTCATGTAGTTGGCCGCGACAAATCCCTGCCCTGCCAACGCTGGCGGCTTGGAGTAGTTGTAATACGTGAAAAACTCGATATTTCCATCAGCTTCCACCGACTTATAGTCCGGCCGCATGAATGGATAGTAGATATACAAAAACCACTGGTAATACGTGAACTCGTCGGTGCCTCGACGCGGACTGATGACGCTGGTGCCGTCGTTATAGACTGCCCCAAGTTCCTGCAGCCGCATGCGGTGGTTGTACATCACCTCCACCCCACTCTTGGGTATCGGAAATGGCACTCCCGCTGTCAGTGCATGCTGCATCGACCAGCCATCGGGTCCAATCTTCGCCTCTAGTGCATTGGCCTTCGTGCGCTCCGCATGCTGCGGCGTGATCGCACAGGTCCGGTGCGTCGGATAAACGTCCATCCGATAACCCTGGACCGTCTTCAGCGCCGTGATCTGCGCATCGGTGAGATGCTCCGCGTACTTGTCTACGTTGGTCGCGTCTATTGTGAACAGCGGCTTCTCGTCCTTGTACTTAAAGGACTCCCCGCGCGTTTTGCCCCACTCCCAGCCGGCGGGCGCCGCCGTTTCCGTGGCTTGGTACGCCGGTATCGTCCCGTCCGCGCTGCCCGCGGTTTCCGCCCCAACAGGCGTCAAGTCCTTCCCCAGCCGCCCCGCTTCCTGTGGTGTCACTTGCGCCGACACAGTCCCCCACATGAGCGCCGCAACGAACCACCCAATCAGATTTAGACCAATCGGATTTAGATTCAGATTTAGACTCGCGCGCCTTTTCGTTTTCATTTTCATTAATGACGACCCCCTCGTCTCAAGCCCGCTCTCAAACCATCACCGAAACATAGTGGCCGCGGCCGTGCACGTCAATCTAAACGCTTACCGGCGCATTCCGCTCGATATATTGTTCGCATATCGCTCGTCTTTTTTGACCTTTCATGCGATCCGGCCCCGCGGCGGTCGCGGCGCTCGGCCTGCGGCGAGCGGGCTTCCGGAGCCCCGGTAGCCGTCGCGGGCGGCGGGGGAGTAGACCGGAGCACACGTAGCGGAAGCGCGCGCGGCCGAAGTGCCGCGGCGGAGGCCCAAGCGAGAAAACGCGTGCCTTCGCTGCCGCCGGGGTCCCGCCGGATCGGACACCGGCTGCAACGACGGGATGAAGAATGCCTGGGCGCCTCGGCCGGGCGCCAGAGCCGGTGGAACCATCGAGCGCGCGCGAATGCCCGTGGCCGAACTGTTGCCGATTGTCGAGTCGTCCGATTCCCCCGGTCGCGCACCGCCCTCGGCAGCCCAAGCGCGCGTACGATCGCGACATTGGTCCCATTGCCCCGATGTCGGAACGGTCGTCGCTGTGTTCGACGCCCGCGTGCAGCGCGTGGCGCTGCCCACTTCGGGGCAGATGCTTCCGGCGCTGGACCTGCGGTCGATCGGCTGCAGCGGCCGCGGCGCGACCTGCGCGTTTCGGCCACCGATCGCTGCAATTTCCGCTGCACCTAGTGCATGCCGAAGGGGGTGTTCGGCCGGCAGTAGCGGTTCCTGCCCCACTCCGAGCTGCTGAGCCTCGAAGCACCCCGCACTTCTCTCCTTCCGCCCCCCTATCATTGAACCGACCAGAAACTGCGCGTCCACGCCCTGTTCTGCTTCATCGCCTTGATGATCGCGAGCCTGCTGCGTCAGCGGCTCTCTCGTGCCGGCATTTCGCTGAGCTTCGCGCGCATGTTCGATGAGATCTCCCCGGGTGCGTGAAGTCCCTCTCCTGTTTCGCGATGCCGAAGCAAAACCCCGCGCACCCCGAACGGTTCTCTCCGACACCACCGACGAGCAGAACAAATTCCTTGCAGCGCTCGAGCTGACCCAGTTCCCGGCCGCGTAGCAGTACGTCATTTATCCCACCGCCACGCCATATGGGTCCGGGTAGGTCATACACCGGCCGAGTCGCATTTACCGGGAAAACAAGCTCCGAATCACCATGACCCCGGCTAACTCGTTAAACGCGCTAGAGCAAAGAAGCGCGGATGGATAGCGAAGCAACGGTGAATCTTAAGAGCCAGAAGAAGCAGGTACCGCCTGTTGTATCTCAAAGCCGACGGCGTGAGCGGAATTACGGTTGTACTTCAGCTCGATTCGGCCATCGACGACCGCGTATGCCCAATCCGCCGACTTCTTCAGGCCACCAAGCGGGTACACGTGAACCTGGGTGATTCCGCACTTCGCATCGGTGGCTTTGTACTCCGACAACTCCGTGACGAGTGCATCCGGAGCGGACACGGTCAACAGCTTCGCAACATTCATCGCCTGGCGGCTGATGAAGCGCATCGATGGTCCGATCCCACAAGCCTTGGCGTGGGCCATCAGCGTCTTAATCGATGCGAGGCCTGGAATCCCGATGTGAATCGGCAGGCGATTGCCTTCCGCCTGCAGGCGCCGATCCCATGCGATGAGCGGGGCGGCCTCGAAGCAGAACTGCGTCGTTACATATACGTTGGCCCCGGTGCGCTGCGCGAAGTCGTTCTTCCACTTGAGGGCCGCCCGGATACCTTCGTCGGTTATGTCCTGGCTTCCCTCGGGATGCCCCGCCACGCCGATGTTGCGGATCCCGTGCTTGTCAAACAAGCCGGTGCCCAGGAGCTGCATTGTGTCCGAGAACTCTCCGATGGGTTGGGTCACTGCGCCCCCGATCGTCAGCACATGATTCACGTTCGCTTCGCCGGTTAAGCGCGCCAGAGAATCGTCAAGGAAGGCAACGGAGGGAGTGCTGCGTGCGGCTATATGCGGGACCGGGTTGAAACCCTCATTGCGGAGGCGCTTGGCCACCTCGATCGTTGCCCCGAAATCGGAGCCGGCCAGGAACGTTACATAGACGTCGGTTCCGGCCCGGAGATGCTCGCGAAAGTCCGAAATCTTTGCGGCGGATCCCGGGGTGGTCTCAATTGTGAATCCCGACATGAGCGCAGAGATCTCTGCGTGCCGATCGCGGACATCTGACGATCTCGCTAATTCGGGACTTTCACTGTACATCGCGTCGCTTCCGCTCAAACATTTGAGCGGCAGCATATCCGCTGATTTCGGCCGCCAGATATGCAGTATGAGCATACGGGGCAGCCGATTGAGGGGGGGTGGAAAACGGCGGCATGGCACGCCGGTCCGAGTCAAACAGGGTTCACATATTCAACGTCGGCTCGTAATTCTGCGCAGAGGGCCGATGACGCGCTCAATATCGGCTGAACTGGGGGTTGGACCTCTTGGACGGGAGGTGACGGCCCTAACCATCGCCTCGAGATGAACCGGCATCGTGCCGCAGCAGCCGCCAATGATCCGCGCACCCGCATCGCGCGCCATGCAGGCATAGTCCGCCATTTTTGCCGGCGTGCCGTCGTAGCGGACGCGACCATCGTCGCCCATGACGGGTAATCCGCAATTGCCTTTGGCGACGATCGGCAGCGGCTGCGTCGCACCTTCGGCAAGACCCAGCACGGAATCGAGAATCTGTGCCGGTCCGATCCCGCAGTTCGCACCGAACGCTAGGGGCAACGGATCGAACTCGCAAGCGCTGCGCATGGCGTCCACTGGCTTGACGCCCATCATGGTGCGACCACCGCTGTCGAACGACATCGTGGCGACGTAGGGAAGCCCGGCGCGGTGCACGGCCCGGACAGCGGCGCCCAGTTCGCTGTCGGCGAACATCGTCTCGATCCACGCGATGTCGGCTCCGCCTTCTTTAGGGCGATCGCCTGCTCGTGAAAGGCGTCCTCGACGGCCTCGGCGGTTTGCTCTCCCAGTGGGGCTATCAATTCGCCTGTAGGTCCCATATCGCCGGCGACTACGACAGGACGGCCGGCAGCATCCGCCACTCGCCGTGTCAGCCTTGCCGCAGCAACGTTCAGTTCGCGGACCCGGTGATCAAGGCCATGCAGTTTCAGGCGGAAGCGATTGGCCCCGAATGTATTGGTCAGGAGAATATCGGCACCGGCGTCGGCGAATTGACGTTGCAGGGTCTCCACGACCTCGGGGCGGTCGACATTCCATAACTCGCAGGATGCGCCGTTCGAGAGTCCGGCTTCGAAGAGGTTGGTCCCCATGGCACCGTCGGCGAACACGACGGCTTTCTCTGCAAGAAATGTCTGAAGGAGGTTATGCATGCTGGTGCGGGCGTACTGGCAGCCGTCCGAGTGGCTTTGTTTCTCGATACTACCCGCTCAGCCGGCTTGCGTGCGGACCAACTCGCATAGCCGATCCGCCTTTGAAAATGGTGGCCGATCTGTGGCGGCGGCCATCGCCGCGACGCGTCGGGCAGGCGAGTGCTACGGTGCAGCAGCGGTGCTAGCCGTGCCAGGTCGCCGTCACATTGCAGGCGTGGAAGTCGTTGTTGTCTTCCTCGGTTGCGGAGGTGACATGGAGTTCCGACCGGCCGGTCGCGTCCAGAGCTGTTTCGATGAGTGTTCGATTGAAGATCCAGTAATCGCCGTAGCCATGCGCACACACGATGTAGAACTCTCCGCCCGGAACAACGATGCCCTGCTCCGGACCGAGACGCGTGTTCATCGGACGCGGCGTCGTCCAATCCGCCAGCACCGTCGCCCTGTCAGCGTCGAGCGAAGTGACGATCAAGGCACGCTGGATGGGCCAGGCATAGGAGCGCCCGACGAGCGACACGTCGGACGTCGGGGTCACGCACATCACGGCATGCCGGTTGGGCCCCTGAAGTTTGAATCTTGCGCAGAACTCGTCGTCCAGCGCTACGGCAACGGCGCCGGGTGCACGCTGCGCGCCTGCGCCAGGCCGCCCGCTCCGGGCGGCGACGCCATCCAACAGCGCCGGCGCCGACCACGGCAGGTTCTTGTAGCGGAGCCGATCGAACTCCGGCACGGGAAATCGTTTGCTCATCGAATCATTCCTGTCGGCGGCCGTGCCTGAAACACACCGCAAGGCTATGACAAAGCCGCCGCGTCTCTTGCGGCGACAGCCGGCTAGTATTAGATGCACACCCGATCACCGCGATCAACCAGCGGCCTTGCGCTTCGGGCATGGCCCGTATGCCAGCCGCAAGAAGTATAAGTCGGACGCGCGCAGATCGAACACTGCACCTCCCTGTCGCCGTGCGGGACCGTCCCGCGAACAACGATGCGAAAAAACAACAATCGGTAGCGAAATCGACGGCGTCTCAGATGCTTAGGCATTTTCTTGCAAGGGGGCCCTGCCTTTCGCGCATACCACCAGAGAGTATATTCTAGATATGAGCGACGCCGATGAGCTTTCACATGCGATTAGGAGGCCGCAATGACCAGCGTGCAGGTCTTGTATTGGCAGGAAATCCCCTCTGTGGTCGACGCCCGGGAAGGACGCGACACACACAAAGTTCAACTATCGCAGCGCTTCCAGGAACTGATCGACCTCGTGGCCATGCGCAAGGGGCTGGGCGGCACGGATGCCTATCTTGAGCAGTGGGCCAAGGGGCCGTCACAGACCCGTGAGGGTGATCCGCGGGCCGTCGCGCAGGCGGTCGCCAGCGAGATCGAGGCACAGTACGAAACAATCCGCAGCGCGCAAATGGCGGCAATTCGAAGCGAACGAGTGAAAACCGGGCCCGGCGATCCACCCGGGAGTGGATGATGAAGATGGGCCTTGCGTCTCTGAAAGAGGGTTCTCCAGTTCTGCCAGGTGCGGATGCCGTCGACTGCAGACACAGGGTGACGAGCCCATTCGTTCCAGTGCTGACCCGGGTGCCGACAGAGCGCATTCTGCGGATTCAAGGTTATACCGACCTGTCGCGCGTGCGGCCGGCGATCCGCAAGGCGGCGGAGTGGGCAGCCCAGACCATTGCAGAAGTCTCGACACCAAGCGTCAGCTTTAAACGTCT
>Ga0182024_10013161_pt1 | contig 16221 bp, 12 predicted proteins | sample P32metaG_FD_120480 | JGI IMG/M metagenome (GOLD analysis project Ga0182024, IMG submission 120480) | Permafrost microbial communities from Stordalen Mire, Sweden - P3-2 metaG (Illumina Assembly) | ecosystem: Environmental > Terrestrial > Soil > Wetlands > Permafrost | place: Sweden: Stordalen... | reverse complement strand
GCCCACGCGCAGAAGACTCTTGGCCGCCGTCAGGAGGCGATCGAGTCCTACCGCAGGGCGGCGGACTGTCGGCCCGAATTTGGCGATGCGTATTGGAGTCTTGCGAACCTCAAAACCTACCGCTTCATGGATGAGGAGCTCTTGCGGCTGCGGGCCGCGCAGGCGGCACCGACCACCGCTGCGGCCGATCGGTACCATATTGCTTTTGCGCTCGGCAAGGCACTCGAGGATCTGGGTGAATACGCCGAATCCTTCCACTACTACGAGCTCGGTAATGCGCTGAAGCGCGCCGAAAGCAATTATCGCGCTGAAATCATCGAGAACAATACGCGCCAGCAGATCGAGGTCTGCACGACTGAGTTTTTCGCCGCCCGCCGTGGCTACGGCGCACAGAATCCGGATCCTATTTTCATCGTCGGCCTGCCGCGCTCGGGTTCTACTCTCATCGAACAGATCTTGGCCTCTCATTCCCAGGTCGAGGGCACGCAGGAACTCGCCAACATCCAGCAGATTGTCAGCAATCTTCGCGGCCGTGATCCGGATTTGAATAATCCCCGCTACCCGCGAAACCTTGCGCAGCTGACTGCAGAGGAGTTTCTGAAGCTGGGCGAACACTATCTCGCCACCACCCGTGTCTACCGCAGTGGTAAACCTTTCTTCATCGACAAGATGCCGAACAACTTCCGGCACCTGGGGCTCATGCACCTGATATTGCCCAATGCCCGGATTATCGACGCCCGGCGTGAACCCATGGCGTGCTGTTTCAGCAATCTAAAGCAGCTCTTTGCCAGTGGGCAGGAGTTTACCTACAGCGTCGAGGACATCGCGCGTTACTATCGAACCTACCTTGAGCTCATGCGCCATTGGGATCGCGTCCTCCCCGGGCGCATTCTGCGCATCTATCATGAGGATGTCGTCGACGATCTTGCGGACAATGTGCGGCGCATTCTTGATTTCTGCGCGCTTGAATTCGAACCGCAGTGCATCGAGTTTCATAAGACCGAGCGCAGTGTGCGCACGGCCAGCTCCGAGCAGGTTCGCCAGCCCATCTATCGCGAGGGACTCGATCAGTGGAAACATTTCGAGCCGTGGCTCGGGTCACTGAAGAGTGCGCTCGGTGACGCGCTCGAGCGCTACAGCGATGAATAATGCGGGCGTCAAACCGGGTCGCAACGAAGCGTGCCCCTGTGGCAGCGGCAAAAAATACAAACGCTGCTGTGGACGCGATGCCTTCGCAGCGCCGCCCCCCAAGCTACTGAGCCTCAGTGAGATTGGCGCGCTCGTTGCGCTCGTCGAGCAGGATCGACTGGGCGATGCGGAAGAGAGGGCCCGGGCGCTCCTCGCCCTGTATCCCGACACCGGCATGCTTTGGAAAATCCTCGGTGTGGCACTCCTGCGGCAACGCAAGGACGCGCTGCCGGCGCTGCGCAGAGCTGCGCAACTCATGCCGCATGACGCCGAAGCGCACCGCAACCTGGGTGCGGCCCTGCACGATCAGGAGCAGTGGGCCGAGGCCCTGGTAAGCCTGCGCCGCTCGCTTGCCATCGAGCCGCGCGACGCGCAGACACTCGTCGATGCAGCCGACGCCACGAAAGCGCTCGGACGAGCCCGTGAAGCGGTGCCGCTCTACCAACAGGCACTGCGGGGAGACCCTGGCCTCGTTGAGGCACAGAACAATCTGGGGAACGCGTTCCTCGAGCTCGGGCAATATGAGGATGCCGCCGGCTGTTATCGGCTTGCCCTCAACATCACGCCGGATGATGCGCAATTGCACTGCAATCTGGGCAACGCTCTCAGGCAACTTGGGCTCCTGGATGAGGCGATGGCGAGTATCCTGCGGGCGCTGGCGCTCGACCCGGGCTTAAGCGTCGCGCACAACAACTTGGGACTTGTCCTGACCGCACTGGGCCAACGGGAGCAGGCGGTAACGAGCTACCGGCAGGCGCTCACTCTGAACCCCGGCTACCTCGAGGCGCTCAATAACCTCGGGAATGTGCTGAGCGACCTTGGCGAGCGCCGCGAAGCCGTGGCCGTCTTTCGCCGGGCTATTGAGCTCGATCCAGAGCGCGCCGACAGCCATTGCAACCTCGGAAACATATTGTTCGAATTCCGACGCTTTACCGAGGCGGTGGCCAGTTTTCGCCGGGCACTGGCGCTACGGGCTGATTATGCCCTGGCCCATTTGGGCCTGGGAGCGGCGCTGCGCATGCAGGGTCATGCCGCCGAGGCAGAAGCGAGCTGCCAGAGTGTCCTCGCCATCGACCCCGCGAGCGCCGCAGCCATTTCCCTTCTTGGCGAGCTGCGCGCCGACCACGGTCAATTTTCTGAAGCTGAAGAACTCTTCAAGCGGGCGATTGCGATCGATCCGGCCTTTGCCTTTGCGTTTTTCAGCATCGCGACCAATCGAAAAATGACTCGCGACGATACTGCGTGGCTTGAGGGTACCGAAGCCTTGCTTGCAATGTCCCTGCCGCTGCGACACGAGATGAGCCTGCGCTATGCCCTCGGCAAATATTTTGACGACGTCAAGCAATACGATCAAGCGTTCAGCAGTTATCGGCAGGCCAACGAGCTGACCAAGCGCTACGGATCCCGTTACGACCGATCGGGTCTCACCGAACGCGTCGATCGGACTATCAAGAGTTTCGATGCTGAGCAGATTCGCCGCTATCAATCTCGCGGCAATGCTTCTGACCGTCCGGTCTTCATCGTCGGCATGCCAAGGTCAGGAACCACACTGACCGAGCAAATTCTCGCCTCCCACCCTTCCGTATTTGGCGCCGGAGAGTTGACCTTCTGGCAAACCGCAGCGACCGCCTACGAGGCAGCTGAACTCAAAGGCGGTGAAGGCTCGACACTCATACCGGGCATGGCCAGCGATTTTCTCGATCGGCTGACGGGGTTATCCGGTGATGCGCAGCGGGTCGTCGACAAAATGCCCCTGAACTTCATGAGCGTGGGTCTGATCTCGGCGGCGTTCCCGCAGGCGCGAATCATCCATCTGAAGCGGCACCCGATCGACACCTGCTTGTCGATTTACTTCCAGTTTTTCTCACACCTTCATGCGTATGCCAACGATTTCGACAACCTGACGCACTATTACCGCCAATATCTGCGCATCACGGATCACTGGCGCGCGGTGCTTCCCGCGACGACGTTGCTGGAAATTCCTTACGAGGCGCTGATCGAGGATCAGGAGGGCTGGACGCGTCGGATGCTGGATTTCATTGGTCTGCCGTGGGATGCGAAGTGTCTGGATTTCCATCAAACGGATCGCGTCGTGATCACCCTGAGCAGGTGGCAGGTGCGGCAGAAGATCCATGCGGCATCCGCCGGACGCTGGCGAAACTACGAAAAATTTCTGGGGCCGCTGCAGAGCCTGTTGGACTCTCCCCCGCACAGCTGACGAACTCGGACCACCACTTGCAAGCTTTTGGGGCCGGACTAGAAGGTCTTTCTGACGCGTCCGCGAACCGCTTCCAGTCCCGCGATGATTACAGGAAACGCACCATCAGTACGTCGTTAAAATATCGCCCGCGGTACTTGAGCGAGCGCTTCTCCAGTCCATAAGCGCTGAAGCCGCAGCGTTCATACAAACGCCGCGCGGCGATGTTGTCCTCCGCGACCGCCAGGTTCACCTGCTCGACCTTGCCTGTCGCCATCGCGAGCAAGGCCGCGATCAGTGCCTGCCCTACGCCGCGGCCGCGCGTCGACTGGCGCACATACATCCCCACGAGCGTACCTTTATGTCGCTCCTTCTCCCCGGCCGCGACCACTAACCCCACCACACCGACGAGCGCATCTCCTTCAAACGCCCCGAGCGTACGTCCGCTCTGCAATCGATGGCTAAAGTTCTCGCGCGAGAACGCCTGCTCTCGCGCCAGGGTCGAGGCGAATGCATCCGGCGCAATCTCGAGCCCTTCCAGCCGAATGGCCCGATAGGCCTCCACGTCGTCGCCCTTGAGCGGCCGCACCGTCAGCAATTCAGCACTCCCGACAACGTCTGTGCGCACAATTGACCGAGCCACGCTGAGCGACGAGTTCCGGGCAGTGCCAGCCATGAGCGCCGGCTCACCAAGGCCGCAAGTCGCGCTATGCGTGTTGGATGGCCGCGGCCGGCGGTGTAACGCGGGCCGCTGTCACGCCAAGCCCGGCGAGCTCGAGGGCGAGCGCCGTACCTTGCTCGTCGGCGAGAGCGGCCGCCTGCAGCCGGGCCAGCACCGCGGCACCATCCGCACGGCTTTGGAGACGTTCGAGCTGCTCCATCAAGCTTGCGAAACTGCGCCAGCCGTGCTCGTGGGTATCGCCGTAGCCTTTGATCAGGCGCTGCGCGCGCGCGACTTCGACGCCGAGTGCATGGTTGCCGGCGCTCACGTGTTCGATACGGGTGAGCCAGTGTTCGATTCGTGAGTTCTCGATTTTGTAACGCAGTGTGCCGCGCCGCCAGCGTCTCAGCCGCGCGAGCGCTCGCAGCATCAAAAATCCGGTGATGGTGGTGCTGCGCACTCGCCTGCCGCCTGTGAAGCGTGCGAGTAGACGAGTCGCCCACGCGCTGCGCAGCAGACGCTGACCCCATATTGCAGGCAGGGTGCCCGCAATCTCGGCGACCCGCGGCTTCATGTACTCTATGACGTCAATCAGCTGTCCTGGGGCGGCGCGTATTTCCCCGCGTACTTCGGCCGTGCGCGATCCGCGGGTCTTGAGGTCCGCGACCCGGATGGTGTCCTCGAAGCTCATCCACAGTGCAAGGCTGCGCGCGGTGGCTTCGCTCAGCGACCAGTCACCGCTCGCTGCAGCGTGAGCGGCTTCAAGACGCATGATCCGCGCCATTCTTTCCATATACAGCTTGGCGTATGCCGCATCCTGGTAGTCAATCAACCGCCGCACGCCGGCGAGGGCCAGCGGCTGGACCGAAAGAGGCAACTCCCGCAGACGCAGCAGCAGATTCTCCAGTGCAGGCGTGGCGCCGTGCGTCGGGATATCGCCCGTTGGTTTCGCAGGCGATGTCGATGCAGGCCTCGTCATAATGCCCGCCGCTGCCGCGTGGAACGCATCGTCAAAGGCCGCGAGATTGGTTTCGACGGCAAGGCCGCCGCGGCGTATGGCGCCTTGGAATGCCTCTTTTTTGAAGGGCAGCACGCCGCTGCCCGCGATGGCACCGAGCAGCACGGCGCTGATGACACTGTTGCGCTTCGCGGCCATGTCCGCCATGTCAAATAGAATGAATCGTTTAGCCTGGACACGAGCGATGTCGATGAGTTCGGCTTCGGTTGCGACGGCGCGCCCCATGGCGCTGCGCTCGCTGATTGTATATTCGCGATGCGAGGAGGCGATGAGCGTCGTGCGCTCGGGTGTGACGAGGCCACGCGCCATCGCCCGCCCGGCCTCCACAAGCTCCGCAGCGACCACGCAATCCACATCCCCCGCCACCGGCATGAGCGCCATGACGGGCTCGCGCCCGCCGCCCTCGCGCGGAAAGAACTCGAGATAATAAAGAGTGGCGCCGGTGCGTTGTGCCACGCCCGGAACCGACGTCGACTGCACGAGGTAGGAGTTGGACTCCGCGATCTCAATGAGCCAGCCTGTGAGGACGGCGCCGCCTTGGCCGCCCAGCGCCGCGATGGCAAGCTTGAAGGGAGTCGCGCTCACAGCGCGTAGCGCAGCCGCGAGCGTTCGGCGCGCCTCTGCAGCGCGCCGATCACGCCGGTCCGGAGCGCATGGAGCAGCCGGTCCCAGCGAGAAGGGTTATAGATGATGTCCGCACGGTAGAAGGACGGGCACAACACCGCCGCATGCGCAACTTCCCCGCATACGCCGCAGCCCACGCACGAGTTGTCCACATGCGCGACGGGATCGGTGCGCAGCGGATCCGGATTCTCTTTGACGGTCAACGATGGACATCCCGAGAGCCGAATGCAGGAGTGATCGCCGGTACACAAGGATGCGTCGATGCCAAATCGCTCGCGCACCACGCGCTTGCCCTCGGCGACCGCCTTCTTGAACAACGGCCGCACCCGGCGCTGCCGGTTGAGCTGGCATTCGCCCTCGGCGACGATGACCTTGGGTCCGTTGTAGCCCGTCGTGAGCGCCTCGCGCAAAACCGCCAGCGTCTCGCGCATGTCGTAGGTGTGCACGCGCTTCACCCACTTCACGCCGATGCCTTTGACGGCATCCAATATCGACTGGTTGGCATCGCGCTGCTGCGGCGGTGCGCGCGACGAGAGGATGTCCTGACCGCCGGTCGCGGCCGAATAGCCGTTATCGACGATGACCGTGACGGCGTCGTGCCGATTGAAGACGGCATTGCCGATGCCGCTCGTCAGCCCGTTGTGCCAAAACCCGCCGTCCCCCATGACGGCGACTGCGCGCCGGCTGGAGTGCGCGCTGAACGCCGACGCTCCAGCGGCTCCGAGCCCATAGCCCATGATGCTATTGCCCATGTTGAAGGGCGGTAGGGTTGCAAAAGAGTGGCAGCCGATGTCGGAGCTGATGTGGAGTGCGCCCAACTCGCGCTGCACGAGCTTGATCGCTGAGAACAACGGCCGCTCCGGACATCCGATACAGAGCCCCGAAGGGCGTTGCGGCACGAGAGCGGCCAATTTTCCGGTGGGCACGAGCGCAGCCTCGCGAGCGGGTGCGGCAGAGGCTGCGCTTGTTTTCTTGACTTCACGCGGTGCCCAGCGGCCGAGGAACTCGGCAAGGCCTTTTTTGAGCACGTCGCCGGTGTACTCCCCGGCCATGGGCAGCACTTCTTTGCCGATAATGCGCGTGCCCGCCTCGCGCTGGTGCAGGATGCGGCACAGCGCCTGCTCGATGAATTCCGGCTGGCCTTCCTCGACGACGAGTACGGCGCGCTTGCCGGCGCAAAACCGCACGATTTCATCCGGTATCAGCGGATACGTCACATTGAGGATGTACAGCGGCACTTCGCTCGTTCCGAACGCATCGGCATATCCGAGGAGCTCCAAGGAACGCAGCACGCCGTTATAGAGACCTCCTTGCAGGATGATGCCGATATCTGAGTCAACACCCGTCATTTCATTGAGGCCGCGGCTTGCGATGAAATGTTGCGCAGCCGGCAGCCGCGTCTCAATCTTCTCCTTCTCCTGCGCGAAGGTGGACGGCGGCAGAATGATGCGGCTGTAGTCGCGCGATGGCGCCGCAAGCGCATCGCCTGCCGAGAATTTGGGCGGACGGTTGGCTTTTGCCGTGAATCGACCGTAGAGATGACAGGCACGGATGCGCAGCATGAGCATGACGGGCGAGTAGCTGGCCTCGGAGAGCTCGAAGCCCTGTTCGACGGCACGCACAATCGCAGGCAGATTGGGCTTTGGATCAAGGAGCCACATCTGCGATTTCATCGCAAAGGCATGGGTGCGCTCCTGCATGATGCTCGCACCTTCGCCGTAGTCCTCGCCCAGGATGATGAGCGCTCCGCCTTTGACACCGGAGGAGGCGAGATTCGCCAAGGCATCCGCGGCGACATTCGTGCCGACGGTCGACTTCCACGTGACCGCTCCGCGCATCGGGTAGTTAATAGATGCGGCGAGCATGGCGGCCGCAGTCGCTTCGCTGGCGCTCGCTTCGAAATGCACGCCAAGCTCATCCAGAATAGGTTGGGAGTCGGCCAGTACGTCCATCAGATGTGAGATGGGCGCGCCCTGATAGCCGCCGACATAGGCCACGCCAGACTGCAGTAGGGCCTTGGTCACGGCAAGAATCCCCTCGCCGCGAAATTCCTGGCCATCGCCCAGCCGGAGCGACTCCACTTCCCGCGCGAATGAACGTTCTGCCATAAGGTCAGCCCTCGCTCGGCACCAGCGCAAGGACGCGCAGCGGACTGCCGGACCCATTCACGATTTTGAGCGGCGGTGCAATGACGATGGCGCCGGTCGGCGGTAATTTATCCAGATTGGTGAGGCTTGCGAGCCCGAATCTATTGGCGCCATGCATGATTGTATGGCAGGGAAACATGGGATCGAAGGTGGCTGCCTGACCGGCATCGGTGCCCACCGTCTCGACTCCGATGCCTAAGATGTCGCGTTCCTTGGCAAGAAAAGGCACGCACTTGGGATGGATCCCGGGCGTGTGCGGGCCGTCGTCCTTGATGTTGAGAAATTGCTTGGGGTCGGTCCTTTTGGACCAATCCGTGCGGATCAGTACCCAGGCATGCGCGGGAATGCGCCCGTGTCGAGCCTCCCACGCCTCGATGATCGGGATCGTCAGGAGGAAATCCGAATTGGCGCGCGTGTCCTCTGCCACGTCGATGACGCAAGCCGGACCAATGAATCGGTCCACCGGAATGCTGTGCGTCGCGTTGTTTGGATAGTCTTTGCCGGTCACCCAGTGAACCGGTGCATCGAAATGGGTGCCGGTATGCTCTCCACACGCAAAATTATTCCAATACCAGGCCGGTCCGCGCTCATCGTAACGGGAGATCTCGGTCATCGAGAAGGCGTTGGAGGGCGCGAACTGTGGGGGCAGTCGAATAACCGGTGTCGCAGGCTCGAGCGGCACGGTCAGATCGATCACACGGATCGTGCCGTTCAGAATCCCCGCACTGACCGCGGACAGGGTATCGGCTTGCTTCGTCATGTGAGCTCCGTTAGGGGCTTGCGTGGAATGTGATCAATATACGCCCAAAGAAAGCACTGATCATGCATCCCACCGGGGCGCCGTCAGCCTGCGTTTGCCGTCAGCGGAGAGCGTAATTCCGGCCTCATTGAGCTCCTGTCGATCCCAACGCGAGCAGGTGACCTGGCGGTGGCGTTGATCGAGCGCTTCGCAATAATTGGTATAGGTACACAGGCGCACCTCATCGCCACGGCCCAGTCGCACCTTGCGAAACCAGTCCGGATCCGCAAGCGACTGGCGCGCGAAGCCGACAATATCGGCGTGGCCTGCCGCGAGGAGCGCTTCGGCCTGCGCAAAGTTGTGTATGCCGCCTGCGACCACGAGCGGAATGCTGAAACCCTGGGCATGCAGGCAGGCGCGCACATGCGCCGCGGGTGCAAGATTGCGTCCGAAGGGACCTTGTGCATCCGAGTAGTAGGAAGGCATGCACTCATAACCGCTCTGCCCGGTATAGGGATAGGCCGCGTCCCCCACCTTGGGCTGGCTTGCGTCCTCGAATTTTCCACCGCGCGACAATGAAATGTAATCAAGCCCCGCCCCGGCAAGCTCGCAGGCGAAGAATGCGCTGTCCGCAAGCGTGCTGCCGCCATCGATGCATTCCTCGGTGAGCATGCGGCAGCCAACGACCATATCCTGACCCACGGCGGCACGCACGCGCGTGCAGATTTCCCTGGGCAACCGCACGCGTCCCTTAAGGTCGCCGCCGTAACCGTCCTGCCGGTCGTTCAAGCGCGAGAGAAAAGAGGCCATGGTGTACGCGTGCGCATAATGAAGCTCCACACCGTCAAATCCCGCACGCCGCGCGCGTTCGGCAGCCTGGGAGAAAAGCGCGGGCAGCACCTGCGGCAGCTCTCTGATATGCACCTGCTCGACATCCGTGACGCGCTCGCGATAGCCCTGCTGCAGGGCCTGCCATTCGCGCGCCGCCAGGACCCCGGCTAGCGCACCCGCATCGAGGCTCGCAAGCCAGCGACGAATGTCGGCGTCGCTCGCGTCGGCGTGCCCAAATGCCGCGCGGTGCGCGGGCGTAATCGCGAGGTAGCGCTCGAAGAACTTTGCAGGATCGGGCCGGCGCCGGATCGCGAGAAAATCGATGATCTGAATGAAGAGCCTTGTATGCCCGCAGCTCGCCGAGCGCACGACGCGCACCAGTTCCGAAAGTCCCGGAATGAAGCGGTCATGGCCGATACGCAAAAGCGGTCCGCTCGGAACGTCACGGATGCCGGTTGCCTCGACCACCATTGCGGCGGGCCGGCCGCGCGCGAAGCGCTCATACCATCCGAGCACCTCTGCTGTGACGTCGCCATTTTCAGTCGCACGCCACGGCACCATTGCCGGAACCCAGGTCCGATGCGCAAGCGTGAGCGGACCTACTCGGATGGGCGAGAAGAGCCGCGAGGTCGCGGCGGCCGCCGCCGTCGGCCACACGGCAGGCTGTGAGTCATGTCGAATTCGCTCCACGGGTCGCCACATCGGCCGTGCCCTCAATCCGCTTCCGGAACAACGGCGGTCGCTTCGATCTCAACCTTTGCCGCGGACTCCATCAGCGCGACCACTTGTACGACGCTCATGGCCGGAAAGTTTCGGCCCATCACCGCGCGATAATTTGCGCCGATTTCTTTGAGGTCAGCGTAATACTCCGCGCGACTCGTGACATACCACACGAGGCGTGTCACGTGCTCGGGCCGTGCGCCTGTCTCGGCGAGAACGGTGACGATATTCTCCAGTGCCACCCTGACCTGATCCGCCAGGCGGTCGCTGACGAACCGACCGGCGCTGTCCCAGCCGACTTGGCCTGCGACGAAAACCACACGACCGCTTGCGGCCATGCCATGACTGAAGCCCTTCGGTCGCGGCCAGTGCGTGGGCTGCAGAATCTGCGGTAGCGCGCTCTTCACGGGCCCGGCGCCTTCTCTTGGGATTTCAGGAGAGCCCGGCCAATTATAAGTTTTTGCACTTCGGTCGCCCCTTCGTAGATCCGGAGCACGCGGACGTCGCGATACAGCCTTTCAAGGATGTGCCCCCGCTCGACCCCGCGGCCTCCGAACATTTGCAGCGCTCGGTCAATCACACGCTGCGCCGACTCGGTGGCCCTCATCTTGGCCATGGCCGCTTCGAGCGTCACGTTGTCACCCTGGTCGCGGCGCCATGCGGCGTAATAGGTGAGCAGGGTTGCCGATTGCAGATCGGTGGCCATGTCGGCGAGCGCCCCTTGGGTGAGCTGAAAATCGCCGAGCATCTGTCCGAACATGCGGCGCGTGCGTGCGTGGTGCAGCGCTTCATCCAAAGCGCGCCGCGCGAAGCCGAGCGCGGCGGCGGCGACTGAAGTGCGAAAGATGTCAAGCGTTCGCAATGCGAGCTTGAATCCCTCCCCTTCGGGACCCAGCCGCTGCTCAACCGGGATCCTGCAGCCGGTGAAGCGCAGCATCGCAAGGGGATGCGGCGCCATCGAATCGATTCGCTCCTCAATGTGCAGACCCGGCGCGTCAGCATCCACCACGAAGGCACTGATGCCCTGCGCGATAGTCGAGCCATCGTTGCGCCGCTCGGCCGGAGCCGTACGGGCGAAAACGCAGTAGAAGTTCGCAATGCCGCCGTTTGAGATCCAGGTCTTGCAGCCGTCCAATTGATACCCTGCGCCGGCGGGTTGGGCGTAACATTCCATCGCGGCGACGTCGGAGCCGGCCTGCGGCTCGGACAGCGCAAACGCTGCGATTGCCGTGCCCGCGGCCACGCCCGGCAGGTAGCGCGACTTCAGCTGCGGCGAGCCGGCGAGTGAGATCGGCGCGCTGCCCAGACCCTGCATGGCAAATGCAAAATCCGCCAAGGGGTCGTGCCATGCGAGTGTCTCGCGCATGAGTGCTAGACTTCGTACGTCAAAATCCGCAAGCGCTCCGCCATCCGCGGCACGGATGCAATAACGCAGCAAACCCGAACGCCCCAGCTCCTGCACGAGATGGCGACAGCGCGCATCCACCGCGTCACGATCCTCGCTGTGTTCTGCTTCGCCCCGGTGTTCGTGTGCCCAGGCGCGCACACGAGTGGCCAGTTCGCGGTGCCTGTCGGCAAAAAAAGGACTCTGCAGATGGGCGAGTGGCTCCATTGGCGTCAATCACCCTTGAAGATCGGCTTTTGCTTGGCCGCAAAGGCGCGATAGGCGCGCTGAAAGTCCTCAGTCTGCATGCACACTGCCTGCGCCTGCGCCTCCGCTTCGATTGCCGCCTCAACGCCAAGGCTCCATTCCCGGTGGAGCATCTGCTTCGTCATCGCGTGGGCCAGTGTGGGTCCGCGGGCTAGCTCGGCCGCGAGCGCCAGAGCCTGTCGCTCGAGCTCTTCCGCGGCGACGATGCGGTTGAAGAATCCCCAGGCAACGCCTTCTTCAGCGCTCATCGCGCGGCCGGTGTAGAGCAGTTCCGATGCCCGTCCCTGGCCGATAATCCGCGGCAATATTGCGCAGGCGCCCATGTCACAACCGGCAAGACCGACCCGAGTAAACAAAAATGCGGTGCGCGCACTCGCAGTAGCCAGACGCATATCCGCGGCCATCGCAATACATGCACCCGCGCCGGCACAGACGCCGTCGACCGCGGCAATGATCGGCTGCGGACAAAGCCGCATCTGCAGCACGAGATCCCCCGTCATGCGTGTGAATTTCAGAAGCTCGTCGCTTCCCATGCGTGTCAGCGGGCCGATGATTTCGTGCACATCCCCGCCGGAGCAGAAATTCCCGCCGGCGCCGGTAATGACGAGCGACTTCACTTCGCGAGTCGCGACAAGGCCCCGAAAGAGATCGCACAGCTCCGCGTAGGAATCAAACGTCAGCGGATTCTTGCGCTCCGGTCGATTCAGCGTCACCACACCGACCTCATTCTCCAGGCGCCAGAGGAAGTGCTGCGGCACAAAGTGCGCGAAGTTCACGATCGCGGCTCGCTTTCAGCCACGAGGTGCTGTTTGGCACTCGTTTTCAGCGCCATGAGCAGATCGGCAAGCTGAGTCTTCTGTTTCACGGTCAGGTCGTCGAAGAGGTCCACCACCCAGCGCTCGTGTTCGGCCGCCATTCGCTGGAACTGCTGTTCTCCCGCCTTGGTGAGCTTGACGCGAGACGCGCGCTGGTCGTCCGGATCGGCGGTGCGCGCCACGAGCCCCTCCTCTTCGAGCATATCGGTGATGCCGGTGACGTTGCCGCCGGTGACCATCAGTCGGCGCGTGAGTTCTCCCATCTTTAGACCCTGCGGCGCACGCTCAAGCTGTGCCATGAGGTCGAAGCGCGGCAGCGTGATGCCGAACTGTGCCTGAAGCTTTTGGCGCACGTGATTGCCAATGAGATTCGTGCAGGCGAGCATGCGTAGCCAAACGCGCAGCGACTGATGATGATCGCTGGTCACACGCGTTTCCGCGTCGAGAGGCGCATCCGCCCATGCCGAAATTCTTGCCTTTGTCATGCCATCACTTCTCCGCCGGCAATGGTGAGACATTGGCCGGTGATGCTCGCGGTGTGCGGCCCGCACAGCCATAGGGCTGCCTGCGCAACTTCATGCGGCTGGATGAGCCGTCGCTGTGGATTCGTACGCACGAGTGCTGCCAGAGCCTCTTCGTCCGACCTCCCCGTCTGACTCACGATCGTGCTGACGGCATCGCGCACGATGTCGGTGTCGGTGTAACCGGGACAGATCGCATTCACTGTGACGCCGCTTGTCGCAAGCTCCAACGCGAGTGCACGAGTCAGACCGACGACCCCGTGCTTCGATGCCGTATATGCCACGACATAAGGATAGCCGCGCAGACCCGCGGTACTTGCGATGTTGACGATGCGTCCATAGGAGATTTTAAGCATGTCCGGCAGAGCCGCGCGGGTGCACAGGTACGTGCCCGTCAGATTGACGGCCAGCATACGATCCCAGAGCGCCTCGTCGGTCTTGATGAAGGACGCACTGGCCGCCTGGCCTGCGTTATTGATGAGGATGTGGATGGGCCCGAATTGCGCCCGCGCGTGCCCCATCGCTTGGCCGACGGCGGCACTGTCGGACACGTCGGCGGCAATGGTGAGCGTGTCGCCGCCGGGGTGTGCGGTCGCGAGCGCTGCAGCGGCGACCCGCAGCGTCTCAGCATCGCGGCCAATGAGGGTCACACGCGCACTCTCGGCCGCGAGCGCGTGTGCGATCGCCGCGCCGATTCCTCGTCCGGCGCCGGTCACGACCGCGTGGCGACCCGCAAGAATGTTCCCGCTCATACGGGCCCTGCCGTTTGCGATGCACGTTGCAGATTGCGCTCCAGCTGGCTCTTCGCGGCCCGATAAGGCGCCGGCCACCATTGCGCGTCGTATCCCTGGCGGGCTGCAGCCTCAAGTGTCCAGGAGGAATTGGCCAGATGCGGTCGGGCGATGGCGCAAAGATCGGCGCGTCCCGCGGCGACAATGGAGTTCACATGGTCCGGCTCATAGACATTGCCCACCGCAATCGTCGCGATGCCGACTTCGTTGCGAATCCGGTCGGCAAACGGGGTCTGCCACATGCGGCCGTATACCGGCGCCTGTGCAGCGACGGTCTGCCCCGACGACACATCGATGATATCGGCGCCCGCCTGCTTCATGGCTGTCGCGATATGCAGCAGGTCCTCTTCGCTGAGTCCGCCCGGTGCCCAATCGGTTGCGGAGATGCGCACTGAAATCGGCTTGTGCTGCGGCCACGCTGCTCTGATGGCGCCGAATACTTCCAGAGGAAAACGCAGCCGATTTTCAATCAAGCCGCCGTACTCGTCCACGCGTCGATTCGTCAGGGGTGAGAGAAAGCTTGCCAGCAAATAGCCATGCGCCATGTGCAGTTCGAGCATGTCAAAGCCCGCTGCATCGCCGTAACGGGTCGCACGCACGAAGTCATCGCGCACCTGATCCATGTCAGCCCGCGTCATCGGCCGGGGTGTCTGGCTTACGCCTTCCAGATAAGGTTCGGCGGAAGGCGCAAAGATCGTCCAGTTGCCTTCGGCGAGCGGATGGTCCGGATCTTCCCACCCGAGCTGCGTTGAGCCCTTGCGGCCGCTATGTCCGAGCTGCAAACAGATCTTGGCTTGCGAGTTCTGATGCACGAAAGCCACGATCCTCTCCCAGGCGTCCCGCTGCTGGGTGTTCCAGAGTCCCGTGCAACCGTAAGTAATGCGTCCCTCCGGGGATACACAGGTCATTTCAGTAAAGATGAGTCCCGCGCCGCCGAGTGCGCGACTGCCGTAGTGGACGAAGTGCCACTCTCCCGGTAGCCCGTCGCGCGCCATGTACTGCGCCATGGGCGATACGATCACCCGGTTCGCAAGCTGCAACCCGCGCACGGTCAGCGGCAGGAACATCGGCGGCCGAGCTTCAATGTGTGCGCCGCATTGCTGTGCGAGCCAGCGCTCGTACTCCTCCACAAAGGCAGGGTCACGCAGTTTCAGATTTTCATGCCCGATCCTTTGACTGCCGGTCAAAAGGCTGTAAGCAAATTGCCGCGGCGGCAGGCGCATATGGCGCGAGATGTTCTCGAACCATTCCATGCGGTTGCGCGCAGCGCTCTGCAACTTCAGGACCTCGACGCTGCGCTCCTCCTGGTATGCCGCGAGCGCGCCCTCAAGCTCAGTTGCGCCGGCCACATGGCGCGCGAGGCTGATGCCGTCCTCCATTGCAAGCTTGGTGCCGGAACCGATGGAAAAGTGAGCCGTGTGTGCTGCATCCCCGATCAGTGCAAGCTTGCCGTGGTGCCATCGCTGACACAGGACGCGGTGAAAATTCAGCCACGGGGCATACTTCAAGTGCGCAGCGTTGCTCTGCAGTCTGTGGCCATCCAGATAGCGAGCGAAGAGCTGCTCGCAGAACTCAACCGAACGGCGCGTGTCGGCGCGATCAAGGCCATGCGCCTTCCAGGTCTCCTCGCGCGTCTCGACGATGACGGTCGACATGCCGGCACTGAATTGGTAGGCGTGGATCTGGAACCAACCGTGTTCGGTTTCTTCGAATGCGAAGGTAAAGGCCGAGAACTCTTGCGTCGTACCGAGCCACATGAAGCGGCATTTGCGTACGGCGACATCGGGTTTAAAGATAGCGGCGTAGCGACTGCGGGTGGCGCTGTTGACTCCGTCAGCGGCCGCGATGAGATCTGCGTCGCCGAATTCGGCGTCGCTTTTCACTTCATGCTGGAAGCTCTGCTCGATGCCAAGTTCCGCAGCGCGCTCTTGCAGCAGCGTCAGCAACCGCACTCGGCCGATGCCGCTGAACCCATGTCCGTGGCTCAAGAACTCTTCGCCGCGCAGATGAATTGCAATGTCGTCCCAATGGCGCAAACCCGCGACGATGGCCGCGTGCGACGGCGCATCGGCCGCCTGAAAATTCTCCATGGTTTGGTCCGAGAACACGACGCCCCAGCCGAATGTGTCGGCCGGCCTATTTCGTTCGTATACCTCGACGCGAGTGCGCGGCAGCGCCTTCTTCAGCAGGATGGCTGCGTAAAGCCCTGCCGGGCCACCACCTACGCAGACAATGCGCTTCATACCCGAGGTATGTATCTGGAATTACTTTAGATGTCAAGTATTTCTCTTGCCTGCGGTTGGCGCTTGAGATCTAAG
>Ga0182024_10013160_pt1 | contig 16222 bp, 12 predicted proteins | sample P32metaG_FD_120480 | JGI IMG/M metagenome (GOLD analysis project Ga0182024, IMG submission 120480) | Permafrost microbial communities from Stordalen Mire, Sweden - P3-2 metaG (Illumina Assembly) | ecosystem: Environmental > Terrestrial > Soil > Wetlands > Permafrost | place: Sweden: Stordalen... | reverse complement strand
GGTACGCGTCGTCGGCCTGTTCCGGCTCGCAACCAAATACGCGCACATCGCTGCGAATGCCCTTGGCCCCTAGGCACGTTCCGCTCAACAACCCTCCGCCGCTCACCGGAGCAAGTACGGCATCAAGATCGACAATGTCTTCCAGCAATTCCTTGGCAGCCGTAGCTTGCCCGGCGATGATGCGATCGTCGTCGTAGGGATGCACAAGATACGTCCCCGTCTCGGACTGGACACGCGCCGCCGCTTCATTACGCGCCGTTACCGTTGGCTCGCATAACGTGACCTGAGCACCGTAGCCTTCGACCGCGCGAAACTTTACCGCTGGCGCATTCTTCGGCATGACCACCCACGTTTTTGTCCCCCGCCAGGCTCCCGCGCAGGCGATGGCCGCTCCGTGATTGCCGCTCGATTGCGTAACGATCCCGTGCGCGACCTGCGCATCCGTCAGTGAAAAGATGGCGTTCGTTGCACCGCGAATCTTAAACGAGCCGGTCTTTTGAAAATTTTCACACTTGAAAAATAGCCGCGCCCCGGTCAGCGCATTCAGGGAAGCACTGGTAAGCACCGGGGTGCGATGGATTTTCGGGGCGATCCGGGCGTGCGCCTCAAGTATGGTGGACCACGATGGAGCCTGGAAGCCCTCGTCCACACCAGGTCCTGGTACTGGCTCCTGATGCGCTTGTTCTGGACTTGTTCCCGGCATGATTTAAGTCCCCTTCCGTTCGCGGTCGACGCGAGTCATCCGTCGTTCACAGGCGCATCACTAACCCGAGCATTTGCAACGTGCCAGCAGAATACAAAAAACGTCCACCAGTACAAGAGCCACGCCGGGTCGGTCGCCAGACCGAGCCTGCCAATTTACCACTTGATGTCTCCCACAACTTTGCTATACTTCAACTGAGCCCCGCAACTGCGAGTCACTGTGCTGGTGTCGGTGTCCCCCCATACGGAGCAGGTCAAAGTGAAAGTCCCGGAACGCCGGCAGCTGATCCGTTATAACTTGCGAACTCCGTTACGCTTTCGCGCGCTGGGTGTTGCCACGGATGGCAGCGAACACTTTACCGAAGCGCTGAATGTCTCGCGCGGCGGATTTTTCTTCGCCTCTTCCGCTCCGCTACAGGTTGGAATGCCTTTGGAGGTTACCCTGCGTATGCCCAAGGAAGTAACGGGCACCGCCGCTCAAGAAACCAGCTGCACCGCTCGCGTGGTGCATGCGCGAAGTGAACCGTTCGGCGATGGACGCATTGGGTTTGGCGCGGAAATCGAACAATTGCATATCGATACCGCAACACCGGAACGCTGGCCGGTCTAGTTAAATCGACCACCAAGTTTTACGACGTTGAAGTTAGCGCCGCTCTATTTTTGAAATCGCCACCGTAGTTTTCCCGCTGCCCACATTTTCAAACCGGTCGTACGCGCGCACTGCAATGGTGTGCTCACCGGCAGACAGATCGTCAATTGTAAATTGGTACCGTTCGACGGGTGCGTCGCTGATATTTCGCGAAGGCGCCACGAGCGTCCAATCGCCTCCATCGAGGCTATATTGCGCACGTTCCACGCTACTGGTGGCGTCGCGCGCTACGAATTGGACCGTCACATTGGTGCTTGCAGTGTTTCCGTTGCGTGCTGCTCCGATCGCCGTATCCAGATGCTCGATAGCCGGTGGAGTGTTGTCGACTTCAAAGCGCTCGCTCATGCGTTCTGCGGTAAGTGCCGTCGCCGGAGGATTCGACGGCGCATCCGTCGCCACCACCTTCAGGTAGTAAGCGCCGTCGGCAAACGACGTGGTATCCCACGAATAAAATTTTTGCTCCAGCTTGTCCTTCAGTAATTTCCAGTCCTGCTCATTTTCTCCGCGGTAATAAAGAGAGAAGCGCAAATCGTCGTCGTTATCGTCATGTGCGCTCCACAACACCGATTGGTAACCCTTCTGTTGCGTCCCTTGCGGTGGCGGCTCGAACCTTGGGGGTGTACCCGATTGGGTGATAATCACGCCGGAAGTATTAGGTGCCGGCGGGTTTTTGAGATTCACGTTCACGGGCTGGCCCGAAGAAATAATCGTGGTGGCCGTGGCGCGCACGCCGGGATCCTGTATCGCGATGCCATCAATGACCGGCGCCACGTTGCGCGGCAAATACGCCAGGCTGGCCCAGTGGATACCATCGCCGGGCTGCCCTCCGTGGATGACCACTTTCCACTGCGCGAATCGCGCCGGCGGAATTTCAACCTCGGCTCCGGATTTCGCGTATGGTCCGTACCAGCGCGACCATTCTTTGCCGGGATCTTCTGTGTTGCCGGAACGTGCATAGAATTCCACGCGTGGCTCGCTTTCGTTCTTGCCTGCCTTCGACGAGGAGCCGGAATTGAGATTGGCCTCTGATCCATGCGGGTTCCACCACTCCAGGCGGCCCCACTGTGAAAAAATCTGCGCGTCGTAAGCGCGCGATTCGTACGTGCCCTCCACCTCAAAATCCGGACCAACAGAAAAAGCTTTGCCGGGGTTGGCGGTGCACACGAACAAGCGACCATCCTTGGCGTGCGAAATTCCCGTAATTTGTGAGGATCCCGCCTTAGCCAGTTGCGCGAAAATCCCTTTCGAATCGATGGCCAGCAGCGTCCCGTTATTCCCCGTTCCGGCCAGAAGGCGCCCGTCGGTGCTCATTCCCAACGCATACACCACGTCTTCGCGCGAATTCCAAAGCTCATCAGGCGTCCCGTTCGGCTTGAGTCGATAAATCGCCGAACCAAGCACAGGTGGAAAAGCCACAAACGTAGTCTGGCCCGGATTTTGGCTGGAAGCGCCTACTGGTCCGTTGGTGATCGTGGTATTTCCTTGCGGCGTGGTGATCACCGCCGCTGGCGCCTGGTTGAAATTATGCTGCTTCTCGCCGATGGCGGAAGCGTAGATCGTTCCATCCGGCGCGACCGTCAACGCGGTGACTTCGCGCTTGGCGGTTTCGTAGAGCACAAAGCCTTCCGCTGGGGTCGCGGATTTTTCTTGACCCGCCGCTTTTGTGCTCGGACGTGAGACCCGCAGAATTCGCCCGCTAGGTTCCGTTCCCACGATCAGATTCTCCGCGGCGTCGAATGCCAGCACACGGATGTGCGCCTCGTCGCTGGAATAGAAAAGCTCACCCTTGCCGCTGGGATTCACCGCGAAAATCTGGCCCTTGTTGCCGGTGGCCACGTAAAGCGTGCCATCGGCCGAAAAGGCCAGGTCCCAGATATATTTGCTCTTGGGATCGAAGAAAACGGATTTGACCCCTGTGGAAGTGACGCGATAGACCTTGCCGTCGGGCGAAGTGCCGACATAAAGATTGCCTTGCTGGTCGAACGCGATGGCCTGCGCCGAAAGTTCGGAAGACTCGAACACCGTGGTTGGTTTGCCTGATCCGTCGAAGCGAAACACCTTCGCTGGCGAACCGCCTCCCGTGAACAGCACGCCCTTGGCGTCCGCACGAAGTGACCAGAGATAGGACGCGTCGGCATCGGCGAGCAGGGAAAACTTTGGCGATAGTTCCAGTCGTCCGTCGCTGCGCACCGCCACGCCGTGCGCCGTACCCTTGAGGAATTCATCGTAGGTATTGATGCGCCAGTGGCGGGTATGCTCGGCATACGCGGCAAACGCGCACGCGATCCCGAGCACAAATATTAAACAAAATCGAAACGGCAATACGCGGAAACGATAGGCGCCCGCGCGTCGCTGCATAGTGTTTTCGGGAGTGGTCATCGTATTTGGAGGTTGAGAGAAATCACGCCGGCGACCGGGCCGTCAAGCGGAATGGAAGATTCGCTCGATAGAGATTCGCGAAGGATTTGGACGCTGCCGGGCGCCGGGCGTCCATCGACGATACTGATTTCAGAGAGCGGCACGTTGGGCAGCTCCTTGTCATCCCAAAGCATCGTCGGAGATGGAGTAAAAAGCCCGACGTACAGCCGATCATTGCGGCGCTCGCGGTTGAGTACCGCGATGAGTTGATCAAGGCCGGTCGAACCTCCCGTTCCGCCGATCGCAAATCCATGAGACGCGCGGTTGAGCATGTCGGCATCACCGACCAGCACGCGCAGCGTAGTGCCATGCGCAACCTGGTCCGGCACACGCACGGTGGTCTCCTGCACCTGCGGCTCGCCGCGATACGGTCGTAGCAACACCCGCACTTTCAGCGTCTCACCTGGTTCCGCTTCGCCTTTTTCAAGCCAGGCACTTTCGATGGTGAACGAGTGTCGGCCCGGTACGCTTTCGACGCGCAGCGAAACGCGCTCAATCCCCGCCGCTTGGAAATTGTTGGTGAACAGGCGCGCAAAAATGCTTTGGATGTTCAGCGCGAGGGGCAGGCTGTCGGGAGTGAGAGCATCACCCGGCGCGAAGGTATTTTCAATTTGCACCGGCGCGTGATCTTTAACCTGAATCTCTCCGGAAAGATGCAGCGTGGTGCCTTCGCCGTACAGCGAATTTTGAGTGAGGCCGTTGAAGGTCGTCAGCGCCACGAGTATCGGCGTGAGTCGCGGATGGTTTACCAGTTCGAAGTGAAGTTTTTTCTCAGAGCTGCCCACGGCCAGCGTGAGATCGAGCGGAATCATTGTAGGCGCCGCGCCCAGTTTTCCGGTAACTGCGGTGATGTGATCGCCGGTGATGGTGCCGATGGAGCCGCCGACGTTTACGATTTTTGTGGAGGCCAGATCGGATGACAGTGTGGTTACCACACGGCTGCGTGCCATCGGCAACTGTACATCTCCAAGACTCAGGAACGGATGCCCGCACAGAAAAACCCGGTCGGCCTGTACCGCCGTCACCGTGCACGCGGAATTGATGGACGCATCGCCCTGCACCAGCACCATGCCGGCCATGTCACCCGGCTGGAGTTGTGAATCATCCGCCCGCGCCGCCGCCGTTCCTCCTTGCGCGGCTACAAAGCCATAACCCTGAAGCTGCGAAGAAAATTGCCGCAGCGCGGAGGCTTGGAATCCCGAAAATACCAGCGGTGTTTCGATCGGTTCCAGTGCTGAGCCGGTGGGCAGCGTGATCTGTTGCCCGCCGAAATTGTTTGCGGCGGTCGCAAGAACGTCATTGTTCCCGGCGTCTGGCAGGGAAGCGGATGAACTGAATTGTTGACCGGCATTTTGCGACGATTGTGTCGCTGGCGCCGGCGTGCTTTGCGCCGGAGGACGCAGCACATCGTCGATGGGCGTAACGCCGGCGATGGGTTCTTTCGTGAATACGCCAAGCTTCAGAGAAAGCGCCCCCGCCAGCTTGCCGTTGATATAAACCGGACTGCCGCTCATGCCCGCCACCACGCCGGTATGCTCGACTTTCGGTCCCTTTAGTTGAACGAGAATAATCGACTGCTTAGGCCCCAAAAAATTCGGCATGATCCCCAGAACTTCAAGGTCGAATTTTTCTATCTGGTCGCCGGCAAAAATTGTGTATGCGTAGCCCTGCATGCCTGGTTGAATCTGCGACAGAGGAATAATCTCTGAGGTCTGTTGCGCCCGTGCGGCGCTCACGCCGCCGAAAAGCCAGCTTAGCGTGAGAACTGCCAGGCTGGCGAAGCGAACATTTTTGCGGGGAACGAACTGGTAGAAACGCGCCGGGAGCATGAACAGATAATGATACGCGGCGGAGTAAAGCGGCGCAATCAAACCGGAGCAGCAGTAGTTATGGGCAAGCATGGCTAGGCGTTCTAGGACTGCGCGCTCCTCTTCACGTTTTGCGGAGTAAAAGAACCGCCTCCTGACTGGCCTTCGCAGCTGTTCCTCGTGCGCTAGTCTGAAGCGGACTTTGCGTATATTCTGCGAAGTATTCCGGTACACCGATCCTATGAAGCAGTAAGGAAGAGGGTTTATGCGCGTAACGCAGTTGCGGCTGATGGTTGCTCTGATTATGGTCGCCGGAATTTCGGCCATGGCGCAGAACGGTACGCCGGTAAAGACGATCGCGCCTCCGGAAACGCCGGTACGCGACGTGAAGGAAACTTTCTTCGGCACCGAAGTTACCGACCCTTACCGGTGGCTCGAAGATTTGAAAAGTCCGGAAGTCACGTCGTGGATGCGCGCGCAAAACGATTACACCCGCGCCGTACTCGACCGCATACCGAATCGCGATAAATTGCGCGCGCGCATCGCCGAACTTGACGATGCCGGAGTCCGCGTGAACGGCCTGCAATCGTTTGGCGGCCGTCTATTTTATTTGAAGAGGACGGCCGGTGAGGACAATCGCCGGTTGTACGTCCGCGATGGCGCTGCCGGCGCGGAGCGTTTGCTCCTCGATCCACAGACCCGCACGGCCAATGGCGTGCACTTCTCCATCGATTATTTTCAAGCTGCGCCCGATGGGAAACTGGTGGCGGTGGGCATCTCACCCGGCGGATCGGAAAACAGCGTTTTGCATGTGCTGGATGCCGCCGACGGCCAAGATGTAGGCCCCAGTATCGACCGCGCCCAGTTCGGCGCGGTGTACTGGCTGCCCGACAACAAAACTTTTTTCTACAACCGGCTTAGGAAACCCGCGCCCGGTGACCCGCGCCCTACCTTTTACCTCGATAGTCGCGATTATCTGCATCACGTCGCCGACGATTCGGAAAAAGACGTGGTGGTATTTGGAAAAGGCTTGTCATCTTCGGTCGAGATGGCTGACAGTGACTTTCCCTTCATGGACGTGCCGCCCGGCTCAAAGTACGCTTTTGGTGTTATCGCCCACGGGGTGCAAAACGAAGCCACCATTTACGTGACTCCACTGGAGAGTTTGCATGACGCCAGTGCTTCCTGGCGCAAGATCGCGGACGTCGGCGATGAGGTGACCGCGTTCGATATCCACGGCGATCATGTTTTTCTGCTGACGCATCACGAGGCTTCCCGCTTCAAGATAGTAGGCGTCGATCTGCCCAAAGATGAAGTGGCTCATGGGCGAGTGTTGATGCCCGCGTCGGATGCCGTCGTCACCGGGATTCAGGCCGCCGCCGACGCGCTGTACGTGCAGAAGTTGGATGGCGGTCTCGGCCGCTTGTGGCGCGTACCCTATGACGGCGGCGCACCCGCGGAGATTCGCTTGCCGTTTGATGGCGCGATTCAGGAAATGTTCGTAAATCCCGCCGAGCCGGGCGTATACGTGCGCTTGGCATCCTGGACCAAGTCCTCTCTGATTTTTAATTATGATCCGAACACCAATACGCTGGCGGATACAAAAATTATTCCGCCCTCGCCGGTGGATTTTTCCGGAATAGTTTCAGAAGAAGTGAAAGCCAAGTCCCCCGACGGCACGATGGTGCCGCTATCTATAATTCACCAGCGCGCCCTCAAGCTGGATGGTTCGCATCCAACGCTGCTGCACGGCTACGGCTCCTACGGAATAACTCTCGACCCAGGCTTTGATTCAACTTCTCTGGCGTGGCTGGAACGAGGCGGTGTCGTGGCCGTCGCGCACGTTCGCGGCGGCGGAGAATATGGCGAGGATTGGCATCGTGGCGGTCGAAAGGGTACCAAGAAGAATACCATCACCGATTTTCTGGCCTGTGCGCATTATTTGATCGATCACAAATACACTTCGCCGCAGCATCTCGCCGGCGAAGGCACCAGCGCCGGCGGCATCACCGTGGGCGGAGCGATTACCGAGCGCCCCGACCTGTTTGGCGCGGCTTTGGACAACGTCGGGATGTCCGACGATTTGCGCGCCGAGCTGCAGGTGAATGGCCCCGCGAATATTCCCGAATTTGGCACAGTGAAGAACGCCGACGACTTCAGAAGTCTTCTGGCCATCAGCGCCTTCCACCGCATCAAGGATCACATCCCATATCCCGCGGTTTTGCTGACCACCGGCATCAACGATCCACGCGTCGATCCCTGGCAGATGAACAAAATGACCGCGCGACTGCAGGCAGCCACTTCCAGCGGAAAACCAGTTTTGCTGCGCGTGGATTACGACGCAGGCCACGGCGGGATTGGCGCCACAAAGTCGCAGCATACCGCGCTGCTCACCGACCAATATTCGTTTCTGCTGTGGCAACTGGGCGATCCGGAGTTTGCGGTGCCCAACGGAGCCGCTCAGGAAAAGAGCGCTGGCTCAAGATAGTCAGCCCGGCGCCGAACAAGAAGTAATCAGCGTGCCTTCAGGGAGTCTATTTTTACAGCCATGATAGCCTCGAAAATATATTTGGTGTGTCCGATGCCGTGCGTTACGTCGCAATTTATCGTGATGGCCAACTCTTTTCCAGAATGCGCGAACGCGTATTACACGCTTCCCAATCCGAGTCGGACACTTACGAGGAGCTCATGGTGAATCCTGCCTTGCTGACGCTCGTCAGGCAGCGCGGCAACATCGACTGCGGCGGCGCGCGATATGTGGTTGTGCGCTCCGGCAATTTCTTCCAACTGGTCATCGACCTGCCTGGCGGCCACGTCTCAGTTTGCTTCGAACTGACCGAGAATCCCCTGAAATTCGCGGATTCCATCTTCGCAATTTGCTCGTAGTGGCTGACGCGAACCCTTATAATGCGCGGCGGCGTAAACCGGATGAAATCTCCACGGTCCACGCGATCATCCCGGCAATTTCCAGCGAGGTAGCATGAGTCCATCGATGACACGGCGGCAATTTGTAACCGCCAGCGCGCAGACAGCAGCCTTAGTAGGCACCTCAGGCGGCAAATTTTTTGTGCTGGATTCTTTCCCGTCTGGGCAGGGTGGCCAGTCGTTAAACGATCCTTACCGCGCGGCCTTCGCCGAACTGGACAAATTCGTCGAGCAATACATGCGCGCCATGAATTCTCCGGGCACGACGCTGGTTGTAGCGGACAAGGAGGCGGTGCGGCGCGTCACGACCTACGGCTTCACCGACGTCCAGGAAAAAATCGTCGTCAAGCCTGAAGAATTATTTCAGATCGGCTCGATCAGTAAATCCTTCGTGGCCAACTGTGTTCTGCAATTGCACCAGGAAGGCAAGCTGGACCTGCACAAGCCGGTGATGGACTACCTGCCGTGGTTCCGCATCGATTCAAAGTTCGCGCCCATCACCACGCACCATTTGCTTACGCATACGTCGGCGTTGCCGGGCACCGCTTCGCCGTTTCTCTCCGATCCTTCGCAAAAACATCATGCCGCCGATGCCCCTGGTCAATTTTTTCATTACAACAACATGGCCTTCGTGGTGCTCGGACATTTGCTGTGGACCCTCGACGGCCGTCCGTTGCCGGAAGTATTTCGCAAGCGCGTTTTCGAACCGCTGGGCATGACGCAAACCGAACCGGGCATCACCCTCGACATTCGCACGAAAACCGCCAAAAACTACTGGGTCTTTCAAAATGATCGGCCCTACACGCGATTTGGGCGTCTCAGCGAAGCTCCCGCCATTGTTTTGACCGACGGGTCCGGCTGCATCGCCTCCACGCCCGCCGATATGGGCGCATACATTCGCATGATCACCAACAAAGGCATGGGTCCCAAGGGCCCGCTGCTCTCGCCGGAGAGCTTCGAGCTTTTCTCAACGTCGCACATCAAAGCCGAAGAATTCGGACCGACCGCCAGTTACGGCTATGGCATCGCCGTGGATACTTTGGACGGACACAGAGTCCTCCGCCATACCGGCGGAATGGTTTCGTTTATGTCCGCCATGCACGTCGATATTGATGGGGGTTACGGGGCGTTTGCCTCCATCAATGCCATGCAGGGTTACCGCCCGAATCCCGTCGCGCAGTACGCCATTCAGTTGATGCGCGCGCAGCACGAGAGCAAACCGTTGCCTCCGCAGCCCAAATTGAAGTCTCCGACCGCGGTGGAGAATGCGGCAGCTTACGCCGGCGTTTACAAGAGCGAGAATGGCCATCAAGTGGAGTTTGCCGCGGAAGGCGATGGATTATTTCTCATGCAACAAGGGCAGCGCACCCCGCTGCAGAGTGCAGGGGAAGACATGTTTATAAGCGGCCCTGGCGACTCTGAGCGGTTCACTTTTGTATTTGGTCGCGCCGACAGCAAGGATCCCCAGAGTGCCATCGTCGAAGTTGGGTGGGGCAATGACTGGTTCACGAATGCGAAATATACGGGTCCTAAAACCTTTGAGTCCCCTAAGGAATGGAATGAGTACCTCGGGCACTACCGCAATGAGAATCCCTGGCTGGGAAGCATTCGTATCACCATGCGCAAAGGAAAATTGCTTACCGATGGCGTGGCTCCGCTGGAACCCGGAGACGGCGGCATCTTTCATTTGCGCGATGAGGAACACAACCCGGAATGGATACGCTTTGGTGAAACGGTGAACGGAAAAGTGATGCGCATAAAATTCTCTGGTGAAGATTTCTGGCGGGTAATGGCCGAGTGACACGGTGCGGTATCAAATTTCAGTAACTAAATTTTAGCCACAACCGCACTGCACACGGAAATATCATGTTGCGGCCATTCAGAAATTCAAAAGCCCCATATGCCATAACGGCACGTGGGGCTTTCTTTTCGATCTTAGTTTCCTAAAATTTTAATCCATGTGGTTCATGTGGTTATGCATGGCAAATATTTTGTCCAAGCCATCTTCGTAAGGATAGACGTGCACCATCCATCCAAAAACCACCGGCATAAACCGCCCGCCTGCCGCGTCACACGCATCTTGCGTGGCAATCGACCCCTGCAGGCCGAACTTGGTGTAGTCAGCGCCCCGTGCCTGCCCCAGCCGCGGCAAACAAAGATTGGTGTGCAGATGCCAGCTCGCGATGCTCAACGGAACCCGCGCATTGAGCTGATCTTCCGAAGCGCGCTTTGGCATGGTGTACATCGCACCCACCAGTTCATAGCCGCTCGCTGTTTTCTTGTAGAGCAGGGAAGTGGGCCGCGACGGGTCGAAAGTCAAACTCTCAAGAAACCCATTTTTGTAGTTGGTGAAGTGATATTCCGGCTGCGGAATATTGGGCATAAAGATCTCGAAGCCCTCGTCGAGAGCTACGTGATAGTCCTTATATTTCTCCATCCCGGCACGCAACTTCTCCACGATCTCATTCGCGCGTTGCACATCCTCGGCTGTTCGTGGCCGCGGCGAAGTCATATACATATGCAGGCTGTGTGCATCGTGGCCGGGCGTCATTTCGTGCACCGCACCGGCTTCCGCGTTGTGTTCTTCGCCCATGTCCATGCCCGGCATGCTCTTTCCGTCTTGTTTCGTGGACTGAGATTCCTGCCCGCCTGAGCTTTGCTCTGCAGTCGCTTTGTGTGCCGGCATCGCCGCCAGCAAAACGCCCACCAGGAATAGCGCGCCTAGTCCGATGCCCGCCTTGGTGGCGATGTGCAGAGAAGTGCTACGAACTGACATAATCTTTCTCCCTGCTTTATGATACGCACACGACTCAAAGAAAATTTCCGGCCTTTTATATGGAATTGTCGCGGACAAACCTGTCCCATCGGACAGGTAACCCTGGGAATCGCCCGATAAATCGTTCGATGAATCGCACATAGGACGGCCAGTACCGGCCAGCGGGGTACCGCCACCGGCGCCGCCAAAGCGCCGTGCTAAAATCCGCCTGTGAAAAAAGAGACCATACATCCAGCCAGGGCCATCACCGGTGCTGTCGAGCCCCCCGGAGATAAATCCATCTCGCACCGCTACGCCATGCTGGCCGGGCTTGCGGAAGGCGTCAGCGAACTGCGCCATTTTTCCGCCGCCGTCGATTGCCACAGCACGCTGAAATGCATGAGCGCGCTTGGCGCCGAAGTCAAAATCGACAAAGACCTGGTGAAACTGACCGGTCGTGGCGCGCGTGGACTGAAAAGCAGTTGGCGCGCATTGGATGCCGGGAATTCCGGCACAACCATGCGGCTGCTCGCGGGAATTTTAGCTGGCCAGCAATTCACCACGCGTCTCACCGGCGATGACTCCCTGCAAAAACGTCCCATGAAACGCGTCGTGGCTCCTTTGCGAGAAATGGGTGCCGACATTCGCGCACGCGAAGACAATTTCGCCCCGCTGGAAATTCACGGCAGCAGGTTGAAAGCGATCGATTACAAAATGCCCATGGCCAGTGCCCAGGTGAAGTCCGCCGTGCTGCTGGCAGGGTTGTTTGCGGATGGCGTCACCACCGTGACCGAACCGGCGCGCACCCGAGACCACACGGAGCTGGCGCTGGAGGAGTTTGGCGCGACCATCGAGAAGCATGGAAAAGTCACGCGCGTTTCTCCCTTACATCACGGTTCGAACGGCGCCGGCAAGCTGCTCGCGAAATCCCTCGACGTGCCAGGCGATTTGTCTTCCGCAGTATTTTTTATCGCGGCCGCTTCGTTGTTTCCCGAATCCAGCCTGCTCATTCACAACGTTGGCTTGAACCCCACGCGCACCGCCATTCTCGATTTGTTTGTTTCCATGGGCGCTTCCATCCAGATGTCCACGCTGCGCAGCGCCCACGGTGAATTGGTCGGCGATATGGCCGTGAAGGGCGCGTCACTAAAGGGTGGAGTAATCGAAGGCGAACAAATCGCGTTGTTGATCGACGAATTGCCCATGCTGGCGGCGCTTGGTCCATACACAGAAAACGGCATCGAGATTTGCGGTGCTACGGAATTACGCGTAAAGGAAAGCGACCGCATCGCTGCGCTGGCGGAAAATTTGAAACGCATGGGCGCAAAAGTCGAAGAGCGGTCCGACGGTTTAAAGGTGGAAGGCCGCGGCGCTGGAAAGTTGCATGGCGCGGAGATTGATCCTCACGGCGATCACCGCATCGCCATGGCCTTCGCCGTAGCCGGACTCGCGGCGGAAGGAGAAACGCTGATTCGCGGCGCTGAATGCGCCGGAGTTTCATATCCAACATTTTTTGAGGATTTGCAACGCGTTGCCGAAAGGTAATTTGCGTCTCGCCGCCGCTGCCTGAAAATCAATTCTCCTGCGCGTCGGGAACTTCAGCGGGCGAATGCGGAGGTGGCGGGTTCGGCATCTTTGGTCGTTGCGGGAGAGCCACCGGTTCATTGCCGCTCGTTTCCCGTAGCGAAATGCTCCCGTAACTGGTCTTCAAGCTGATTTTCGTAGGCCGCCCGTTTCCATATGTTCCCACCAGATGGTTATCGCCGGAGCCGCTGGATGATTTCGACAGCGTCGCGGCCGAAAAGTCGGAATTGATATCGCACGAATGGCAATCGGCAATGATCTCAAAACTGGATGAGGCCGGGAGACTGAGCGAAATCGTGGCGTTCGTATCGGTGATTTCAATGTCGTCTTTAGGCGGCGAAGAATAGCGCAACTCCACGCGTCCGTCACGGTTATCTATTTTCGCTTTGCCGCCGACATTCTCGATGTCCAGGTCGTAGCGATTGGTGCGCAGTTGAAGATTTCCCGGCGCGTCGGCAATTTCCAGATTGCCCGATCCCAGCTCGAGATGCCCGCCCAGTTGCGTGAGCGTCAAATCGCTGCGCTGAGAGATGTACCGCACGCCCCTGGCAATTTTGTCGGCTCGAATCGGCCCGTAAAATTCACCGTCTACTGTGAGGCTCCCGGTGGCGTCGTTGACATCCACCTCGCCGCCCTTCCCGGAAAGCTTGATGTCGCCCTTGGTGTCGCCGATCTTCACATCGCCGTGGCGCATATCGATATTCACATCGCCGCTGATGTTGTGCAGGTCTGCGTCCCCATTCATTCCGTTGATCATCACCGGTCCAACGATATCTGAAATCTGAATGTCGCCTTTTTCGCTGCGAATTGTCAGTGGTGATTTTTTGGGAACGACAATATCCATGTCCAATCCGAGATCGGAGTCGTTGGTGCCGGAGCCGGTGGGCCGAATTTCGTAGCCGTCACCGTTTTGCGCCACTTCCACTGAAACGCGATTGGAGATTTTCTCGGCGTCGCGCTGGTCCCAGGCGCGCACTCTCTTTTTCCCCGACACGCTAATCTCGTGTTGGTCGGACGCGCGCACCGTAACATCGCCGCGAGTAGCGCGAACCACAACCCGCGCATTAGCCGCGATGGGCTTTGGCGCTACGTCCAGATCGTAGTCGTACGCAGTTTTTCCGAACCCGCCGAAGTCAAAGTTCTCTCCGTGAATTTTATCCTTGACCGTGTCAATGGAAATTACGATGCCTACCAGAACCAGCAACCCGATGATCAGAAAAATTTCTCCGCCGGTAATGCGCGACGCGCCAGCCTCCACGGACCGCCCCGAGGTGTTCTCGTAGAGCTTGGCCAGGCCCAGAAAAATCAGTAGCAGCGGCCACCAGTGCAGCAGCACCGTATGAAATTCATAGCCGCGATAATTGTGGAGCAGAAACGCGGCGCCAAAAACAATCAGCGTCACACCAACGAAGATGCCGCTGCCGCGTGGTCTGGCGTAAGCCATAGAGGCCTACTGCCCCTGTCTCGGGTAAGTCTCTGGGCCAGGATTGGGAGGAGGTACCTGCCCGCTGACGGGTGGAACCGGTGGAGGTGCGGAAGACCCCGTTACGTGTCCGTCCATGGGAGCGAGCGCGGACGCCAGCCGGACTACGCCGATGACCACGAGAATAACGGGCCACGTTTGACCGAAAGAAAATCCACTATGCGTTTGCTCCAGCAGAAAGAGCACACCGACGGTGATAACCACCGCGGGCCCCATCAAGCCGCGAAACGTACAGCTTCTGCAGTTGCAACGTATCCGATCGCTCATTCCTGTTGACCTCTACAAATTCCTTGCCGAATGTGATCTCAAAATTCGGTTTTCAAAACACCGTCCAAAAAACTCGCGCCCGTTCTACTGCCGCCCACCAAGTTTGTTGCGAAACATCACAACGCCTACCACGATCAGGATCAATGGCCAGAAACGCTCTATCCTGTAAAATGGGAACCACGAAAAATTGTTCAGAAGAAAAAGAATCCCGATGCCAATCAGGATAATTGGACCCACTGGCCGGTCTTTGCTCCAGGATTCCAAGGGATCGACGACCACCTGTCCAAGCTGCTTGGCCTTCGCCGTGCGCATGGCGTCAAACGCCATGTAGAAAACAAAACCCCCGAGCAGCAGACCGAGAGCAGTGTCGGCGCCGCCGCCGAGATCGCTGCTCAATCCCACAATCATCGCGGCAAACACCACGATGTGAATCAACGCCTTGTTGTACTCGCCGTTATAAATCGCACCGAGCCCCGGAACAAATCCCAGGCAAAAGGCAATCGCCGGACTGCCCATGCCACGTGCGGCTGGCGGCAGCGGGCCAACCGAAGGTGGTACAGATGGAGGCGTGGTATACGCCGTCGGCCCCGGCGCGTATGCAGCGCCACCAGCTACATACGGATTTGCAGGCGGTCCGGACGACGCAGCGGCCGCGGGAGACGGAATACCTACCGCTCCAGCCAGGCAATCTTCGCAATAGTAAACATCGCGAATGGGCCGCGCGCACACCGAGCACAAGGCTTTGCCGCAATTACGGCAGTAGCCGATAGCGTCCGCATCCGCATGGATGGCACATTTCATCGCGCTCTCCTCTCGAGCAAAGCCGGTAAACTGGCGGCGAGCATTTGCATATTTCTCTCGACGCCATTGGCGCGGTTCTGCTGTTTCGGGGAAGAGGGGTTGGTGCCGTCGGTGCGGCCAGGGTCACTGGGCGAAGACTGCGGCCGGTTGCGCTCCTGCTGCGATGGATTCTGCTGCTCGTCCTGATTCAGACGTGACTGGATTTCATACACCACGCGAAGGTCGCTGACAAATTTCGTGCCGCGCGCGTACACCAGATGCACTTGGCGATCGGCGCCGCGATAAATATTTGCCGGTTTGAGATCGGCCAACTTGGGCTTGCGCCAGTTGAAGCCCGAGCTGGAAAGCAAAATCAAAAATGTAGCCATCACACTGGCAAAACCATATCCCACGCGCGGATTCGCAAGCGCACGCACCCAAGCCAGCGCGGCGCGCCAACCGGTAACGCTTTCCCGCGGCCCAAGAGTTTTGTCCAGGATGTTGTAAACCAAGCGTGGTGGCGGCTCAATTTCATCCGTCGTGTGAAGGTCGGTGAGTAAATGCGAAACGCTTGCCAGCAACGGTGCGCATTGCGGACAAGCTGCAAGATGAGCGTCAAATGCAACTTGCTCTTCCGGCTGCAGCAGCCCTTCCAGATAATCGGTGAGCCGCTCTTCGGTTTGTTCGCACGTCCAGGGCAAGGGTATACGCGGCGAATTCGTCATGATGGGCGCACTCCCATCTGTTGCAGGATGCGAGCCAGTTCGATGCGTCCTCGATTGATTCGGGATTTCACAGTGCCTTCAGGTACCGCCAGAGTACGCTGAATCTCGCCATATTCAAGCTGTTGC
>Ga0182024_10013159_pt1 | contig 16222 bp, 13 predicted proteins | sample P32metaG_FD_120480 | JGI IMG/M metagenome (GOLD analysis project Ga0182024, IMG submission 120480) | Permafrost microbial communities from Stordalen Mire, Sweden - P3-2 metaG (Illumina Assembly) | ecosystem: Environmental > Terrestrial > Soil > Wetlands > Permafrost | place: Sweden: Stordalen... | reverse complement strand
TTTGTGTGATTCACGAGAGAGGCCCGGCCACTGTGCCGGGCTTTTTTGCGTGCGAGGTTTGTCTGGAGCCAGCGTTTTGCAGCGCCAATCCTGATAGAATCTATTAAATCCACTCCCCGGAGAGGCAATGCAAGCAATACTGGCGCTGGAAGATGGGCGCGTGTTTCGCGGTACGAGCTTTGGCGCACGAGCGGAATGCTCTGGCGAGGTGGTCTTCAATACATCACTGACCGGCTATCAGGAGATCTTTACGGATCCCTCCTATGCGGGGCAGATCGTGGTTTTGACGAATCCCCATATTGGCAACTATGGAACTACACCGCATGATGCAGAGGCCAGGCGGCCCTACATCGAAGGCTTAGTCACGCGTGAATTTTCGCCGATGAGCTCGAACTGGCGCTCGACCCAGGTGGCGGATGAATATCTCGAGCGGTATGGCGTGCCGGTGATCGCGGAGATTGATACGCGGGCTGTGGTGCGGCACCTGCGCACCAATGGCGTGATGCGCGGCGTGATCGCTTCGGGGGAGAACCTCGACGTGGATGCGCTGGTGGCGAAGGCGCGCGCGATCAAGAAGATGGAAGGCACCGATCTTGCCAGCGTCGTGAGTACTCAGGTCGCGTATGAGTGGGATGCCAGCGAGCCGAAGAACCAGACGGGCGATGCGCTGCTGACGTCGGCGCTTGGCGATGGCACCGAGCAGATGCATGTGGTCGCGTATGACTTCGGGATTAAGGAAAATATTCTGCGGATGCTGACGCGCGAGGGTTGCCGCGTGACCGTGGTGCCGGCGAAGACCTCTGCCGCAGATGTGCTGGCGATGGAGCCGGATGGAGTGTTCTTCTCGAATGGGCCCGGTGACCCGGAGCCACTCGATTATGCGGTCGAGAATGTGAAGGCATTGCAGGGGAAAGCGCCGATCTTTGGCATCTGCCTGGGGCACCAGATCTTTGGGCTGGCGCTTGGAGGCAAGACTTACAAGCTGAAGTTTGGTCATCACGGCGGCAATCACCCGATCATGAATCACCAGACGGGGAAGGTTGAGATTACCGCGCAGAATCACAACTTCGCCGTCGATCCGGATTCGCTGGATGAGAAGACGGTGGAGAAGACGCATACCAATCTGAACGATCAGACGCTGGCTGGTTTGCGGCATAAGACAGACCCGATGTTCAGCGTGCAGTATCACCCCGAGGCGAGTCCCGGGCCGCATGATTCGCATTATCTCTTCAAGGATTTTCGCAGGATGATGGAAGAGTGGAAGAAGTAGCTGAAGCAGTTCAAATGAATTATGTTAGCTTTGTTTAACGTTGTTGAACAAAGGAGAAATCATGCTAGGTGTGAGATTGGAACCGGAGCTTGAGGAGCGGCTCGACTGGCTAGCTAAGAAGACGGGCAGGACAAAGAGTTATCACGCGAAACAAGCTATCAAGAAATATCTGGAAGATAAGGAAGACTATCTTATTGCGGTTGCGGCACTTGAACGGATCGAGAATGGCAAAGAGAAGACGATATCTCTGGAAGAACTGGTGAAGAAGTATGCGTTGGAGAGTGGCGTTCTCAAAGGCCGCAGAGAAGCAGTTAGATCAACTGGACAAGGCCGTGCGAATAAGGATTCTCGAGTTCGTACAAGAAAGACTCGTCACGCTGTCTGATCCACGACTCTTGGGAGAGCCCCTTGTCGGCCGGCGCAAAGGGACGTGGCGTTACAGAGTTGGAGACTATCGCATCATCTGCAGAGTTTTGGACGGGGAGCTAATTGTCCTCGTCCTCGAAATTGGTCACAGGCGGGAAGTGTACAGATAATGCCACGTAGGAACGACATTGCGAAGATTCTGGTGATCGGCTCGGGGCCGATTGTGATTGGGCAGTCGGCGGAGTTCGACTACTCGGGCACGCAGGCGTGCAAGGCGCTGAAGGCCGAAGGGTATGAGGTGGTGCTGGTGAATTCGAACCCGGCGTCGATCATGACCGATCCTGAGGTAGCCGATCGGACTTATATTGAGCCGCTGAATGCGGCTTACCTTGAGGAGATTCTTCGCGTCGAGATGGCGCTGCTGGACCCGAATGGGTTGGGCGGCAAGGGAAAGTTTGCGATGCTGCCTACCGTGGGGGGACAGACAGCGCTGAATCTTGCGGTGGAACTGGCGGACTCGGGTGTGCTGGATAAGCTTGGCATCGAGCTGATCGGCGCGAAGCTGGAGGCGATCAAGAAGGCCGAAGACCGGCTGCTGTTCAAGGATGCGATGACCAGGATCGGGCTGGACATGCCGCGGTCTGCGTTGATCAACAACCTGCGCGATGGCCTGGAGTTCGCCGCGAAAATCGGATTTCCAGTGGTGATTCGGCCTTCGTTTACGCTGGGTGGTTCGGGTGGTGGCATCGCATACAACCGCGAAGAGTTGATGGAGATTCTTGCGCGTGGGCTGGATCTTTCGCCGGTGCATGAGTGTCTGATCGAAGAGAGCGTGCTCGGTTGGAAGGAGTATGAACTGGAGGTGGTGCGCGATCTGAACGACAACGTCATCATCATCTGCTCGATTGAGAATTTTGACCCGATGGGCGTGCATACAGGCGATTCGATTACGGTGGCTCCGGCGCAGACGCTGACCGACCGCGAGTATCAGGTGATGCGGGATGCGGCGATTCGCGTGATTCGTGAGATCGGCGTCGAGACCGGAGGGAGCAATGTGCAGTTCGCGGTGAATCCGCTGAACGGGCGTATGACGGTGATTGAGATGAATCCGCGGGTGTCGCGGTCGTCGGCGCTGGCTTCGAAGGCGACAGGGTTTCCGATTGCGAAGATTGCGGCGCGGCTGGCCGTCGGCTACACGCTCGATGAGATTCAGAACGACATTACGAAGGCGACTCCGGCATGTTTTGAGCCGACGATTGACTACGTTGTCGTGAAGATTCCGAAGTGGCAGTTTGAAAAATTTCCCGGTGCCGACGAGGGCCTGGGGCCGCAGATGAAATCGGTCGGCGAGGTGATGGCGATTGGGCGAACCTTCAAGGAAGCGATGATGAAGGCGGTGCGGTCGCTGGAGACGGGCAAGAAGGCGACGGCAGACGACATTGAACCGCGGCGGCTGACGCAGCGGTTGGTGACGCCGCATCCTGACCGGCTGTCCTACATTCGCTATGCGTTCGAGCGTGGAATGACGGTGCGCGAGGTTGCACGTATGACCTCGATGGACCCTTGGTTTCTGTATCAGATAAAGCAGATTACCGATGAGATCAAAGCGGTCGGTGGAGTGCCGATGGCGGAGGTGACCGCGGAGCAACTGCGCACGGCCAAGCGGATGGGGATCTCGGATGAGCGGCTGGCTGCCGGTTGGGGGCTGACGGGTGCGGAGGGTACGGCTGCGGTTCGCGCGCTGCGGAAGAAGCTGAATGTGTTGCCGGTCTACAAGATGGTGGATACTTGCGCGGGCGAGTTCGAGAGCTACACGCCTTATCTTTACAGCTGCTACGACGAAGAGGATGAGGCGGCGCCGACGACGCGTAAGAAGATTTTGATTCTGGGTAGCGGGCCGAACCGGATCGGGCAGGGAATTGAGTTCGATTACTGCTGCTGCCATGCCGCATTTGCGTTACGCGAAGATGGCTACGAGACCATCATGATCAACTGCAATCCCGAGACGGTGTCGACTGACTATGACACGAGCGACCGGTTGTACTTCGAGCCGCTGACGCTCGAGGACGTGCTTGCAGTGTATGAGCATGAGGCCTCGTCGGGTGCGGAGATTGGGATGATCGTGCAGTTCGGCGGGCAGACTCCACTGAACCTGAGTCTGCCGCTGAAGAAGGCTGGTGTGCCGATCATCGGGACGTCGCCGGAGTCGATCGATCTGGCGGAGGACAGGAAGCGGTTCGGGAAGCTGATTGAAGAGTTGAAGATTCCGCAGCCCGAAGGCGCGATGGCCACCAGCGTCCAGGAGGCCGTTGCCGGGGCAAATCGTGTCGGATATCCGGTGCTGGTACGGCCTTCCTATGTGCTGGGTGGGCGCGCGATGGTGATCGCCTATGACGACGATGCTGTCTCCAGCTACATGAGCACGGCGATTGAGTTTTCGCAGGAGCGCCCGGTGCTGATCGACCATTTTCTCGAAGACGCGATCGAATGCGATGTGGATGCGCTCTGCGATGGAGACGATGTTGTGATCGCAGGGATCATGCAACATATCGAAGAGGCTGGAATTCACTCGGGCGACTCTTCGTGTGTGCTTCCGGCGGTGGGTCTAAGCGACGACGTGCTGCGGACGATTCGCGAGTACACGCTCAAGCTGGCGATGGCGCTCAGTGTGCGAGGTCTCGTGAATATTCAGTTTGCGATTCAGCGGGGAACGGTTTTTGTGATCGAGGTGAATCCACGGGCTTCGCGCACCGTGCCTTATGTTTCGAAGGCGACCGGGATTCCATTGGCCAAGATCGCTTCGCGCATCATGGTGGGGCGAAAGCTGAAGGAGTTGCTGCCCGAGCAGGTGGCAGACGGCAAGGACCTGGAGACAGGCTCACACTACTTCGTGAAGTCGCCGGTGTTTCCGTGGGGCAAGTTTCCCGGCGTCGATACCGTGCTGGGGCCGGAGATGAAGTCGACCGGCGAAGTGATGGGAGTTGCGGATAATTTTGGTGAGGCGTTTGCCAAGGCGCAGATTGCTGCGGGGCAGGTCCTTCCGTTGAAGGGGACTATCTTCCTGAGCGTCAATGACCACGATAAAGAGGGCGCGGTAGTGCTGGCGCGACAATTTGTGGAGATGGGATTTCATCTCGTGGCGACCCACGGGACAGCGCTGGTGTTGGAGGAGTCGGGCTTGCAGCCGGAGCGCGTGTACAAGGTGAAGGAAGGTCGGCCGAACGTGGTCGATCTGATCAAGGGCGATCGGATTCAGTTGATCGTCAATACGCCGCGTGGGCAGGATACGTTCTTCGATGAGAAGGCGATTCGGCGAGCGGCGGTGCTGGCCCGCATTCCCACGATCACCACACTGGCGGCTGCGCAAGCCGCGGCTGAGGGGATATCCGCGCTGCAGGAAGGCACATTGAGCGTTGTCGCGTTGCAGACATTGCACTCTGAGCGGATTGCGGCCAAGGTCTAAGTGCAGCTAATTCACATCGCATAATTTTCAGAGGCGCGAGAGCTGGTTTCAGGATTCGAGTCCAAGGCTGGCGCCGATCGCGTAGCCGATCATCGAGAGCGGAATCCAGGCGCCTACCAGCAGGCCGTCGCCGCCCATCAGGCCGCTTCCGTGGTTGAAGGTGAAGAAGGTGCGCCACAACTTTTCGACGGCTCCACAGGTCTCGCAGAGGCCGTTGCCGGTGGGCAGGTCCAAGACCCAGACACAGAGGATGGAGAACAGAATCACGCCGGAGACCCAGACGTATCGTGCAACTTGATTCTGCTGGATGCGGGCGATGAGGAAGCCACCGATCATGGGCACCAGAAACGCTAGAACTGTCCCCAGGAGCTTCGGCATTACGGAGCCGGGATCAGGATGGTCGAGCGAGATCACGCCGAGCACGACAGCGAGAAGGATAACCGCGAGAAGAGTGTGAGCGAAGAACCAAAGAGACTCGCGGCCGAGCTCAGCAACTGTTTTGTCCTGCGAGATGTCGTGGTCTCTCATCATGAGGCGTATGGCTTGAGGTTACTGCAAGTAGATGCTGGACGGATTACGTCTTTCGTCGTAGGAGTCACTGGTTGAGAGACTCGTAGCGCCGATTTGTTGATTCGCTCTTAGAATAGAAAGATGCTGCTTGAAGGGCTTCAACTTCCGCTGACTACACCGTTTTATCCGGACGGGCGCCTCAACCTTCGCAAGCTCGAACACAATGTGAGGCGCTACTCGAAGACTCCGGTCGCGGGATTGGCAGCGTTGAGCGGCGCAGGCGAACCGACGATGTTGTCGGAGGAGGAGACCCGACAGGTGTTGCGGTGCGTCCTCGAAGCCGCGGCGGTGGAGAAGGTGCTGCTGGCAGGGGTGTCTCGCGACAGTGTGTTGGAGACGCTTCGCCTGGCCGAGCATGCCGCGGAGCTGGGATATGATGCCGTGCTGGTGAAGCAACCGTCGGTGTTTCAAGCTGGAGTTGGCGGCGCTGCGATGAAGAGCCTGCTGACCTACTTCCAGACGGTCGCCGATCGGTCTGCGCTGCCCGTCGTGCTCTACAACATGGCCTCCGAGCTGGGCAATCTGCTAACGATTGAGCTGGTGAGCGAGCTTGCCGGTCATCCGCAGATTATCGGGCTGGTCGATGGTGTGGCTGGCGCAGAGCGGATTGCGAAGTTGAAGGCCGCGACAGTCTCGGTGAAGCGCGATGTGAGCGTAACGTTGGTGTTTGCGGCGGCGACAGGACGGTTGCAGGCTCGGCGCGAGGTTGTGGCCGGGGGATTTATCTCGGCGAATACGTTGACCGATGGAGGCGCCGCGCTGGCTGTGGCGCCACCTAAACCAGCCGTCAAGACGCGTACAAAGGTTGTCGGATTTCAGATCCTGGTGGCCAATACAGTCGGTGTGCTGGAGGGCCTGCGGGCTGGAGCCGTGGGTGCGATGCCAGCGTTTGCCGCGGCCGCTCCGCAGGCATGCTACGAGGTTCTGGCAGCGTGGAAGGATGGGAACGAAGGGCTTGCGGAGGAGAAACAGACGCGGTTGCACGATGTGGCGGTAAGAGTCGAGGGGCGACTGGGGATGGCTGGTATCAAGTACGGCTGCGACCTGAATGGCTACTACGGAGGCTGGCCTCGTCTGCCTCTTCTATCGCTGAGTGGGGAAGAGCGTGCTGAGATTGAGGGGCTGATGGAGGGCCTTCGCAACTAGAAAATGCCTGCAAGAATACTTAGCGCCTAGGGGCTACAGGGACGCCCATGCCGCTCAACTTGCTGCGCGCCTGCATAGCCTCCGGGGAGTTCGGGAAGCGTTGAACCAGAACACGCAGTTCGCGAACGCCGGCGTCGTTCTGCCTGATGGCGAGGAGCGCCATGCCTTTGTGCAGGTGCGACACGGGAACCTTGTTGCTGTCCGGATACTGCTGCAGAACACTATCGAAGTCTTTGATGGCGGCGGGATAGTGACCGGCGCGATACTCGATCTCAGCCATGTAGTAGACGGAGTTTCCCGCGAGGGGGTTGGCGGGATAGAACTTGACGACGTCAGCAAACTCAGAGGCTGAGAGCGTGTACTTCGCGGCCATGTAGTCGCCCAGCGCCGTCTTGTAGAGATCGTCGGCAGGTGGGGCGGCAGCAGCTTGAGGAGGAGTGTCGACAGTGACCGGAGTCCCCGCGGCTGGTTTGCCCCTTCGGGGGTTAGAGGTGGGCTGCGTCGAGGGTGCCTCCACCGCGGAAGGCTGCGGGATCGGAGGTCCCGAGGATGGCAACCCTGCTCCCGCTCCCGTGGACGCCGGCTGAGTCTGCATGTTTGCGCTCATGGATTGCTGCTGGCTCTGCACGGACTGCATGAGCTTTTCGAGAGCGCCAATGCGTGCTTTGACCTCGTCGAGCGAGTCGTTGAGAGACTGAATCTGCCCCGAGATCTGATCGGTCTTCGCACCCTGCGTCTCGTGCTGGGTCTGCATCTGCCTCTGCATCGCACCGAGGCTGACGACCATCTTGTTGACGGAATCGGCGCTCTGCTGGACCAGGCTCTTCAGGACGCCCATGCTTTCGTCGTTGGTCTGCTGGAGCCGGGCGACGGCGTCCTGCAACTGCTGGACCTGGGTCTGCAACTGCACCATATCTTTGTTGACCGCGAAGGCCGGGACGGTGCAGAAGATGGCAGCAGCGAAGAGCCCAGCACAAGCGAGGCGGAGCGGTCTGCCGGCGAAGGGAAATCTGCGTGGCTGATGGAGCTGTTGCGGCTGTTTCGTCATGAGGGATACGCTCGGCTTTCTGTCTGCCTGTCAGCCCCCACGCTGCATCGAGCGCGGGGGATGAGCGTGGATGGACTGCCAAGATAACTGGTCAACGGCCAGTGGTCAGGACCTGGAGGCAACGACTTAGCGATCGAGAGCGAATTGCCCGCGGCGGTTCTGCTGCCAGCAGCTTTCGTTCTCCTCGGTGCAGAACTGCTTTTCCTTGCCATAGCTGATGACGCGGACCCGGCTTGCGGCGACGCCAGCTGCAACCAGTGCGGTTTTGGCCGAGTTGGCGCGGTTTTCACCAAGTGCGAGGTTGTATTCGGCCGACCCACGATCGTCGCAGTAGCCGCCGATGACAACCTTGATGGCTGGATGAGCCGTGAGATAAGCGGCCGCCTGTGCGGTGGACGCCGCGGCGTCGGGGCGAAGCTCATAGCTGTCGTAGTCGAAGAAGACGTCCTGGACGTTCTGGTGGAAGGCCGCATCGCTGCCCATGTCGCCTTCTGTGATGGCGGGCGCGGTCGGTGCAACGGGCACGCGCACAGTGACACGTACATTCGCGTCCGTGGAGCCGCCGTCACCTTTTGCTGTCAGATGGAAGTCGGTGGAAGTAGAGGGCGAGACGGTCTGAGTCCCGTTGAGATTGACCTCTCCGATGCCGTCGATGGTGGCCGCGGTAGCGTTCTCCGTGCGCCAGTTGAGGACCACGGACTGGCCAAGATCGATGGCCAGGGGATCAGCGGTGATGGTCGCCGTGGGGGCGGGCTCGGAAGCAGGAGCGGGCCCGAGAGAGTTGGCGTCGACCCCGCTGGCCTTCTTGTGGCAGCCAGTCACGGCACCGATCAGGCCCAGGGCGGCGGCCAGCACAAACGCCTTGCGAGTTCTGTTTCGTATCACGTTCATCGAATTTCTCCTGCTTCGCGGTAGTAGTAGTTCAAAAGACCAAGGTTATCTGCGAGGGTAATTTCGCAGGGAAGACGACAAATTACTTCCAACTCCAGTTTGGCATATCGGTGCCGTCGCCGGTTAGTGCTCGCTTCTGCGTTCCGTCTGCCAGCATAGTCCAGACCTTCATGTGATTGGCCCGTCCGTCGGCGGTGTTGGCGTAGACGATGTGCCTGCCGTCAGGCGACCAGGATGGAAAATCGCAGCGGCCACCGTCGTGGGTGAGCTGAATCCAGCGCTTGGTGGCAACCTCCATGACATAAATGTCCTGCCCGCCGGGCGCTCCGGGGCCATACTTGCGGTCCCATGCAAAGGCGAGGAACTGGCCGTTGGGCGACCAGGAAGGAGAGGTCGCGTAACCGCCGTCGGTCATGCGCTGCACCGCTGAGCCGTCGGAGTCCATGATATAGAGTTGCGGCAGATCGGTGCGCCCGCTGATCCAGGCAATCTGCGCTCCGGTGCGCGGGTTGAAGACGGGGGAGACATCCGGGCCGCGGAAGCTGGTGACGCGGCGCGCATCGTTGCCGCTGGGATCGGCGATCCAGATCTCCGGGTCGCCGCTGCGGGAGGAGGAGAAGGCAACCTCCTTGCCGTCCGGATTCCACGCTGGGGAGAGGTTGGTGCCCCCGGCCTCCGTAAAGTTCACCATGCGGTTCAGCACTATCGAGAACATGCGGATCTGGAAGCCATTCTTCCCGAGCGAGGAGAAGGCGAGTCGGCTATTGTCCGGCGAGATTCGCGGAGAGAGCGAGACGGTGCCGAGGTGCGTGATGGGGTGCTGGTTCGCGCCATCGTAGTCCATCGCCCAGATCTCTTTGCCTCCGCCGCTCTTGACGTAGTAGATCTTGGTCTCGGCGATGCCCTGGCTGCCGCCGCTCAAACGGAAGATGATCTCGTCGGCGAAGCGATGGGCAATCTGGCGGGCAGCGTCATCGCTGGCGTCCTCGCTATATTGCTTGGCGAGTACCTGGGGGTACTGCAAGTTCTTGGCGTCGAAGAGATAGCCATTGCAGACGAGCTTGCCGCCCTGGATGCTGATGCCGCCGAAGGCAACCATGGCCGCGGAGGTTGGCGCCACCGACCATTGCGGCAGATTGATCTCCGCAGGTGCGCCTGGAGTCGACTGGGGCAGCAGGCTCTTTGAGACGACGTCGAAGATGCCTGCATTCGTAAGGTCGTTGAAAAGTGTGGTGTCGAAGGTCTTCTTCAGACTGATGGTCTGCGGGGCCCCGGACAGCGGCTTGAAGTCGGCGACCGCAATCCGAATACTGGTGACGCCGCTGGAGGTCTCGGTCTTAAACCAGTCCTGAGCGTGCAGAGAAGCCGCAGAGACAAGCAGGAGAAGAAAAACTGCGAGGTGGGAAAACTGAACGTGCCGCATGGGGGAGATACGATTCGGGCTAAGCATTCTCTTCCATGTTAGACCCAAAGTGGCCATGAATCGATAGTAGATCGTCACAGATTACAGTAATCAAAGGAATACTCCAGACGCAAAATGCCACTTTTGTCCTATTGAGGATGGAGATGGAAGGTGTACTCGACGGTGATGTGATCGCCCTGCGGCAAGGGCCCGAAGCCGTCCACTCGCTGCACGGCATGCACGGCGGAGAGGTCGAGGCTGGGTGAGCCACTGGGGGTTTCGATGCGCACATTTGAGGGGACGCCATCGTGGTTGATATCGAAGACCACGGTCGTACTTTTGCCCAGCGAGGTTTTGGGAACGGCCTCGGAGGTGTACCAGTTCTGCGCGACCTTGCTGTTGACGATGTTGACATAGTACGCAAAGCGCGCACCGAAGGTACGGTCTTCCACCGAGACGCTGGCCGTCCCGTTCTTGATCTCCAGGGTAGATTGCGCGACGCGAATTCCGGCGGTCTCGCCCGTTACCGCCTTGGTGGGTTGCGGCGGCAGTGGCTGAATATGCTTCGGAGGTTCGGGCGCTGCTTTCTCCGCTGTCTTGACGGGCTTGGTGAACTTTTGCGGAATGGCCAGCTCTTTCGGATCTGGCGGCGGAACCGTCTTCTCTTTCGTGATGACGGGAGCGGCGCTTGGCGCCTCGGAGGTGAGGACGCCGGTGTCCAGCGTGCGCTGCGTCGGCGGCAGGGGAAGCGAGGCGACCATGGTGGCCTGAATGGCCCCGGCGTTGGAGGCGTTTTCGCCCCAGTTCAATCCATGTGTGCGGAAGATATACGCCCAGCCAAGGATGATTGCGAAGGCGAGTCCATGCAGAACAAGCGCGCGAGCAAAGTTGCCGCCGAAGTTATCGCCGGTGAACTGGACTTCTCGACTGAATTTGACGTGAGTGGCTACGGAACGCTCCTCACTTCTGAATCGGCTGGGTGACGATGCTGATGTTGGTAATGCCGGCCTGCTTGACGGCATCCATGACCGAGGCGAAGGCGCCAAAGGGCACGCGCTCATCGGCCCGGAGGTAGATGATTTTTTTTGCGGGATCCTTGCCGTTGGTCCTCAGCAGAGTAGGGAGCTGATTTACGTTGACCGGCTTGTCCTGCAGGAACACGTTCTGCTCGCGATCGATCGTCACGACCATGCGTTCGTCGGTGAGTTGGTTCACCGTGCGCGTCTTGGGGATGGCGACTTCAACGCCGGATTGCAGTACCGGCGCAGTTAGCATGAAGATGAGCAGAAGCACGAGAACGACGTCCACCAACGGTGTGATGTTGATCTCGGCCAGTGTGGTCTGGGTGTGCCCTTTCGAAGAGAAGGCCATGGCTAGAAGCTCCTCCGGCGAGGTTCTTCGGGTTGTAGCTGCTGTTGCAGTTGTTGAGGCGGCGGCGGGGACAGCATAGCGGCGTTCTCGATTGCGTTGAGAAGCTCGCGGCCGAAGTCATCCATGCGTGCGGCGAACTCGCGCAAACGAGCCGTGAGCTGGTTGTAGCCGACGACGGCGGGAATCGCAACGACCAGGCCGGCAGCGGTGGTGATCAGCGCCTCCGAGATACCTGGAGCGACCGCTCGCAGGGTGGCTGCGCCCGCTGTGCCTAGCCCGTGGAAGGCGTCGATGATGCCCATGACTGTGCCGAAGAGGCCGATGAACGGGGCGATGGCCGCGATCGTAGCCAGCCATGTCATGCGACTCTCCATCGCGGTCAGGGCTTCGCTGGAGGCGGTCTGCGCGGCACGTTCAAGCGCGACTGCGTTGCGCGGCAGTCCGCGTCCGCCGTTCTGCCGCTGGTACTCGTCGTAGATCTCGCCGAACACCGCGACCAGTGGGCTGGGCTTGAACTGGTCCGCCACCGAGGCGATTTCGCTGAGCCGGCTCGACTTGCGAAAGGCGCGGATGAAGCGCTGGCCCTGCACCTGGGCCTTGCGGAAGCCCGACCACTTCGACAGCATGATCGTCCACGAAAAAATGCTTGCAATGAGCAAAATCACCAGCACCGTGAAGGCCACAGGGCCGCTGTTGTGAACCATCTCCATAAGGGCGCTGCTGCTGGCTGCTGCGGGTGCCGCGACCGGGGAGTCATCCTGAAAAAGATATAAAGCGAGGGCGAAGGTCCAGACCATAGTTATTGTTCACCAGTAAACAGTGTAAATCGGATGCTCCGGGAAAGTTTGCGGGGGGCATCTGCCGTGGTGCTGGCATCAACCGAACAGGATGCGTTGGTGCGAGGTTTGCTATCCTCGCGATACATCCTTGGCTGAGGCTCCTATGCTGCTGGAATTGCGCGCGGAAAACTATGCTGTGATCGACCGTGCGGTCGCGACCTTCGGGCCTGGCCTCAACCTGCTGACAGGCGAGACGGGGGCGGGGAAGTCCATTCTGATTGATGCACTTGCCTTGTTGCTGGGTGGGAAGGCGTCGCCGGACGTTGTTCGTCATGGAGCGGACAAGGCCGTCGTCGGCTGTGTCTTTGAGCTGACTACGGGAGCGGCCGCGATCCTCGAAGCGAATGGAATCGACTCCGATTTGGACCATATTCTGCTGCGGCGCGAGATCGTCGCGAACGGCAAGGGGCGTGTCTTCGTCAATAATCAGCCGGCGACGGTCGGGGTTCTCCGGCAGCTTGCGCCTGAACTGGCGCTGGTGCATTCGCAGGGCGAGACGCTGGGTTCGTTCGACCAGGCGCAGCAGCGCAGCTTGCTCGATCGCTTTGGAGGCTTGAACACTGACGGCGTGGCGGAGGCCTTCGCTGCGTGGCGAGCGACAACCGGCAAACTGGAGGAGCTGCAATCTGCCGAGCAGGACCGTCTGCGGATGGCCGACCTGTGGCGGTTCCAGAGCAAGGAGATCGATCAGGCGGCGCTGGTTGCGGAAGACGAAGACATGCAGCTCGAAGCCGAGAAGCGCGTGTTGGGAAACGCCGAGAAGCTCTGCACTGCGGCGATGAGCGCGCATGAACTGCTGTACGAATCGGAGAACGCGGCGGAGACCACGCTGGGGCTGGCCCTGAAGCATCTCGAAGAACTGGCGCGCTACGATGCGAGGTTTCAGGAGCCGGCGCAGCAGCTCGCAGCAGCGAAGGCGATCGTCGAAGACGTGGACGCCGAGGTCCGCGACTTTGCCGACAACATCCACGCTTCGCCCGGACGACTGGAGGAGATTGAAGATCGTTTAGCTGCGCTCGACCGGCTGAAGCGGAAGTACGGAAAGACGCTGACCGAGGTGATTGCCTTCGGCGCGGAGGCTGCGCGCCAACTCGCTGAAGTGGAGAACAGGGACGCGTTACTGCTCGAACTGAAAGCCAAAGAGGTGCAGGATGCCGCGGCGTATCAGGCTGCGGCGAAGCGGTTGACCGCGAGCCGGACAGACGCGGCAAAGCGTCTCGAAAAACTGGCCGAGGCTCAAATCAACGACCTTGCCATGAGCACGCGTTTCAACGTTCGCGTCACCGCGCAGCAGGCGCCCGAGAGCTGGACCGCGCACGGATGGGACCAGGTGGACTGTCTCATCGCCACCAACGCAGGCGAGCCTCTCAAGCCGCTGCACGAGATTGCCTCCGGCGGCGAGATGTCGCGCGTGATGCTCGCCCTGAAGGTCACGGTGGAGGAGTCCGCGTCGGGCGGGCAGCGAAAAAAGAAGTTTGTGCTCCCTCGGACGCTGGTCTTCGACGAGATCGACATCGGCATCGGCGGCCGCGCGGCGGAGGCTGTCGGACGCAAGCTCAAGACGCTGTCGAAGGGCCAGCAGGTGCTGTGCATCACGCATCTTCCGCAAATTGCAGCGTTTGGCGACCAGCATTTCCTGATCGAAAAGACAGAAAAACGCGGACGCACTCAGACCGATGTTCGCCGCATGGAGGATTCCGAGCGCATGCACGAAATCGCCCGCATGTTGAGCGGCGCCAAGTTGACCGAGACCAGCCTGAAGCACGCGGAACATCTGCTCGAAAGCAGCCGCTAACTTCCGCCTACATCCTCTGCAGGCCGAACTGCATCCGAAACAGACAGATGAAGTCCCGGAGGGAATGCCTATGTCGACTGAGGTAAAGAGGTGTGCCATGCAGGGTTGTCTTTGCACCCCACCTGCAGGTCAGAAATATTGTTCTCCCTACTGCGAACAGGCGAAGGGTGAGACCACATTGCAGTGCGATTGTGGCCATCCCGCGTGTGCCAGCCAGAAACTGTAATACAAACCACAGAGGCGGAAAGCCCACGATGCCGAGAAACCGCGGAAGCATCCTCAATTTAGATGCTTTGTGCGGTTTTGTCTGTCTCTGAACTGCACCTGAAATGGTTCATTTTCGCCCCGGTCCCCCATCAGACGCGGTATACTTGTAGTCGTGACTACAACCACTCTTGACCACGCTGCTGAACCCGAGAGCGTCAGCCAACCCAAAACCAAACGAGTTCTCCTTCTCAAGCCCCGCGGCTTTTGTGCCGGCGTCGTGAGAGCTATTGACATTGTGCAGATTGCACTCGAAGCCTTTGGCGCGCCGATCTATGTCCGCAAAGAGATCGTGCATAACAGCTATTTCGTCAACGATCTGGCGGAGAAGGGCGCAATCTTCGTCAACGAACTGGACGAGGTGCCCGAGGGCGCGCGTGTGATCTATTCTGCTCATGGCGTCTCACCGGCTGTGCGCGAGCGTGCCAAAGAGCGCGGTCTGAAGGTCGTCGATGCGACCTGCCCGTTGGTCACCAAAGTCCACGTTGAAGCGATCAAATTTGCGAAGCAAGGCTATTCCCTGGTGCTGATCGGCCACCGCGACCACGACGAGATCGAAGGCACGCAGGGCGAGGCGCCCGACGTGACGCAGGTTGTCTCGACCGTTCAGGAAGTCGCCAACCTCGTCGTTCCCGATCCCAACCGCGTCGCCTACCTGACCCAAACAACCCTGTCGCTCGACGAGGCGCGGGACATGATCCAGGCGCTCAAAAACAAGTTTCCCAACATCGTCGGCCCACACTCGCAAGACATCTGCTATGCGACCGAAAATCGCCAGGTTGCTGTGAAGAATGTCGCGCACGATGCAGACCTTGTGCTGGTGGTCGGCTCGACGAACAGCTCCAACTCGAACCGCCTGGTGGAGGTCTCGAAGAACCTCCATACCAACTCCTACCTGATCGACACCGCGGATGCGATCAAGCCGGAGTGGCTGCAGGGCGTCGATACGGTAGCCGTAACCGCCGGCGCCTCCGCGCCCGAGGTTCTCGTGAAAGATGTCGTCGAGTATCTGCAGACCATGGGCTATGGATCGGTGGATGAAGTAGAGGTCATGCCGGAGAACGTTCGTTTTGGTTTGCCACCGGAGATCGTCCAGGCAATCGCGTCCGCTCCACCAGTCGCTCAGTAAAGGACTACAGACAGAGAGCTTTGATGGCACCATATTCCAGTAATCCGCAGACCACAAATCAACCAGCGCAGCCGCGCTATGGCAGGATGGATCTCGGCCTCGATCATGTGGCTGAAGGGATCGAGCGCGCCAAGGATTGGCTGCTCGGTCTGCAGCATCCCGATGGCTACTGGTGCGGCGAACTCGAAGCTGACAGCATGCTCGAGTCGGACTACATCTTCGTCCACACTCTGCTTGGCACCGGCGATCGCGGCAGGATGGAGCGCGCCGCAAACGAGATCGTTCGCCATCAGAATGAAGACGGTGGTTGGAGCATCTCTCCGAATGGCCCGTCCAATATCTCGCTCGGCGTCAAGGCCTATTTCGCGCTGAAGCTGATGGGCTGGTCTCCCAATCATCCGGTTCTGGCAAAGGCGCGCACCTGGATTCTCGCCAACGGCGGCGTCACCGAGGTCAACACCTTTACCAAGATTTATCTCTGTTTCATGGGCCAGTACGAGTACGACGCTGTCCCTGCGGTGCCGCCGGAATTGATCCTGTTTCCGAAGTGGTGGTACTTCAACATCTACGAGATCTCCGCGTGGTCGCGCGCCATTGTCGTTCCGCTGTCGATTGCCTACGCGAAGAAGCCGTTCAAGAAAATTCCACAAGAGCAGGGAATCGATGAG
>Ga0182024_10013158_pt1 | contig 16223 bp, 16 predicted proteins | sample P32metaG_FD_120480 | JGI IMG/M metagenome (GOLD analysis project Ga0182024, IMG submission 120480) | Permafrost microbial communities from Stordalen Mire, Sweden - P3-2 metaG (Illumina Assembly) | ecosystem: Environmental > Terrestrial > Soil > Wetlands > Permafrost | place: Sweden: Stordalen... | reverse complement strand
GCGTCGATGCGGGCGGGCTTGCCGTCGACGTACTCGACGCTGACCTGGCTCTTGCCGTCGGGCCGCAAGAACGGCAGCGTGCCCGCGCGGCGCACTTCGCTCAACTGGCGGACCAGTTTGTGAGCCAGCATCACCGGCAGAGGCATCAGTTCCGGAGTTTCGTTGCACGCGAAGCCGAACATCAGGCCCTGGTCGCCGGCGCCGCCGGTATCCACGCCCATGGCGATATCGGGGGACTGGCTTTGAATCGTGTTCAACACGCCGCAGGTTTTGGCGTCGAAACCCATGTCGGCATCGGTATACCCGATGTCGCTGATCACCTGGCGCGCCAGTTTCGGCACATCCACGTAAGTCTTGGTGGTGATCTCACCGGAGACCACGCAGATTCCAGTCGTGACCAGGACTTCGCAGGCCACGCGACCGGTCGGGTCTTCGGCCAGCACTGCATCCAGCACTGCATCTGAGATCTGATCCGCCATCTTGTCCGGATGCCCTTCAGTCACCGATTCGGACGTAAAAATATGCCGCATCTTTTCTGCCACTCTTTGAAACTCCTCCAAGGGATGATGATTCGGTTTGCCGGTGGGAAACCAAAAACTCAAGTGTAACACGGTATACTTGACTGTTATGGAGTACGTCGAACAGCGGAACGGCGGGTACTATGTGGCGGGAACCGGGGTGTCACTCGACTCCGTAGTCTACGCGTTTCTGAACGGGGCGACACCGGAAGGCATCCAGAGCTCATACACTGCGCTGAACCTTGAACTGATCTTCGGGTCGCTGGCGTACTATCTTGCGAATCGCCCGGTGATCGATGAATACCTCCGGCAAGGCGAGATCGAGTACGACAAGCTTTACGAGGAAGCAAGAGCGAAAGACCCGGCGTTTTATGCAAAACTCGATGAGGCGCGAAATGCCGCTCTTGTGCGTCGCTCCTAAATTCGCCTACGCAGCCAACGGAGGCGATTCTGAAGCTCTTGATCGCTCACGTCTCGCCATATCACGATAAGCTCAGCAATCGCTCTCGATATTGGAACCGTTTGCGGAACGATAATAACGCCAGGACTTTCGTGCCCTTCGACAAACGTCGAGAAGTGGCCGGGCATTGTTCTTTGATCGCTTGAAACAACGATCCGTCCGGTTGCTGCAGCCAGCGCCAGCACTTCAGGATCGGACAGACCACGAGTACCGCCTTCCGATGCCCTCAGGAAATCCATCTCAGCTTCGCGCCGGCGTGCGCCCGCAGCGACTTTTTCATTGAGATCGGCGTCGGCGATGAATTTTGGTCTAGCCACCTAATTTCAGAATAACGGGCTGGCGTGCCGTGGATCAGTTGAATCATCGAAGTGATTGATTTTAAGGCAAATTGGTAGCTTCGTGTTTTTTGCGCCCTCGGCAACTCTTAGGGCGGACCAGTGGGGCGATCATCTGCGTGGGAACATTGCCCCTGTTTGTTCGTCTTACTATCAGCCGAGGTATCCGAAATGCACGACCTACGCCATGCCTTCCGCCTCATCCGCCAGAATTGGGGATTTTCGCTGACCGTGAGCGCCATCCTGGCTCTCTGCATCGGTGCCAACACGGCGGTTCTCGCCGTCGTCAATGGAGCGATGTTGCGGCCTCTTCCCTATCCGCAGCCAGAACGGCTGACCCTAGTCGTTGCGAAATACTTCTACGACGGGAAAGAGGGTTCCGCGGATAACTTCGACGGCACCACTTGGGAGGCTATTCGGGATCAGGTCTCCGCGCTCGACTCCGCCGTTTACTCGCAGGGGGCGAGTGGAATCAATTTCGGCGTCAATGGCACGGGCGTCTATGTCCGGCAGCAGCGTGTCTGCGCGGGCTTCTTCCGCGTCCTCGGCGTTCCGCCGTTGATCGGACGCGAATTCGATGCCGGCGAGGACCGCCCGGGCGGAGCGCCCGCCGTTATTCTCAGCCACGCTCTCTGGCAAAAATATTTCCATGGCGATCCAGGCGTGGTCGGCCGCGGGATCCTACTGCGCGGCGAGCCTTATACGGTGGTCGGGATCATGCCCGCCGGTTTTCGTTCCGATACCAAAGCTGATATCTGGACGCCGCTCCGTCCTTCCCGCACCGGCGAAGGCGGCGGCTCGAACTATCGCATTATGGCGCGGCTACGCCCCGGAGCCACCTGGCAGGAAGCCTCGACCCAGCTTGGGTTGGTCACGGAGGATCTGAAGAAGCAAGGGACATTCCATAAAGATAAGACCGCCGTCCTCGACATCGTGCCGCTGCTCCAGGGCCGCACCAGCGATCTGCGTCAGCCCCTGATGCTGCTATGGGCCGCCGTGGGTTTCGTGTTCATCCTGGGCTGCATAAATATTGGAGGCATGCTGCTGGCGCGGGCCTCCGGACGGATCGGCGAAATCGCGACCCGGCTTGCCCTGGGAGCTCCTTTTTCACGGATTGTCCGCCAATTGTTGATGGAAAGCTCGGTGCTGGGATTGCTCGGCGGCTTGGCAGGAGCAGTTGTAGGATGGGCGGCGCTCGCAGGTCTGCGCGAATTCGGGGCGCTCACCTTTCCTTTTCTCGAAACGGTCGAGCTCGATTGGCGTGTGCTGGCTGCAACGCTCCTGCTCACTCTGGTCGCAGGAATTGGGTTCGGACTCGCTCCGGCATGGCAGGCTACGCGCGTTGATCTCCGCTCAGCCCAATCGGGCAGCCGCGGAGTTGCCGGACGCAAGCGATTTATCTCTCTGGGCGCGCTGGTTGGAGGGCAGGTCGCGCTGACCGTGCCGCTCTTATTTGGAGCCGGTCTGTTCCTCCATACGTTCCTCCATTTGTGGAATCTGAACCCCGGCTTCGATCCGAACCACGTACTGACCGCGAAGTTTTCGCTCGCCGACGCGCGCTACCAAACGGCGGCACAGATGACTCAGTTTTACGATAGAGTCTTCGTCCGCCTTCGCGAAATGCCCGGCATTGAAGCCGCCGCGGCGGCGATCTCGCTTCCCTATGAGCGCGCGCTGAACGACAACATAAAGATGCCCGGCATGGAGCGCGGTGTCCTCACCAACGTTACTTACGTAACACCGGAGTACTTCACGGCCCTGCGCATCCCTCTGTTCCAAGGCCGTGCGTTCTCCGCAGCGGATTCAGTCTCCTCGGCCAAGGTCTGTATCGTCAACCAGGCCTTCGTGAAACGGTACTTCAAGAACGGCGACGCCCTGGGGCAGCCGCTGGGCTACGGCGTCATTGTCGGCATCTCCGGTGACGTGCTCGAAGCGCGAGCCGGGTGGGGCGATTTAGGACCGGTCGCCGCGGTCCCGGAGATCTATATTCCGGCAGCACAGGTCGGCCCCATGCTCAGTATGCTGCACACCTGGTTTTCACCCAGCTGGATTGTGCGCAGCTCGCTCGACGGCGCGCAGGTGGCGAGGGCGATTGAAGACGCTACTCGTTCGGTCGATCCCATGCTGCCGATGGCGGAGTTCCGCTCGGTTCGCGACCTGAAACTTCAATCTTTGGATTTCGAGCGTTTCCTCGCCGCCCTCGCCGGTACCATCGCCGCGCTTGCCATGGTGCTCTCGGCGATGGGAATTTACGGGCTCATTTCGAACCTTGTTACGGAGCGAACAAAAGAGCTGGGAATTCGGATGGCTTTAGGATCGGGCGTCGGCAGAGCGATTCAGGTTGCTCTGCGGCCCGGGCTGATCTGGGTGCTGTGCGGAGTGGCAGTCGGAACTACGGCAGCTCTTGGATTCGAGCGGTTCCTCAAGAGCTTTCTGTGGGGAGTCGAGCCCGGCGATCCTTTTACGCTACTGGGAGTCGGGTTAGGATTGCTGCTGGCAACCGCGCTCGCGAGCGTGATCCCGGCATCGCGCATCGCGCGATTAAACCCCGCCGACACCCTGCGAAGCGACTAGATTATTTTTTCTTTTTTGCGACAGCTTTCTTTTTTGCCACAGCCTTCTTTTTGGCCGGCACTTTCTTGACGGCGGCTTTCTTAGTTGCCGGTTTGGCCGGCGAGGAGGTGACGCCTGCCTTCTTGGCAAGTTGGCCCAATGTCGAGCCGATTGCCTGCGCTGCGGTTGTCAAAAATCCTTCGTCTGGCGATGGGGCCGGTTTCTTGGTTGGCACGCCTTCAATATTAAAGCGATTCCTCCAAGAGGTCCAGTTTTTTATTTATGCAGCACTGGCGCCGTTGCTGGCTTGGTTGAGTGCCTCAATCGACGGCTGATCGAGTTCAAGCCTGGTCGAGTCTACCAGATCGTGCAGTTGTTCGAGCGACGTCGCACTCGCGATGGGCGCGGTGACGCTGGGCCGCGCGATCAGCCACGCGAGCGCGACTTTTCCTGGCGTCGAATGGTGGGACTTGGCCACTTCATCCAGCGCTGCCAAGATATGAAATCCTCGCGGATTGAGATATTTCTTTACGCCGGCGCCGCGCGGGCTCTTGGCAAGATCGCTCTCCGACCGGTACTTGCCGGTCAAAAATCCGCTCGCGAGGCCATAGTACGGAATCACACCGAACTTCTCTTTTAATGCCAGGGGTTCCAGCGTAGCCTCATACTCCGCGCGCTCGTACAGATTGTATTTCGGCTGCAAGGATTGATATTCGGGCAGGCCATGCTGCCGGCTCACCTTCAATGCTTCGGCCAGCCGCTCCGCGCTGTAATTCGAAGCGCCGATGGCCCGAACCTTGCCTTGCTTGATGAGTTCAGCGTAGGCGCCCAACGTCTCTTCGAGCGGAGTTGCGGGGTCGTCTTCGTGCGATTGATAGAGGTCGATGTGATCCGTCTGCAAGCGGCGCAATGAATCTTCAGCGGCATGAAAAATGTAATCTTTCTTCAGGCCTTTTCCCGCGGGCATCTGCATCCCGACCTTGGTCGCCAGAATCACTTTGGAGCGCTTCCCGGATTTCTTCAGCCAATTCCCAATAATGGTTTCCGATTCGCCCCCCGTGTGGCCGGGAACCCAGGTCGAGTAGATATCGGCGGTGTCGATAAAATTCAGGCCCGCGTCGACCAACGCGTCCAGAATTTTGAAGGCAGCGGGCTCCTCGACCGTCCATCCAAAAACGTTCCCACCCAGCATGAGGGGAGACACGTCCATTCCTGAACGTCCAAGCTTGCGGGTTTGTGTGGCAGTCACAACCTTATTGTCGCTATTTTTTATGGGTCGGTGTCCATCTGGAAGCGACCCAGGTTCCTTTCCCCAAATCGCCGAAGGTGACGGTCCCCTTAATCCCCTCGTCCGAAGCGGTGCCGGTGTAATGGACGGTAACAATGCGCTCATTTTCAATGACACGCATCTCGAACTCAACTGCCGAGTCCTTGACGGTGCCCGTTACCTTCGATTCGCCGAATTTACCTGCGTATGTTCCCGACAGGCCGTCGCCCGCCTGCTTCAGATCGAATTTCTGCGTGCGCGGCGCGCCGTAGCCTTCCACCTGAATTTCCCATTTCCCGGACAGATTTGCACTGCCGCCCGCGAACAAAATGCCCGATAACATCAATCCAACGCTTAAAAGCTTCATAGGAAACCTCCACGAAGATCTCCTACTATGTTGAGCCTATTTGTGGGCGGGATCAATCCCGCCTTGGCAGTATTACTTGCCCTGCTGTTGGTCCCGGTTGACCTTCTACTATGAGTGGCTCGGAACGCGGTCAAGTTACTTCGCAAAGACTCGATGAAGGTGCCGTCCGGTTGCGAACCTTAACGTACTGCCGCCTCCGGGAACCCGCAGGCGAGCCATGCGTCGAATCCTCCCATCACGTTCGCGACGTTGTCGAACCCGGCGCGTTGAATCAGGCTGCACGCAATCGCGCTGCGATAGCCTCCTTTGCAATGCACCGCAATCGGACGGTCATGATCGAGCGTCACCGTCATCGATTCGAGCTTATGCAAAGGCATCAGCATCGCGCCTTCGATATGGCCCGCCGCATACTCGCCCTCGCGGCGCACATCGACAATCTGCACGTCGGCAATTTCGCGGCGCAGATCCTCGACCGAGATTTGATGAATCTCGGCGGCCGGGCCAGTCCACTGCTGCATGCCTCCCTTCAACGATCCGATGACCCGCTCGATCCCCACGCGTGCCAGGCGCATGCGCGATTCTTCGAGATGCTCTTCATCTTCCGCGACCAGGACAATCTCTTTATCGAGTCCGAGAATGGTCGCCGCGAACGATGCGTACTGGCCGCCTAGGGCGATGTGCACGGCTCCGGGAATATGGCCGGCAAAAAACTGCTGCGAAGGCCTGGTGTCGAGCACGATCGCACCATCCGGAATCGCGGTCAGTTCCGGCAGCGGCCGCATCTCCGATAACGACGGCGCTCCGCTGCGGTTCAGCTCTGCGTCCTGCGCGAAGTAGCCCGGACGCTCCGGCAATTCCGCGGTCAACAGCCGCACGAATTCTTCCTTCGATTGCGGGCGCAGAGCGTAATTCAGCGTGCGCTCCTTGCCGATGGTCGACTGGCGCTCCGGACGCATCTGCCTGCCGCAGAGCGAACCCGCGCCGTGCGCCGGATAGACCTCCACGTCATCTCCCAGCGGCAGCAATTTCTGATGCAGGCTATCGAACAGCATCCCGGCGAGCTGCTGCGGCGTCAGGTCCGGCGCAAGATCGGGACGGCCCACGTCGCCGATGAACAGAGTGTCGCCGGTGAGCACCGCGTACGGAGTTTCGCCGCGGTCCAGATCCGTGACCGCGACCGAAACGCTTTCAATCGTATGACCCGGAGTTTCGAGGAACCGCAGCACGGCGCGGCCAAACCGGATCTCGTCTCCGTCGCGCACATCCACGTGCGGAAACGTGGCCCCTGCGCGGGCGCCCAGATAAATTGTCCCTCCCGTCCGCTCCGCCAGTTCGCGATGCCCGCTCACGAAATCGGCGTGCAGATGAGTCTCGATAATGTGCCCGATCTTCACCCCCTGCCGCGCCGCTTCGTCGATATAGAGCGACACGTCGCGCTGCGGATCCACCACCACAGCGACGCCTTCTGAGCCCAGCATGTACGACGCATGCGACAGGCAGGTCAGATAAAATTGCTGAAAGTACACTTAGCGATTATAGATGTGAACCCGGAACATCGGCTTCAATTTCTCCGCCGGGTCCTGTTCATACTTCTGCTCGGTCTTTTCCGGATCGTAATCGCGCCACAGCCACGCGAGCGAAACCGGCAATTGCGAATTGGCGTCCGCACCGTTGTGCGAGCCGTTTCCGAATTGCAGATGAAAATCGTAATCCTTCATCTTGAGCGAATTGGCAAGCTGAATGTTCTGCAACGGCCAGCTTCCATGATCGTTCTCCAGATCCTCGCTGCCATCCTGCAAATAGACGCGGATGTTGCGCTTCGGCTCCTTGCGGACCTTGTTCGGATACACATTTCCGCCGTCGATCTGCCCCGGATGCCACTGAATACTCGTGTAACTTCCAATAGTCGAGAGCACGCGCGAAAACTCCTCCGGATGGGTCCACGCGGCGTTGAACGAACAAATGCCGCCCGACGATTCACCCGCGATTCCGTGGCTGTAGGAATCCTTGCGGATGTTGTACTGCGCGTAGACGCCCACCAGAAGCTCGTCGAGAAAATGAACATAAGTGTCGTTCACGGTGTCGTATTCGATGCTGCGCATGGCTTTGTCGCCGATTTTGCCGGGCGCGATGAACACGCTGATCATTACCGGAATCTGCTTCTGAGCGGTGAGATTATCGAGCACGTTCAGAGTCCGCCGTCCGTTGCGCGCGATGTGGCCTTGTCCGTCCTGCCAGATCATCAACGCCGCGGGCTTCGCCGAATCGTACTGGGCGGGAACATAAATCCAGTACTCGCTCACCATGCCTTCGTACACTTTGCTGGTGTGCAGCAACTTGTCCGACATTTTGCCTTGCGGCACGCCGGGCTGCTCATAGGACGCGGGCAGAAACACTGGAATGTCCAGCCGTCCTCCGAACGGCGCGCCATCGATGACGTAGTGGAACTGATGGGAGCGGCCCGCAGCAAGGCGCACCACGACCGTCCAGAGATTACCATCGATCCGCGACATCGCCATCGGCTTATCGTCATCGGTGACCAGCGCGGGTGTTTTTTCGGTGTCGATCGCGAACAACATTTCTTCGTGATCGCCCAAATATGCGAGCCCTTTCGTCAAATCATCCGCCTTCAACGTGGAGCGGAGCTGGGCCGCGTTGTGCGCCAGATCGGTCAATTGCAAATCGGCGGCAAAGGCCGCCATGGCGACCAGGCCGAGAACAACCAGTTTCATGCGGTACCCATTTTGGCTTCAATGATGTCGAACAGTTGATCGATATCCGAAGGGCGCGTGTGGATGTGGGAGGAGAGGCGCACCTGCTGGCCTGCGCTCACAAAAATCTTTTGCTTCGCGGTTTCCTGCCACACCGCTCCCGCGTCTTTTTTGAACTTAATGCACACCAGAGCCGCGAACATGCGGTCGTCATTAGGAGTCAACAGCTCGATGTAGGGCAGCTTCGCGGCACGCTCATACGTTCGCCGCGCGAGCTGATGGATGCGGGTGTAGATGCGATCCGGTCCTACTGCTTGGGCGAAACGAAGGCCGGCGATCATCCCCTCGAAAATCGCCCGGTTGTTGGTCCCCTGCCTCATGAATCGGCCGGCCTTGAGGGATTTGTTGTCCCAATCTCCGGTAACGTTCAGAGGCCAGAGCCGGTCCAGATTCTCTTCGCGGATATACAAAAAGCCGGACCCGGCAGGCGCGAACATCCATTTATGCGGACTTCCCGCGAAGAAATCGCAATGCAGATCGGAGATCTGCACAGGCATCTGACCGTGCATATGCGCGCCGTCCACCAGAGTCAGGACACCCTTCGCGCGCGCAGCATCGCAAATTTCGCGGATGGGCATGATCAATCCGGTTCCGCTGATCATCCCGCTGAAACTCAACACGCGCGTCTTCGGACCGATCGCCGAGATCATTAAATCGGCGAGCTGGGCGGGATCTTTCGGCGGCAGCGGAATCGGCACCTCACGCACCACGACTCCGTAGCGCGCCTGCTTTGCGTACCATCCGGCCTTGCCCGAAGGATGCTCCAGATTGGTCATCACTACTTCGTCGCCCGCCTTGAGATCGACCCCCGAAGCGACGGTGGTGAGCGCTTCAGTAGCGTTGTGCATCAGCGCCAGCTCGTCTTTCTTGCAGCCGAGATATTTCGACAACTCCTCACGTTCTTCGTCCAGCGTCTCGTAACCCCAGCGTGGATACGGATAGGGCGTTTCGAGCGCGGCGGCTTTTTCCATATAGGTCGCAACGGCCTGATACACCGGGCGCGGAAGCACGCCCAGGCTGCCGTTATTCAGGAAGGAGCGCCACTGCGGCAGAAAAAATTGCTCCTCTCTCATGCGCGTCCAGTAGGTTTCCGGATCTCGTGAAAAAAGCGCGTCGTCGGGAAGAGGATTGGGAGTGGCGCCCATGACCTTCTGCCACGGCATTCCGAAAATAGAGGCACCGGCAAGTAACACGTTGCGTCGATTCATGAGAATTAGTCTACTTCGGCGGGACAATCGGGTATAATTTGATTTGACCAATCAAATTATATCGCTCATGCAGAGTTATCCCAAGATTTATTTCGCCTGCCATACGCGCCACGTGCGGGATGAAGAAACCAACCAGCGGTTGAGCGCCCATCAGGCGAGCATCCTCGACCACCTGGATGAGGCGGATTCCACCAGCATGCTCACGCTCGCCGGCCACATGGGGGTTACCGCGTCGACCATGTCGCTGACCGTCGATCGCCTAGTTCGGGCCGGCTATGTGACCAGGGATCGCGACACCTTCGACGCGCGCAAAGTCGCGCTCCGGTTGACGAAGGACGGCGCCCGGCTGAAGGAGCGGAAATCGGTGCTCGATCGCGATCTGGTCGCGGCAATGCTCGGGCGCATGAAGCCGCGAGACCGCTCCGCGGGGCTCGACGGACTGGAAATACTGGCGAGGGCTGCCACGGAGTTTATCGAATCGAGGAAATTCAAGGAGCTAACAAAATGAAATGGGTCATTTATGGAGGTCTCGCAGTCGTGATGATCCCCGCGATTATTGTGCTGATCGGAGCTGCGCTGCCGAAAGAGCACGTCGCCAGCCGTCGCATTGTGCTCAACGCGTCCCCGGGCGATGTGTTCGCGCTCATCGCGGGTCCCTCCGATTGGCGCGGCCTCAAGTATGAGTGGCTAACCGAATCGCCGCTGAAATGGCGCGAGACCGATTCGAGAGGTGATCGAATCACCTATGAGCGCGTCGAGACGATCCCGCCCAAACGCATCGTGAATCGCATCGCGGACGCGAAACTTCCGTTCGGGGGAAGCTGGACCTATGAGATCGCGCCGGGCGCCAACGGCACGGAGCTCACCATCACCGAAAATGGCGAGGTCTACAATCCGCTATTCCGGTTCGTGAGCCGGTTCATCATGGGGCACACCGCAACCATCGAAAAATATCAACGCGACATGGTTAAATACTTCTTGTAGGGCGGACCCCCTGGTCCGCGCGCGAACCCTGATCGCGCTCTTCGACCGGTGCGACACGAGATAGCCCGATCGGGGGATAGGTCGCGGGAGGCGGCTTTTGTTAGTCCCCGAAAAGCCTGCTGAAAGCAGGCTGCCGGCTAAATAGCCCGCCCCACAAAGGCCGGCCTGATCAGGCGGGCAGATACTGGCGCAATGTGGTGAAGAAGGAGCGCACGAAGTCGGTCGCGCTGTTGGTGGCGGCATCTACATTGAGATTCTTGATACCGACGATCACTCTCACCAGAGCAGTGTCGGTCCGATTCAGACGCATGGCGTCGGCCACCACCCAAAACTTCGCCTTGAACTCATCGGCCACCACTCGATCGCGGGATTGGTACCAATACAGCACCAGGTCCCTCTCGTCGCCGTGCACCACCACGTAACGGTTTACGACGATCGGCGCGGCCAGGCCAACGTCGACCGGATAATTTTCAGAGCTCAGTTGCGTCCATCCCGATCCTGGCATGCAATTTTTGGGAGAATGAGGCGATTTGCCATTGCGCTGGGTACGAAAACCGGCGACGAACAGAAACGCCTGTTGGCCGGTCGATCTGTTCTGGTAGACCCGGTTGAGAATGTCGTCGGCTTTGAGGACGTCCAGCGATTCCTTATCCACATAGCCTTCGCCCGCCAGGCTCCAGGAACCCAGTTGCTGGGGCATCTGAGCTAAAGGGCGGCTGGGCGGGGTGTACTCCGCGCGGATCGAGCTATACAGCACGGCGGTCTGAAGAATCAGAAAAACCGTCACCAGTCGAGCCGGAGTGGAATTCAAAAACCTAAACAACGGAGGCCTCCCTCGCCATCTTCCAGCGATAAATCCAGTTTATCAGCATGTGCAGAACAAAGATCATCGCGAAACCGATGGCGAAAATGACAAAGCCCTCCATTTCATGGAAAACACCCTGCGCCAGTTCGGTGTTATGCTCGCTCAAAATTCCCGTGATGGTAACGCGGCCGGCGTTGGCGATAATCGCAATCGGTATGACGGAGAGGAACAGAGCCCACCGCATCCAGACTTTGTTGTCGAAGAAATACGCATACACCAGCGACAGGAAAGTTAACGACATCAAACTGCGAATGCCGCTGCACGCCTCGGCGACCGACAGCTTTTGGCTCGCCAGTTCCAGCACGTTGCCTTCGCGCAGCACGGGGATGTTGATCAGGCCCAGAAGAATCTCCGCTACCCAGCTTGCAAATAGTTGGAGGGGAAAGGTGATCTGGTTGTAGATCACGGTTGGAATCGGGATCATGAACAGCAGCAGCGCTAAAGGAAATGCGAGTTCGCGGACCAGCGCTCTGCCGCCTAGAACCAAAAGCAATCCCACCAGTGAAATCAGGAACGCGGTTCGCTGCAGGAATAACTCCGCTCCCAGCATTCCGATGTAAGCTTGCAGGAAGCCCCACGCCATCAGTGCGATCCCCCACCATTCGGGCTTCCACTCGAGGGTCATCAACTTCTCGCGCCTGCCCCACACGATATAGGCGAAGACGATGGGTACGAAAAATCCATGCCCCACATCCGGGTCCGATGCCCATTGTTCCACCAGGTGTTTCAGGATTGGGAAATAGGCGACGATTAACAAAATCCCGAACCACGCGATAGCAGGCCAAGGCAGTTCTTTGACATCCACTTTGGTATCCACCGAGTCTTCGGCGGACTTCCGCTCTGGCAACTGATGTTCAACGGGGGACATAAAACTTATATTAAGGACAAAACTTCAGTTAAGCACACTAGGAGATCGATATGCCAGCGAGCGCAAAGAGAGGCAAGCTCAGTTGACCATCGGGGGGACATCGGCCTTCAGGCGCTGGGTGACGCGTCCCACCAACCTCCGCGGATCCAACAGATGCTGGGGCCGGAAATGACGTTGCGACCATCGGTTGCCGGGTTCGAACTCGACTCCGAGAAAATATCCAATCTCCCGAAAAACGCAATACTTAACCACGCCCAGCAGTTCTCCGTTGGGATAACTCATGCGCAGGGGAGTGCCTTGCGGTACGGGCCGGTCCACTTGCAAGCATGCGCCCGAAAGCGAGATGTCTTCCAGATTGGCGACCCCTCGCCGGGTTCGCCCGTTCTGGTCCTTCCACTGCACGTCCACGAGATCCGCACAGAGCATTCGAGGTTCTACACGCCTATCGAGCATTTTTCGTTGATTCCGTCTCTGATAGTTCAATCGGCCGGAAATTTAAAATCATGTGCGTTCCCGCCTTAGACAAAATCGCCCTAAGCGTCGTATAAGGCTACTCCTTAGACCGATACCCTGTAGCCCGATTGGTACCATGTCTCAGAAGAATCCGCAATGAAAACGCTGATTAGCGAAATTGGCATCCTGGCCTCACGAGTCGGCACGGCGCGGTCGATATTACTCCATTTGGCGCTGCTCGCGGCCTTCGGCGTCTGGATCCCTTATGTGAAAGGCGTGGATTTCCTCGACTCGCAGGTCCTGGGAGCCTATGCATGCCTGGGGCTGCTTTTTGCCGCTCCGGCCACCGTGCAGGCCTTCCCGCCAAATTTCGCCACGTCTTTTGAGGAAGCGTGGGCACGCGTTTTCTCGGCCGTGCTGTACGGCGAAGTCGTCACTGCGGCGTTCATCGGAGCGGGGATCGCCACCGTTTACTGGACGCACCGCGGCAGATTCGTCCCGCAGCCCGATTGGGAGACGCTTGCGCGATGCGCGCTGTTCGGTTTAGGCGCCGCCGCGATGCTGGCGTCGCTGGCGGCTTTGATTGCGGTTCGATTTTCGCGCCGTGCGGCAATGCTATGTCTTCGCGTCGCGTTCTTTGGACTGCTGGTCCTATATTTCGAACGGGGACAAAGGTTGACCGAAGTCGGCTTGATCGACGCGGCCGCATGCTTAGTGGTGGCCGGCCTGTTTATCGAATTATTGAGGCGGGCTTGCCGATGATCGCGGTCCCTTATCATCTGGGGCGCCGCGCGGTCGAAGTCGGGCGCGGCCCTTTGGTCATTCTCGAAGCGCTTCCGCGGCCTTGCGTCATGGTGGAGGGACCCGATAGCGTTGCCGCCATTAATGCCCAACTGGCCCAAGCTGTGGCGATGCACGATCGTCCGGTCACCGTGCTTGCCGGCAATTGCAACTCGTGCCTGGGGACGCTCGCGGCGCTCAACGATCCGGGCATCGTCTGGCTGGATGCCCATGGCGATTTCAACACGCCGGAAACGACCATCAGCGGAGCGTTGGAAGGGATGTCGCTCGCGATCGCGGCCGGCCATTGCCATCGTGAGCTGATGGACCGGCCGGTTCGGGAGGAAAATGTGGTGCTGGCCGCGACCCGCAGCCTGGATCCACTGGAAGAAGTTCGCCTGCGCGCGAGTAAAATTAATCTCGTTTCGATCGATGCACTCCCGCGCGCGGTTGATCTGCTCGCCGCGCGCGTCGAGACGATCTACTTGCACCTCGACCTCGACGTGCTCGACCCTGCGATTTCGCCCGGGGTCAATTTCTCCGCGCCGGGAGGCCTTTCCACCGGCCAGCTTTTCGACGCGGTGAAGCACGTGATGGCCACGGGCAAGCTTGGCGCGGCAACGATCGCGAATTTTAATCCCGATCGCGATTGCGAGAACCGTACGTTGGGAATCGCTCTTCAGCTGATTGCCCTGCTGGGAAACTAATCTCCATTGCTATGCTAGGGGTTTGTTGAAAAAGGGGACAGACTGCTCTGTCCCCGCCTGTAAGCTGTTCGTGTCACGTAGGACTGTGGCCGTGGATAGAGTGGTCTGTCCCCTTTTTCAACAAACTCCTAGGCGAAGTTCGAATGAAAATTTCATCGCAAGCCCCGTGCCGCGTCGATCTTGCAGGCAGCACGCTCGATATCTGGCCTCTTTACCTGTTTCATGAAAGCGCAGTGACGGTCAACTTTGCCGTCGACCGCTATACCCGAGCCTCGATCGAACCTCGCCCCGGAACCAGGGTCACGTTCCGCTCCATCGATCTCGATCGCAACACCGCCTATGATTCGCTCGACCATCTTCTTTCCGCGAAAACGCACGCGCTGCCTCTAGCCGCTGAAATTGTCCGGTTCTTCCAGCCCCAAGAAGGGTTTCATCTGGAAACCAGTTCCGAAGCTCCGGCGGGCGCGGGAATTTCCGGATCGTCCGCGCTGATTATCGCTACCACGAGTGTTTTCAACCGGTGGCTCAAACGGGGATTTTCAATCGAAAAGCTGCGCGAAATATCGCAAAATATCGAAGCCCGGGTGATCCGCGTGCCCACCGGCTGCCAGGATTATTTTCCGGCCATGTACGGAGGCGTCAGCGCAATCGAGCTCGGCTGCGCGGGCATTCGAAGAGCGGCGCTTCAAGTCGATCCGGAGGCGCTCGAAACGCGCGTGGTGCTCGCCTACACGGGCGAGCCTCGCAATTCCGGTATCAACAACTGGGAGGTAATGAAGAGCCACATCGACGGCAACGCGCGCGTCTTTAGAAATTTCACGACCATCGCCGCCATTGCGGCCGCCATGCGCCATGCTCTCGAGAAGCATGACTGGACGGAGGCCGCCCGCCTGCTGCGCGAGGAATGGTCGCACCGCAAGAAAAACGCACCCGGCATTTCCACGCCTCTGATCGACCGCATCATCGACGTGACCCGTCGCAAGGGCGCCCTCGCCGCCAAGGTCTGCGGAGCGGGCGGCGGAGGCTGCGTCCTGTTCTTAGTCGAGCCCGATGCCCGCGCCTGCGTCACGGCGCTGATCGAAAAAGAAGGCGCTTCCGTGCTTCCCGTAAAGGTCGCGCGCCAAGGGGTGCAAGTCCGCGTATCCAAATGACGGAAGAAGCCAAAAAGTCTGATTTCCTAGGCTTGATCCTCCGCGTCGGGCTGTTCATTTTTATTGGCTGGCTCAGCCTTCAGGTGTTCGGAGTCGTTCTGTTCTGGCTGACCGCAAACCCGCTCATTACCGCGACGATGTCGGTCTTCGCAGCGGCCTGCCTGGCCAACGCGATCACCGTGCGGATTTATGAGCGGGGGCAGCTTTCCGCGTTGGGGTTGGGTTGGGGCCATACGTCGTCGCGTGAATTTTTGCTGGGAGTCGGAAGCGGAGCGGCCGGAGCGTGCCTGGTCCTGCTTCTGCCCGTAGCCGCCGGCGCGGCGTCATTCGAAAAAGTCCCCGCATCGGAGCATATCTGGGCCAGCCTCGCGTTCGTCAGCCTGGTGCTGCTGTTCGGTGCGTTCGGAGAAGAAATGCTGTTTCACGGCTACGCGTTTCAATTGCTGATCCGGCGCCTGGGTGCATTCGCGACGATTCTGCCCGCGGCTGTGATCTTCGGCCTCGCGCACATCGGCAACCCCGGTTCGAACCTGCTCGGCATCGGCAATACCATCCTGTGGGGCGTTCTGTTCGGCTACGCCTACCTTCGCACCAGTGCGCTGTGGCTGCCCATCGGATTGCACTTCGGGTGGAACGTAGCGCTGACCCTGTTCGGAGAGAATTTAAGTGGGTTTACAATGGGAGTTACCGGATACACGCTCCATTGGAAGGCCGGCACCGTTTGGAGCGGAGGCGATTATGGACCGGAAGGCAGTCTGCTGACCACGGCCATCGTCATCGTGCTGTTTTTGGTGCTGCATCGTTTTACGGCGGAACAAAATCCGGAGTAGAGGTACTTATGGCGCGAATTTCTCCTCGAGTCCTCACGGCGTTCATAGCCGTTGCGTCCCTGAAGGGCGACCAGAACAAGCTCACCATGGATCAGCGCGTGGAGCT
>Ga0182024_10013157_pt1 | contig 16223 bp, 15 predicted proteins | sample P32metaG_FD_120480 | JGI IMG/M metagenome (GOLD analysis project Ga0182024, IMG submission 120480) | Permafrost microbial communities from Stordalen Mire, Sweden - P3-2 metaG (Illumina Assembly) | ecosystem: Environmental > Terrestrial > Soil > Wetlands > Permafrost | place: Sweden: Stordalen... | reverse complement strand
TGCTGTGGTGCATCGTGCGGGTGCTCCGCTCGAATGCGCCGTCGTGGAAGCTCCTCCTGACCTGCGGCATCGCCGCCGGGATCGGGTTGCTCAGCAAGGAGACGGACTGGCTGCTGGTGGTGGCGCTCGTGGTCGCGATCGGCCTCCGGCTTCCGTCGCGGCCGATAGACGTACTGGTCGCGGTCGTTCCCGCCGCGGCGATCGCCGGCTGGTGGTTCGTGCGCAACCTCGCCACGTTCCACAGTCTCGTCCCGCCGCTGCAGCCGCTGACCACCACGCACCCGTACCTCCGCTCGGTGGGGGAGTTGAAGGTCTTTGCATCAGGAGCGGTGCGCAGCCTCTTCGGTCCGGAGCGGGCGGACGGCGGCCCGATCATCCGCTCCTTTCCGATTCAGGTCCTGAGCGGCGTGCTCTTCGCGATCGTGGTGATCGTCCTCGCCGTCGCGGTGTGGCAGGCCGTTCGCCAATGGCCGGGATTTGACCGGAGGAGCCGGCAGATCGCCATCGTCCTCGCAGTGGTGTGCGCGCTGCTGGTTGGAGAATGGGTCCTGAACAGCGTGCTCTTCGATCTGCAGCCCCAGTCGCGGTATCTGTTCCCCGCAGTCGCGGCGCCTGCCACCGCGATGGCCTGGGCCGGCTCCATGATCGCCAGCCGGCTTGGGGCCCGGTCCCGGGTGATCGTGGCAACCGCGGTGATCATCGCCACGATAGTCCTCGGCATCGACTCCCTCCGAGTGGCGGTGCTGCGTGTGCCATGACCTCGCAGATGGCCAATCGAGCGCTGGGACAGGCATAATCCCAGTCGATAATCCCTTCGAAAGGTCTTCCTCACGAAGGTCGCACGGAATGAACAGTCTCAGGAGCTTTGTGCATGCTTGACAAAACGGTGATCGTGCTCGGCGGCGACGGGTATCTCGGATGGCCGCAAGCGATGCACCTTTCCAATGCCGGATACAGGGTTATCGCGGTCGACAATCTGGTTCGGCGTCGCTGGGATCTCGAGTGCGGCACCTCGTCGCTGATCCCGATCTCCACGATGGAGCGTCGTGTCGAGCGCTGGCGTGAGCTGGGCCGCGGCGACATCGAGTGGCGCATGGTCGACCTCACCGATGCCGATGCACTCACCGAGCTGATCGCATCCACCAAGCCGGACGCGGTGGTGCACTTCGCCGAGCAGCGCTCCGCACCGTTCTCGATGATCGACCGCGAGCACGCGGTGATGACCCAGCTCAACAACGTCGCGGGCACGCTCAACCTGCTCTTCGCCTTGCACGAGCATGCGCCCGAGTGTCACCTCGTCAAGCTCGGAACGATGGGTGAGTACGGCACGCCCAACATCGACATCGAGGAAGGCTTCATCACCATCGAGCACAACGGCAGGAGCGACACGCTGCCGTACCCGAAGCTGCCCGGAAGCTTCTACCACCTCTCCAAGGTGCACGACAGCCACAACATCCACTTCGTGTGCCGCGCGTGGGGCATCGCCGCCACCGACCTCAACCAGGGCGTGGTGTACGGGTGCAGCACACCGGAGACGGTGCTGCATCCGGAGCTGGCCACGCGTTTCGACTACGACGGGATCTGGGGCACGGTGCTGAACCGTTTCATCGTGCAGTCGGCGATCGGCAAGCCCCTCACGGTGTATGGCACCGGCGGTCAGACGCGCGGATTCCTCGACATCCGCGACACCATGGCGTGCGTACAGCTGAGCATCGAGCATCCCGCGGTGCCAGGCGAGTTCCGTGTGTTCAACCAGTTCACCGAGCAGTTCTCCGTGCTGCAACTGGCGGAGCTGGTGCGTGACGCACGCGCGGCACACGGCCTCGAGACCACGATCGAACACACCGCGAATCCCCGCTTCGAAAAAGCCACTCACTACTACAACGCCAGGCACCAGTTGCTGGTGGACCTCGGCCTCGAGGCGCACAAGCTCCGCAGCACACTCATCGACTCGGTGATCGAAGTCGTGAATGCGCACATCGACCGCGTGGATCTTTCGCAGGTGGGGGTGTCCGACGTGGAATGGACGACCGGTCGTTCCCGCGCGGCCATGGGCACGGCGCAGGTCGCGGCGCCGGCAGCGGAGACGGTGGCGTAGCGCCGGTGGCGCTACCCGAGGTCGACGTCAGCCTCACGATCCCGGCCCACAACGAGGCTGAGAACATCGGGCGAGTCCTGCAGGACGTCATGGCCATGCTGGCCGAGGGCGGCCGCACATACGAGATCGTGCTCGTCGACGATGCGAGCCGGGACGACACCGTCGCAGCTGCGCGAACTGCGATGGGGGAGGCCGTGAGGAATCTCACCGTGGTGACCCACAAGCAGCAGCGCGGCTACGCGATCACCGTCTGCGACGGGCTGCGTGCATCGCGGGGGAAGGTCCTCGCCTTCATGGACGGCGACGGACAGTTCGATCCGCGCGACCTCGGCAAGTTGCTCGCCGGGCTCGACCGGGCCGACATGGTCGCGGGGATTCGCAACCGCCGCGCCGACCCGTGGTACCGATCCTTCGTGAGCGGCGTCTACAACCGGGTGGTGCGCCTCACCTTCGGCATCCGCGAGCTCGACTTCGATTGTGGGCTCAAGGTGTTCACACGCGAGCTGTGGGACGCCGTCACCCCCATCCGGGCACGCTCGGCGGTGTTCAATCCGGAGATGTTCTTCAAGGCGCACCGGCTGGGATTTCGCGTGGTCCAGGTGCGTGTCCAGCACCTGCCCCGGCTCGCCGGCGTCCGCTCCGGTGGCAGGCTGATCCCGGTGGCACGGGCCATGCGTGATGTGATCCGGCTGCGCGTGTCACTGGCGATGAGCTGGCGACCGGAGGGCGCCCGCCGGGAGCGAGCCTAGTGCGCAGGGCGGCGATCCCAGGGCTGCTCGTCCTGGCGGTCCTGCGGCTGCCCTCGCTGATGGAGCCCCACTGGTACACGGACGAGGCGGGGTACCTGAACGTCGCCCGCCAGTTGCTCCAGGGCAAGATCCTGTACCTGCAGACGTGGAACAACAAGCCGCCGCTGATGCTCTGGACGATCGCCCTGGACACCAAGCTCTTCGGCACGAGCGAGATCGCGCTCCACGTGCTCACCTTGATCAGCAGCGCGGTCACGATCGCCGCCATCGTGTGGGCGGCGTCGCGCCTCTACACACCGCGGCGCGCGCTGGTTGCGGGCGTGATCGCCGCGGTGCTCCTGGGACTCCCGATCGTCGACGCAGAGCTCGCGCTCCCGGAGAGCCTGCTGATCGCACCGCTCACGTGCGCGGGCGCGATCATCCTGGTGCAGATCCTGCGTGGCGATCGGTCGGACGCACCGCGGCGGTTCCCGTGGTGGCCGCTCGGGGCGGGGGTCCTCATGGCCGCGGCGATCGCGTACCAGCAGACGTCCGTGGCCGAGACCTCGGCGTTCTTCCTCGCGATGCTGCTGGCTCCGAAGTTGTTGCGCCGCGATGCGTTCGTCTTTCTCGGAACCGTCGCTGCCATCACGCTCATCTGGCTCGGCGCGGCGATCATCACCGCCGGGGCCGGCAAGGTCGCGTTCGCGCTCGCCGGCTTCTACGTCAACTACACGAAGACGGCGCTCCCATCGAGCGCTGCCGGCGGACTTGCGCATTTCGGTCTGGCGCTCTTCGCGACCGTCCTGATTGCGGCGGGCGCCATCGCCAGCCGCCGTCGCGACCGCGTCGACTGGGTGGTGATGCTCTGGGCGGGGGCGACGCTGGTGGTCACCGCCGTCGCCGGGCAGGAGTATCCGCACTTCCTGGCGCCCGCGGTGGCACCGCTCACGCTCCTCGTCGTCGGGTTGGTGCTGCCGTCGCCGGCCTGGCTTCACGGTCGCAACTGGCGCGACCTCATCGGGCCGGGGTTGCAAGCAGTCGGGCTCGTGATCGCGATCCTGATGGCGAAGGTCGCCGGTCTCGACTGGATGCCGATCCCGCCGTCGGCGACCAACTCCCACACGCTCAGCGATTACTACGGGGGCGCCGCCTGGGCCGTGTTCGACCCCGCGTGGCGGACGACCTGGCTCGACGACTTCGACTACCGGGTGGCCGGCGACGCGAAGGTCGTCGCCTGGATCACGCGCAATGGGTTCAGCGGTGATACCGCCGTGGTCTGGTCCTATGACGCCTGGATCTATGCACTCGCAAACTTGCAGATCATCATGCCGACCCCGCCCATCTACAACGACGAGGTCCTGCTCGGTTCGGGCGGGCCGGTGGAGGCATACGTGGCCGCGAAACAACCGGTGCTGATCATGGTCGACATCAAGTCCCAGGTGCTCTTCCCCGAGATCACCAAGCTGCTGAACAGCGGCCAGTACATCGACGAGTACCAGACCTACCCGTACACCGTCTGGGTCCGCGCCGACAGCGTGTCGAAGCTCCCGTGAGCTCGCGCGCCCGCAACCTCGACCGGGTGATGCTCGGGACGGTCATCGCCGTCTTCGCGGTCTTTGCGATCGCGTACACGAGGATCACGCCGCTCGGGGCGTCGCCCGACGAGCTGTCCCACCTCCACTACATCACCGGGATCTCCGATCACCTGCGCCTGCCGCCGGCGGATGAGCCCGAGCGCCAGCAGCCGCCTCTGTACTACCTGCTCGGGGCGATCGTCGCCAGGCTCACCGGGGATGACGCGCGTCTCATCCGGCTGGTCTCGGTGGTGCTCGGCGTGCTCACGATCCTCACGGTCTATCTGGTGGCCCGCCGCCTCTTCCCGTTGCGGCCGTACCTTGCGGTCGGGGCGGCTGGGCTGGTGGCCCTGCTCCCCGAGACGCAGTACCTGGCCGGAGCGATCAACGACGACAACCTCGCGTGGCTCGCCGGCGCCCTCCTGGTGCTCGCGGGGGTCGTGGTGATGCAGAGCGGCGTGCTCTCGACGCGGCTCGCCCTTGGTGCCGGGCTCGCGGTGGCGCTCGCCGTGCTCGCCAAGGAGACCGTGTGGGTGCTCGCGCTGCTGCTCCTGGTGATCGTGGTTGTGCGCTTCCGGCGCCAGCTCCGGGCGCTGCAAATCGCTGCGCTGGTGCTGCCGAGCGTTGTGTTGGCGGGATGGTGGTTCGTGCGCAATGCCGTGGCATTCGGCAGCCCGCTGCCGCCGCTGCACCCGATCACCGCCCAGCGTCAGGTCTTCGACTCGCTGTCGCAGGTGCGCGGCTACCTGGCCGCGACCGCGCTGAGCATCGTGGGCATGTATGGCAACGGCGCCCATTTCGTGGCGATCTCGATCCTGGGGGCGCGACCGCTGCCGAGCATCGTTGCCGGTGCCGTCATCGCGCTGATCACGCTGACCGCCTGCATCGCGGTGGTGCGCTCCTGGGGGCGCTGGGACACGATGCGGCGCAGGGTGGCGATCGTCCTGCTGGTGGTGATCCTCGTGGCGCTGGCGCAGTCGGTCCTCAACTCGGCGACGTTCGACCTCCAACCGCAGGCGCGCTACCTGCTGGTCGCCGTCGGGGCAGCAGCGCCGATCACCGCGTGGACCATCGCCTGGCGAAGCCGTGGCCCGCTCTCTTCGGTGCGGTGCGCAGGGATCGCGATGCTCGTCGTCGTCGCGCTGGTCCTCGACGTGTCCGGGCTGATCACCGCCGCGCATACGGCGGCGTGATCACCGGACCTTGTCGCGGAAGCTCTCGAGCGTGCGCGCCAGGCCGTCGACGAGGCTGACGCTCGGGTGCCATCCGAGCCGGTCGGCCGCGAGCGCGTTGTCGAGCGCGCTGCGCGCCACCTCGCCGGGCGGGAGCGGCTCACGCTCCGGCTCTCCCGCGAAGCCGGCGAGCGCGCAGAGGCGGCGGACCAGATCGCCGATCGCCGTCTCGCGCCCGGTCCCGATGTTCAGCGCGCCTGTGACGCTCGAGCCCAGCCCGAGCAGGTTCGCAGCCACGATGTCGCCGACGTACGTGAAATCGCGCGTCTGCGCGCCGTCGCCCCGGATCACCGGCGGCTTGCCAGCGAGCAACCGGTGGCTGGAGATCGCCACCACCCCCGCCTCGCCGGTGCCGTCCTGCCCCGGCCCGTACACGTTGCCGTAGCGCAGCGCCAGGGCATCGAGGGCGCCGGCGCGGGTGAAGTGCCCGAGGTAGTGCTCGATGCAGAGCTTGGCCGTGCCGTACGGCGAACGCGGCTCGGTTGGCTCGTCCTCCGGGGTGGGCAGGCGATGAGCGGCGCCGTAGAGGGCTCCGCCGGAGGACGCCACCACCACCCGGCGGCACCCGGCGGCCATGGCGGCGGCGAGCACGCTGACCGTCCCGAGCACGTTGATGTGGGCATCTTCTGCGGGTTCCCGCCACGACCGGTTCACACCGCCCTGCGCCGCCAGGTGCAGGACCGCCGCCGGCTTGAACGCCTCGATCGCGGCGCGCGCCGGACTCTCGGCGACATCCGCGACCTCGAGCCGCGCCGATGAGGGAAGGGGGCGGTACGAGGCATGGCGAAGGTCGTCGATGACCAGCACCTCCGCTCCGGCATCGAGCAGCGCCTCGACGCTGTGGACACCGATGAACCCGGCGCCGCCGGTGACCACGACGCGTCCGATCGTCGCCGGCGCGGCCATCAGTTCCTGCTCACCAGCGCCCGCAGGAAGAGCGCTGTGTTGGCCGGCCGCTCGGCCATGCGCCGCATCAGATATCCATACCACTGCACGCCGAACGGCACGTATACACGCACCGTCTCGCCGGCCGCGACCAGGCGCTGCTGCTCATCGGGGCGGATCCCGTAGAGCATCTGGTACTCGTGCTTGAACCCTGGCCCGCCCACGTCGCGGACGAGCCGTCCGGCCGCCTCGACGAGCCTGGGGTCGTGGGTCGCCGCCATCGGCAGCGCACCGCCCGCGATCAGCCTGCTCAGGCCGCGAACGTAGGCGGCGCGGATGGCGTCTGGACGCTGCCAGGCGAGCGATGCCGGCTCCTGGTATGCACCCTTGCAGAGACGGATACGTGACCCCGGAACCCCGAGTGTCCGGCAGTCGTCTTCCGTGCGGTGCAGGGACGCCTGGAGCACCGCACCAGTCGTGGGGAAATCCAGGCGCAGCAGCCCGACGATGCGCAGGGTCGAATCCGTGGTGGTGTGATCCTCCATATCGATGGTCACGGAAGATCCGGCTGCTCGAGCGGCGTCGCAGATCGAGCTCGCGTTGTCGAGCGCCATCGAATCGTCGAGCGCCTGACCCACCGCGGAGAGCTTGACCGACATCTCCGCGCTGGTTGCGAGACCTTCATCTGCAAGTCGCTGCGCGAGCGAGCGGTATGCATCCACCGCGGCCTGCGCCGTCGCGGTGTCGCGAGTGTCCTCGCCGAGGTGATCGAGTGACACCTGCAACCCGTTGCCGACCAGGGTCCGGGTGACCCGGAGCGCGTCGTCGATGGTCTCGCCGGCCACAAAGCGGCGCACCACGTCTCGCGTGATCGGCGCCGACGTGATGGCTCGCTTGATCTGGCGGCGCCGCGATGCCCAGAGAAGCACCTGGCGGAGAACTGCCGCGGGGGTCGCGCCGGGAGTTGGTGAGGACGGCTGAGATCCCCACGCTTGGCTGGTCACCGCGCGGATTATGTACTTGGCTCCTGTCCCTGTGGGTCAGATGGTCCAGCGCGGCAGCCGGCGCTCGAGAAAGGCGGTCATGCCTTCATGCGCCTCCTCCGATGCAAAAAGGCGCGCGGACAGTTCGATCATGTCGTCCCCGTAGCGCTCGATTGCCTCCCGAACGGCACGGTTGGCAATGCGCTTGGACTCGACGAGCCCCTGCGGCGACGCCTTGCGGAGATCTGCGCAGAGCGCAGCCAACACACCGACGAGATCGTCGGTGGCCACGGTGACGAGGCCGATGCGCTGCGCTTCGGCCGCATCGAACGTCGCGCCGGTGAGGAAGTAGCGGGCAGCGGATCGCGAGTCGAGACGGGGGAGGACGGTCACCGAGATGACCGCCGCCGCCAGGCCGAGCCGAGCCTCGGTGATCGCGAAGGTGCTAAGCGGACCCGCGAGCACGATGTCGCACGCACCGAGCAGCCCGACACCGCCCGCCCTCACGTTACCGTCGATACTGGCAATAACAGGGAGAGGGAGATCGGCGAGCGTGCGCAGGACCGCGAGCAGCGCGTTTGCGGTCCCGGTCATCGGCCCGGTCGACGCCTCGGAGAGATCGGCGCCGGCGCAGAACGTCGTGCCGGTGTGGGTCAGCACGACGGCGCGGACCTCCGGCATCGCAGCAGACCTTTCCAGCCGATCCGTGAGCTCGGCGACGAGTTGCCGCGACAGTGCGTTGCGGTTGTGCGGCGAATCGAGCGTGATCGCGGCGATGCCTGCGTCCACGCTGAGATGGACAACTTCGGTGTCAGTCATAGGAGTTCCTCGGGTATGTCGATGGTCCGCGAGCGCAGCCACTCACCGAGCGCCTTGGCCTGCGGGTCAAACCGCGTCGACGACGAGACGCCTTCGCCGAGCAGCCCTTCGATGACGAAGTTGAGCGTGCGGAGGTTGGCGAAGACGTGACCTTGGATGGCGAACGCGGCTGTCTCCGGGAGTAACCGACGCACTGCATCGGCGGTGAGCGTGTGCGCGAGCCATTGCCACGAATTGTCGTTGCGCGCCCACACGCCGAGGTTGGCGTTGCCACCCTTGTCGCCGCTGCGAGCCCCGGCCACCGTGCCGAGCGGGACCCGCCGCGTGGCCCCTGGTGGCAAGGCGTGCGGCATGTCGACTGGCGTGTCATCGGGAGACGGTTCGGCTGTCCGTGTCTCCGTGGCCGGCGCGATCGGGACGCGGGTGCCGTCGTGGAGCACCGCCACGTGGTCCACCGCGTTCGCGGGCACGAAGCCGGGGTGATACACGCCCACCGGTGATGCGTCGCCCGGTGGCGCGGTGAGGTGAAAGCCGGGATAGCTCCCCAACCCGATCTCGACCGCGCGGGCGCTGAAGGCGCGGCCGGCAATCGCGGAGTCCGGGTCACGGACCCTGCAGTGCAGCAACGCGCTGGCGGCCTCCTCGTCATCCGCATCCGGATGGTCGGTTCGTGCAAGGGTCCAGCGAACATGTTCCGGTGGTGAGGACGCGAGCGCGGCGTCCATCTGCTCGCGCGCGAGCGCTGCTTTGGCCTCGATATCGGTTCCACACAGCACGAAGACGACACTATTGCGATAGCCGCTCAGCGTGTTGCAGCACACCTTGAGAGTCGGCGGTGGGGGTTCGCCGCGCACGCCGCTGACTCGAACGCGGTCCGTGCCATCGCTCGCCAGTTGAATGCTGTCGAAACGGGCCACCACGTCGGGGCCGAGGTAGCGTGGGCCGTCGATCTCGTAGAGCAGTTGCGCGGTGACGGTTTCGACCGTGACCGCGCCGCCGGTGCGTGCGTGTTTCGTGATCACACAGGAGCCGTCGGCGTGCAGCTCGGCGATGGGAAATCCCGGATGGCGCACGTCGTGCTCCGTGAAGAAGCTGTAGTTGCCGCCCGTCGCCTGCGCGCCGCATTCGAGGATGTGGCCGGCCACGGTTGCGCCGGCGAGCGCATCCCAGTCGTTCCGAGTCCATCCGAAGTGTGCCGCCGCAGGACCGATCACCAGGCTGGCATCGGTGACCCGCCCCGTGACCACCACATTGGCGCCGGAGCGCACGCATTCGGCGATCCCCCATGCGCCGAGGTACGCGTTGGCTGTCAGCGGACTGCCGAGACCGAGCTCCGCCGCACGGTCGATCAGGTCGTCTCCTTCCACGGACGCCACGTTCGCGTTGACGCCGAGTCGGGTGGCGAGTTCGCGCACTGCGGTGGCGAGCCCAGCCGGGTTGAGGCCACCCGCGTTGGTCACGATCGTGACGCCCTGGTCGACGGCGATGCCGAGGCACTCCTCCATCTGGTGCAGGAACGTCCCCGCGTAGCCGCGATCGGGATGCGCCAGACGCTGCCGTCCAAGGATGAGCATGGTGAGCTCGGCGAGGTAGTCGCCGGTCAGGACATCGAGGCGGCCGCCTTCCAGCATCTCGCGCATCGCGGCGAAACGGTCGCCGTAGAAGCCGGAAGCGTTGCCGATGCGCAGGGCCGTATCCACAAGCCCGGCAAGGATAGGGTGCCCGCGGGCCGAGATGAGCGGCATCGTCGGGTCACAGTTGCGGCTCCACCCGCTTGAGGAACTCGTCGAAGAGCGGCACCGTGAACGCGGTGTCCCCGTGCGCAGGGGAGTAGATGATCCCCTTGGCGATCAGCGCCGAACGGCGTGGCGCCACCGACTCGACGCGCACGCCGAGCGCCGCCGCGATGTCGCCGGAGCGGTGCGGCCCCGGGCCGAGCGAGGCCATGGCGACCAGGTATTCACGCTCTCGAGGGGTGAGACGATCGAGCCGCACCAGAAAGAAGTTCTGGTCAAGCTGGTCTCGAACTCGAGGCGCCGCGCGCTCGACGTCATCCAGCGTGATCGGGCTCTCCGGCGCCGCATTCCAGACGTGGTAGCCCCACTCCTGGAGAAAGTACGGGTACCCATGGGAGCGCTCGACCATGACGTCAAGCGCGTCGCCATCGATCGAGGCGCCACTCTCCTCGGCGGGGACGGCAAGAGCGGTTCGCGCATCCTCGGGGCCGAGCGACCCGATCTCCGGGAAGTCGAAGAGGCGCTCCGCGTAGGACTTCGCCTCGCCGGCCAGGGTGCGGAGCTGGGGAAGGCCCGCTCCGGTGAGGATCACCGGAAGGTTGAGCTGATTGGTGCGGTGGATCGCCACGATCAGCGCCGAGAGCTCCTCCTGAGGCACGTACTGGAGCTCGTCGACAGCGAGCACGATGCCCGTGCCCCGGTCGCGAGCCGCCTCGCCACATGCGACGAGCAGGTCGGTCACGTCGTCCGCGAGGTTCCCGGAGTCGGCGACGCCCCGCAGCGCTTCGACATCGATGGAGACCCGAGTCCCGTCGGGCAGCTGCAGCGTGAACGTCTTGAGCACCCGGAGCGCCCGGGTCACCGCGGTGGAGACCACGTTGCTGCTGAGCGGGATGAGGATCCGCCGCAGGCGCGAAGCGAGCAGTGACGGGAAATGACCGTGTTCCGGCGCTTCGATGAGGCCGACCCGGAAGCCCTCCTGCTCGGCGATCTCGGCAAAGCGGTTGAGCAGGACCGTCTTGCCCGCACCGCGTAAGCCGATCATCAGCAGGCTCTTCCCCGGCCGCCCTGCCACCGCCCTCCGGAACGCCACCCCAAACCGGTTGATCAGATCGTCTCGGCCGGTGAGCGCTGGAGGGGGTGTGCCCGCGCCCGGGCGATACGGGTTGGCCAGCTCATCCATCGATTCAACGAAGCTTACCTCGATTAATGGCTCTTAGCAATCTTATATAAATTAGTCACACAGCACATAAGAACAGAAAGAATGGTCGAAAATCGTTCAAATCGCTGGGTTCTCGGTGTTTAGGGTCCGATTCACCCTAAACGGGGTGTCGCCCGCTGGATTGGGCGCTCCTAAGCAGCCGCAACCACAGGAGCGGTGCCTCGGTGGCGAACACCGTCGACAGCGAGGATCGCGAGCGCGATCCAGACCAGGGCGAACCCGCAGAGGAGTGCGAACGACGTGCTCTCCCGGAGGACCAGCACTCCGATCGCGAACTGCATGACGGGGGTGACGTACTGCAGCAAGCCCATGGTCGACAGCGGCAAGCGGGTTGCGGCGCCGGCGAAGAAGAGCAGGGGAAGGGCGGTGACCGGACCAGCCGAGATGAGCAGGAGGATGTGCCCGGGGGTGGCAGCGTGGCCCACGAACGACGCCTGCTCCGTGAGAGCCAGGACCGCGAGCAGGACCAGGGCCGGCACGGTGGTCACCGCGCCTTCAACGAACAGGCCCTCGGGCGCCGAGGCACGCACCCCTTTCTTGAGGAAGCCGTACGTGGCGAACGAGCATGCCAGCGCGAGCGCGATCCATGGCGGGCGTCCGTAGTCGAAGCTCAGGACGGCCACCGAGACCACTCCCAGCCCGACCGCGGCCCATTGGATGGGTCGAAGCCGCTCGTGAAAGATCACCACGCCGAGGCCGATGGTCACCAGCGGATTGATGAAGTACCCGAGGCTCGTCTCGATGACGTGCCCGTTGTTGACACCCCAGATGTAGATGCCCCAATTGACCGCGATGGCAAGACCCGCGACGGACAGCCGGGCGACTGTCCTCCGGTCGAGCTCGCGGATACCGCCCAACTGATGCCGGACGGTCAGCAGGATGGCGATGACGGCAAAGCAGAAGACAATGCGGCAGGCCAGGATCTCGAAGGGATTCGCCGGCTCGAGCAGGGGCCAGAACAGCGGGAAGAGGCCCCACAACAGGTAGGCGCTGAGCCCGTACGTCAGCCCACCGGCAGATTTCTGCGAGCGGGCGTCGAACCTCTTGTTCAGCACCGTTCAGCATGGTAGCCAGCGGCCGTGCTGATGACGTCGTGCCCAGGGCCTGGCGCCGAGGCAACTGGCCGGGCCTGCCCTCGGGTTAGTAGATGAACGCCTCGACGTCGTAGAGCGACCCGATGTGGCGCTGATCGACGATGCCAAGACCGAGCATGTTGGCTTCGTCGACGGTGAAGCTGTTCGGACCCTGCACGCCCACGACGTAGGCCACGTGGCCGAACTCGCTGTAGCCATGACCGGGCCCGAAGACCACGATGCTGCCGACCCGCGGCGTCCGCCCTTCGCGTCGTCCAGCCGCCTGCGCGGTGTAGGCCCACTGCCATGCGTTCCCGCTCCAGTACACGTTGCGCAGCGACGCGACATACCAGGTGCACTGACCCCAGGGATAGTCGTCAAAGATCGGGCCGAAGGCGAACGGGCGCAGCGCGTTGCCCATGACGTGGGAAGCACCTGCGCCCGCGGCCGCGGCCGCGGCTGCAGCCGCGGCTTCCTGCTCCCGGCGTACCTGCGCCATCTTTGAGCGCACGCCCTGAAGCTGCGCGAGCAACGTCCCTGCCTTGCCTTTCAGGGTGGATGCCTGCTGGCGATACGCGGTTTCCTCGGTCTGCTGCTGCCCTGACAATGACTGGAGGCTGTCGACCAGGGCGTTCGCATGCTGCTGGTCCTGCACCTGCTGCTTTTGCAGGCGGTCCAGCTGGTCACGCTTTCCCTGGATCTGCGTCACCAATTGCTGGACGCGGGCGCTCACCTGGTCAGCGCTCGTGAGCGCATCCATCGCATCGATGAAGCTCTTGCTGTCGACCAGGATCGCCGTCACCGACCCGTCGTCGGTGAGCTCGTACACGTGCTTGAGAATTTGCGCCAGATCTGCCTGGTCGGTCGTGTATTCGCCGTGCACAACCTGGACTTGCGCGGTGGTGTTCGCGAGGTTCTTGTTGGCCTGGTCGAGATCCGCCTGTGCCTGCGCCAACTTCGCCTGCGTGTTCGCGATTGCCTGCGATGATGCGAGCGCATTGCCCAGGGCCGCCGAGCTCGCGTTGCTCAGCGATGCGATGTCCCGGCTCAGCGCATTTGCCTGCGCCGCAAGCGTCTGCAGCTGGCTGGTGAACTGATCAGCGTGGACCTTGTCCGAGCTCAACGGGGAGCCGGCAACCAGCAGTGCAATCGCACCGGCCGAGGCGACGAGGGCCACGCGGCGAGCGAGCAACAAGTGCCTCCATGAGATCGACGCGAACTGGCTTGGACGGTAGCCGACCGTAACAGGCATCCTCTGAACGGTCAACCCCATTTGACGCATTTGTCGATTGCACGCGACCCAATCGTGCGCCCCTCACTCCAGACGTGTCATTCGCGTCGTGCAAGCGCGCTAAACTGCTTATTGGTATGGACCTTATTGGTGGCCACCTTCCCGAGCTGATCATCCTGCTGGTGGTGATCCTGATCATCTGGGGACCGGGCAAACTGCCTGACGTCGGCGCAGCCATGGGGCGCGGCATCCGCGAGTTTCGGAAAGCTTCGTCTGAAACGCGCGACTCGTTTCGCGCAGCCGCTGCCGAGGAGCCCGCGACGCCGGCACCGGCGCAACCCGAACCGGTCGCCGAGCCCGAACCGGCTCAGACTCCCGGCGGACCCTCAGGCTCCGGAGCGAGCTGAGAAACCGGCGGTTCCACCCTGGTGATCGGCTCGACGGTGACGGCGGGGATCCCGGTGGAGGCTGAATAGTCCGGTTTGAAGCCGGAGCCGGGATCCCCGCCGTCAGCGCACGCGATCAACTTCGGCCGGACGCCGGCGTCTGGACGGCGCGAAACGCCTCGTCGCGCGTGCGGTAGTCGTCGATTCGCATGATGCGGCCGTCGCGGATCGTGAACACCATGAAGATCTCGCCGTTGAGGAATGGGATCTCGCGAAAACGTGGGCCGGAGATGCCTGTTACCACGCTCTCGCCGGCCGCATGCAGCTCGAGCCGATCGATGCCCCAGTCGCCATCGCTCATTGAGGCTCCCATCCGCTCAAGAACGGCCTCGCGCCCGTTGCAGACGAGCTCGGGCATGACCCCCTGATGGATCACATCCGGGTCGAGGCTGGTTGCGATGGCTTCGAGATCGTTCCTGCGCCTGGCGTGGAAGTGGTCGAACACGGTCTCCATGGACGCGTCGCTCATCGTCATCTCCCTGGTTGCGGCTGCAGCTCGATCGTCGACTAGTATCGAGCCCAGGCCTCCGATTGCAAGTCGCAAGCGAATAGAAAGGACCGACCCTTCACCATGATGTACGGATGAACGACGACCGCTGGGCGTTTCCGCCCCAGCCTCCGGCATGGCCTCCGGCGCCCTCAGCGACGCCGCCGCGGCGCACCTCGCGGGTGCTGGCAGCCATTGCCATGTTCGTCGGCACCGGCATCGTGGCCGCCGGCATCGGCGTGGGTGGCGTGCTCCTGGTGCGGCATGTTCAAGGTCAGTCGCCGGCGAGCTCGCCGACCGCCGACCCGGGCAGCGCGTCCAGCGCCGCCGCGGCAAAGGCCCTCTACAACCGGGCCCTGGCCGCGACCGGTGCATCCGCCGGCTTCCACTATGTCGCCACCTCAACCGGGGTTGAGGCGCAAACCATCGTGGGGGACGCCGGGCAGGCGAACGGCGAACAGCAGATCACCTTCGTGTCGAACTACGGCACTGAGCAGTTCACCCTCGAGCTGGTCGGCACCACCGTGTATTTCAAGGGCAACGCGCCCGCCGCGGAGGATCAAATCGGGGTGACGTCCGCGACGGTTGCCGCCGTGGCAGGCAAGTGGGTATCGGTGCAGAGCGGCAACGGGGGGGCAAGCGGCCCCTACTCGGTGCTCCAGCCGGGCATCACCACCTCGAGTCAGGCCAAGGAAATGCCACTCACCGCAACGTCCATCTCCACGGTCACCGGGGCGGAAGGGGTGGCGACGAAGATTTCCGGGATCGTTCCGGCGACCCAGGGCGTCCCGGCGGGAACGGGATCGCTGGTCGTCGCTCCCAACGCTAACCTGCCGATCAGCTACACGTCGACGGTGTCGGCGGGCGCCGACACCTTGACCTTCACCACCACGTTCACCAACTGGGGGACGGCGCCGTCCGTGAGCGCGCCGACGGGGGCCGTGGCCTGGTCAACGCTGACGACTGCCGTGCCCCCGGGCGGGTACGGGAGCGGCGGGACCAGTGCTGCGTCGCCCACCCCAACGCCCACACCCGGCGCGATCTAGCCGACCTCAACCTCCCCGCTGGGTTGATCCGTCGCGGGAGCTAGTGGACGAATCGCTCGGCCAGCAGGTCTTCCAGAACGTCACGGCCGATCGCGGACGCCTCGTCATCCTTGACTTCCTGCGGATTGAGGCTCGGAAAGTACCGGGCGACGCCGGCAGGGTCCTCGTCGGTGAGCCAGCGCAGGAATGCGTGCCCGAATTCTGCTGCCTTCTCGTCGGTCAACTCTTCGATCGTCGCCATCTGCGTTCTCCTTGCGTGAAGCCGGCGACGCAATTGGCCGGTCGCAGGATTATCCCTTTCGCGGCCACGATCGAGGCATGGCCGCCAGGAGCAGGAGGGGGAGACGCTCCAGCGGCGGCCATACCCGTCAGATCGTGGAGCTCACGTGCGGGCTCCGTCTTTATCCCGGAGGCAGGTACGGCGTCATACGTCAGTGGGGTTGGGAACATACTCCCGCCGTCTCCGAGGAGTTGCATGTTGAATCGGGCGCCTTGCGATGTCGGTCCGCAAGCGGACACATTGCCCGGCAATCGATTTCCGATCCATCCACGCCGCATCGCCGCCGAAGCCCGGATCGTTTTGCTCACCTCTTGACTCTCCAGTCACAGGAGGCTTCAAGGTGGCGGAATGGACTACTCGATCGGCGAATTGGCCCGCCT
>Ga0182024_10013156_pt1 | contig 16224 bp, 14 predicted proteins | sample P32metaG_FD_120480 | JGI IMG/M metagenome (GOLD analysis project Ga0182024, IMG submission 120480) | Permafrost microbial communities from Stordalen Mire, Sweden - P3-2 metaG (Illumina Assembly) | ecosystem: Environmental > Terrestrial > Soil > Wetlands > Permafrost | place: Sweden: Stordalen... | reverse complement strand
TCGCCTTCGCCGCATCGAGCTGGCCCCAGGCCTGCACCACGTTCTGACGGATTTGATCGCGCGCGCTGTCGAGGTCGAGACGCTTCTGCCCGAGCGTTTCCTTGGCTTGCCGGATCAGGGAATATTCGGCGCCGCCCTGATAGATCGGCACGCTCAGCGTGCCCAACACCGAGGCGTTGTAGCCATTCATGGTGGCGGGACTCAGCGTGCTCAGCCAGTTCTGCGTGTAACTTCCCTGCACCGTGACCGTCGGATAAAGCGCGCCTTCGGCCACCTTCACCGCCTCCAGCGCCACGTCGACGTTGTATTGGGCCGTCGTGACCGCCGGATTATTGGCGCTGCTGACCGCGATCGCGCCCGGCAGGCTATGCGGCGAGAAGCGGTCGACCGGCGAGGCCGGCGACAGCTTGCCCGGTTCGCTGCCGATCACCTGCCGATAGGTCGCGACCGAGGCGGTGTAATTGGCTTCCGCCAGGAGAACCTGCGAGCGGCCGGCCGCCAGACTGGATTCCGCCTGCGCCACGTCGGTGCGCGTCACCTCGCCGACGTTGAAACGGTCGCGGGTCTGCCGCAACTGCTCCTGCAACACTTCGACGTTGCGCCGCTGCAGGTCGAGGATGGCGGTGTCGCGCAGGAGATTCATATACGCCGTCGCGGCGTTGAGCAGCACGGTCTGCTCGGTGAGGCGCAGCGTCCCGCGCGCGGCCAATACCGCGCTCTCGGCCTGCCGCGTCCGGTTGGCGGTCTGGAATCCGTTGAACAGGGTCTGTGTGATGGTGGCGCCGACCGAAGCCGGCGCGTTGTAGCCGGCGAGCGTGCAGTAGATGCCAACGCACGTGGATACCGACTTGGACGTCGTCGACGACGTCTGCTCGCCGCCGACCCCGGTGATAGCGACTTTCGGGCGATAGCCGGACAGCGCCTGCGGCACGCCTTCGTCGATGGCGCGCGTGGCGGCACGCTGCGAATTGAGCGAGGGATTATTCTGATAGGCCTGCATCAGCGCGGATTCGAGCGTTTGGCCGCACGCCGGCGCCGCCGTCAACGGCATCGCAGCCAATGCGGTCATCGCGGCCGCAAAGCCGCCGAACCAAATGCTGTGAGAACGGCGCGACATTCCAACCCCATCCATACGCGACCGGCGCATGGCAACCTTCACGTTAAAACCGGCGAGTCGGGAACCTTATGCGTCCAGTTGCACCGTTAAAACCCCCTGACGGGATACGCCCACTTAAAACACGCCGCCAGGGGATTCGTGGTCACGTTTGGAACCGCGACCGTATTAGAAAGCGAAAACGGGCGTTTTCGTGAAGCCCGGCAGCAACACCGCCGAGGCATCGAAGACCGGGCGGCCACCGACCTCCCCACCGCTGCGGCGATACAACATGGCTTTGGAGCCGGGACCCGAGCCGAGCACGCAGACGAGCCGGCCGCCGTCCTTAAGCTGTTCGCAGAGTGCCTGCGGCACGACCTCGGTGGCGCCCTCAAGTACGACCACGTCGTAGGGCGCACCTTTCGGCCAGCCGCCGGCGAGCGGGCCGCTGACCACGTCGACATTGGGCTGCGACGAGCGCGATTCTTCCGCCGCCTTGGCGAGGCCGGCGTCCTGTTCGAGCGCGACCACCTGAGCCGCAATACGGGCAAGCACGGCGGCGGAATAGCCACCGGCACAGCCGACATCAAGCACGCGGTCGGTGGCCTCGATTTCTGCGGCCTGGATCAGCTTGGCGAATACCATCGGCCTGAGCAGGCGGCGGGATCCCCCCACCGGCACGTCGAGATCGAGATAGGCGAGCGCGGCCGAAGCCTGTGGAATGAACCGTTCGCGTGGAACCTCCAGCATGGCGGAGATCACGCGAAGATCGGTGACATCGGAGGTGCGGACCTGGCCGTCCACCATGTGGCGGCGCGCGGCGACGGAATCGGTCATCGGTATCCTCGGCGAAAGCTGGAGAATGCGCGGCTTTTGTGCGGCAAGCCTTGGCAAAAGGCAAGGGAACCGGCGGCGTTGTCGTTCGGTGCCGGCTCCTATATAGGCTTGCAGCGTGGGGAAACGCGCGGCCTTTCGGGGGGCGCCTACCTCCGACGGCCACGTGGCGGAGTGGTTACGCAGCGGACTGCAAATCCGTGCACGCCGGTTCGATTCCGGCCGTGGCCTCCACTCACTTAACGCTCCGGCGGAAAGGCTTTCGCGTTGCGGGGGGCCTCGAAAGCGGGCTTGCTTGCGCCGGGCCATTCCTGCTTTGCAAACCAGTTACGCTTTGTTATAGGCCCGATGCGTAAAAACCCGGCTTGTTCCTCGGTAGCTCAGCGGTAGAGCGTTCGACTGTTAATCGAAATGTCGCTGGTTCGATCCCAGCCCGAGGAGCCATTCTTTTCCGCCCGACATTGCCCGCCCCTTGCGAGAGGCCATGATGCCCTCGACCAGCCCGCTCACCACCGACCTCTACGAACTCAACATGGTCCAGGCCTACCTGGATAAAGGTGAGGACAAGGAGGCGGTGTTCGAATTCTTCGTGCGCCGGCTGCCGCCAAGGCGCGGTTTCCTGCTCGCGGCCGGGCTTGACGATGCGCTCGATTATCTGGAGACGCTGCGGTTCAGCGCGGCCGAGATCGACTGGCTTAAAAGCACCGGACGCTTCCGCGACAACCTGCTCGATTATCTTAAAAACTTCCGCTTCACCGGCGACGTGCATGCGATCCCCGAGGGCAGCGTCTGCTTTCCCAACGAGCCGCTGATCCGCATCACTGCGCCGCTGCCGCAGGCGCAGCTGGTCGAATCCCGGCTGATCAACATTCTGCACTTCCAGACGTTGATCGCATCGAAAGCCGCGCGCATGGTGCTGGCGGCGCCGGGAAAAATCCTGTCCGATTTCGGCCTGCGCACCGCGCATGGCGCCGAGGCCGGGCTATATTCGGCGCGCGCGAGCTACATCGCCGGTTTTGCCGGTGCCGCCAATGTGCTTGCCGGCGAACGCTACGGCGTGCCGATCGTCGGCACCATGGCGCATTCCTTCGTACAGGTGCACGACGACGAAATGACCGCGTTCGAGAATTTCGCGCGCGCGCGGCCGCAAGGCGTGATCCTGCTGATCGACACCTACGACACCGAGCAAGGCGCGCGCAAAGTGGTCGAGCTGGCGCCGCGTCTTGCGGCCGACGGCATCGCCATCCGCGGCGTGCGCATCGATAGCGGCGACCTGACCGCGATGGCGCGCAAGGTGCGGGGCATTCTCGACGACGGCGGCTTAAGCGAGGTCATCATCTTGGTGAGTGGCGGCATCAACGAAGACGTGCTGCAAACGATGATGAAGGAGAAAGCGCCGATCGACGGCTTCGGCATCGGCGTCAATCTCGCCGCCTCGGTCGACGTGCCCGCGCTCGATTGTGCCTACAAGCTGCAGGAATATGCCGGCAAGCCGAAACGCAAATTGTCCGAAGGCAAGGCGACCTGGCCGGCCCGCAAGCAGGTGTGGCGCGCCTACGACGCCGACGGCCGCATGCGCGGCGACATCTTGTCGCTCGAAAACGACAGACAGCCGGGCGAGGCTTTGATCGTGCCGGTGATGCGCGCGGGCACACGCGTCGCGCCCGTGCCGACGCTGGCGCAAATCCGCGAACGCGCCGCGGGCGATCTTAAGCGCCTGCCAGGCCCGTTGGCGCGACTAGAATCGGGATTCGAATATCCGGTGAACGTAGCGGACGCCCTCACCGCGCTTGCCAAGCAGATCGAGGCCAAGACGAAGTAGACAAACTCCAAGTCATTCCGATACGCCGCCTCGCCGCGCCCCGGAATGACAGTTATTGGCCCGCCCTATTCCACCCGCGCGCGCCCTCGCCGTAAATCTCGTGTCCGGCGTCGGTCACCACCATGGTGTCCTCGAGCTTGATGAAGCCGCGGCTCGGATGCAGCAGCGTGGTCTCCACCGACACCACCTCGCCGGCCTCCAGCGGAATGTCGGCATCGCTTGCCGGATATGGCACCGGCCCGCGATCGGTGAGCCGCGGCGCCTCGTGGCTGACGAGCCCCATGCCGTGGGCGAGGAATTCCATGTGATTATGGTGCCTCGATTTCTCCACCAGCGGCTTGGCGGCGGCATAGATTTCCCGGCCCAGCACGCCGGCGCGCACCGGTTTCATCGCCGCGCGCTGGATGCTCTCGATCTCCGCCAATAGATCGTTCAACTCGGCATCCGGCTCGCCCTGAATCGCCATGCGGCAGATGTCGCCGATATAGCCGTGGTAGTTGCCGCCGCTATCGATCGACATGATGTCGCCCTTCTGCCACTTCTGCTCGGAGGGCGCGCGGTTAAGGCTGGTACCGCAGGTGATAAGGCAATATTCGAAGGTCAGGCCGCGATTGGTCTCCTCGCGCCGCAACGCTTCGACCACGTCGGCCTTGGTCACGCCCGGCGCCGAGGCGGCAATGACCGCCTGCATCGACGCCAGTACCGCGTCCGATGCGACTTTCAGTTTTGCCAGTTCGTCGACGGATTTTTTGAGGCGCTGGCGCTCCAGGATGAACAAGGCGTCGACCCAGTCGGCATCGGGGAACGCGGCGCGCAACACGAGTGAGGCGTCATAGGGCAAGAAGCCGAATTCAGCGGCGATGCGTTTGGTTTTTAAACCGGCCTTGCGAATGTAGTCGGCCGCCTTCTGCATGGCGTCGACCGAACCGGCGGTGGAGGTCTGGGCCTCGCTCGTCCACAGCGGTTTGTTCTGGGTCTGAAATTTCTCCAACCGGTGGCCGATATAGGTGGCCTTTTCCGGCGCGCCCTTGGGATAGATGAACACCGGCAGATAGCGGGTGACACCGGTGGCATCCATGTAATCGAAGAAATTGGCGCGGTGGCCGCCGAGCAGATACTGCACATTATGCTTGGAGGTCGCGATCACCAGATCGATGCCGGCCTCATCCATCAAGCGGTCGAGACGCGTGTGATCGAACGGAATCGCGAGGCCGCTTTGCTTCTGAGCATTGACGTTCATGGCGAGGCTCCCTGGGCGCCGGCTTGCTCGCGCCGGTCATACCCAGAGCCTAGCGCATGACCCGGCAAAGTGGAATCCGGTTTTAGCAGCCGATCGCGCGAACCATCACGCCCAGAGTTCCCGGCTCGCAAGCCGGGCACCTTCGGCCAGCGCCTCGAGCTTCGCCCACATGATCGAAGGATGCACGCGGCGGTGGAACGGCCCCTGCGCAAAGCCGCAATCGGTCCCGGCGATGACGTTTTCGCGCCCGACGATGCGGGCCAGCCGCACGATGCGCTCGGCGACCAGTTCCGGATGCTCCACCACGTTGGTGGCGTGGCTGATGACGCCCGGGATCAGCACCTGACCCGGCCCGAGCTTTGCGCTCTTCCAGACCTGCCATTCGTGCTCGTGACGCGGATTGGCGCCCTCGATCACATAGGCCCCTACTTTGACCTTCAGGATCAGATCGACGATGTCCTTGAGCGGCACGTCGCTGACGTGGGGGCCGGGCCAACTGCCCCAGCACACGTGATAGCGGATGCGGTCGGCCGGCAGGCCTGCGATGGCGTGGTTGATGATGTCGACCTGCTGGCTAAGCCAGCGCCGGTAGTCCGCGAATGTCGCTGGCGGCACCATCCGGTCGTAGGTGACGGCGTTGCGGGCGTCGTCGAGCTGCACCAGAAAGCCGGCATCGATGATCATCTTGTATTCGGTGCGCATGGCTTCGGCGATGGCCGACTGCAATTCCTCTTCCGTTTTGTAGAATTCGTTCTTGCGGTCGGGGATCACGCTCGCCGGCGCCGCCACCGGCAAAAATGCGTCCGCCACCTGCACGCCGTTCAGCGCCGCCTTGAAGTTGTCGATGTCGCGCTGCAGCTCCGCCTGCCCGGTATACGCGATCGGCCCAACGCAAATCGCTTCGGTCGTGGTGGCGACGCCCTCGCGGGCGTCGAGTTCGGCATAGAATTCCGCGAAACGCTCGCGGTCGGCGCCGCGCTTGAATGGATTGGCGGCGTCATGCCGGATCGGCCGCCGCTCGAAACCGGAGAGCCGCTCCAGGGCATATTGCGACCAACTGATCGATTTGCCGAACTCGCCGTCGCTCACCACGTCGATGCCGGCCTGCGCCTGATGCCGCACGACCTCGGCGACGGAATCGGTCAGGCACTTTTGATAGGCCTTCGGGTCGTACGGCTTGCCGGCCTGCTTGGCGCGCAGAAACTCCTGCAGAGCCGGCGGACGGATCAAGCTGCCGACGTGGCTGGTAAGGATGTGGTGGCTGCTGCGCTTCATGGGGCACGGCTTTCGCGTTTGTCAGACCGCTCGCTATGCCCGCGCCGCGCGCCAAACGCAATGTATGGGGAAATTGACCGGCGTGGGCAGCGCCCCAACCGCCTTTCAGGTTCGATGCCGATGCAGGGAATAAGCGAGCGCGATTGGCCGCGCCTCAGGCCGCGGACTTGGCGACAACCGTATCCGGCACCGAAGCCGCGGCGGCATTTTGGTCCCGTCGTTTGAGCATCATATCGAGGGATGCTACTTCGACCCGGTTGCGCCCGTTCTCCTTGGCGAAATAGAGCGCCTGATCGGCCTGCGCCAAAAGCTCGGCGACATCGATCGCGGCCTCCTGGCAATACACCAAGCCGATGCTCACGGTCGCGCCGACCGGGCGGTTATCGACCTCCAGGGCCGCTTGCGCGAAACTTGCGCGAATCCGCTCGGCCACCGCCATCGCATTGTCGCGGCTGGTGTCGACGATCACCGCGGCGAATTCCTCGCCGCCCAAGCGTCCGAGCAGATCGGACGCCCGCACCGACTGACGCGCGGCGTCGGCGAAAATCTCGAGCGCCCGGTCGCCGAGCGCATGACCGAAGCGGTCGTTGATCGACTTGAAGTGGTCGAGATCGATCAACAGCACGGCGGTCGAACGCGGATTGGATTTATGACGCTTCGCCAGTTGCGCGGCGTCTTGCAGAAACGAGCGGCGGTTGGCGATGCCGGTGAGCGGATCGACCATGGCGGCGGTGCGGTGACGCAGTTCCGTGCGCTCCTTCGCCATCGCCAGCAGGATGAACGCGATCGAGATCGTGAACAGCAGAGCCTCGAACGAAAGCACGGTCAACCACACGCTCCCGAGCACATGATTGGCGGGCGACCACGGCACCATCGCCGCCAGCGGCGTGCGCAGCAGGAACAGCGCGCCGTGCGCGAACAGCATGAAGATCGCCGGCCAGCGCGACACCAGCGCTTCGCTGCGGCCGCGCCAGAATTCGTAAGCCGTGAGCCAGGTGTAAGTGGTGACGATGCCGGAAGCGATCAGCGACCGCGTATCGACCGCGTCGGCGAGCACCGGCAGGCGGCAGACCAGCAGCCAGAGCACCGCGCCGGTCACCATATAGACCGGCTCGACCGGGCGGCCGTCGAACACGCGCGCGCCGGTCCAGGTCACCGCGAAGGCGGTGAACAGCAGCGCGTTGGCGAAATCGATGGTGACCAGGTCGGGCGCCGAGCCGTACATCCCGAACAGCACGATCGAAGCGGCGCGGATCAGATGGGCAAAACCCCACCAGGCAACGGCGCGGATCGCGGTGTTCTGCACCCACGCGAACAGCAGCAACAGCCCGAGAATAGCCTCCACATAGATCGTCACCGTGAAGAGGGTGTTGACGTCGAGGTTCATCGAACGATACCGCCCAACCTATTGCTCGGGGCCTGCTTTTTTAGCTGCGTCCTCTGCCGTGACGGTTAGACGGTGCACGGTAAAAAGTGGTGAATGTCGCGGGTTACCATCGGCCAATGCGCCGATATGGTTTCGCGGACCTTTCCGAAAAGCCGGGCAGTTGAAGCGACCGGCCGGAAAATGCGCGCGCAACGGGCGCGGGGCCGGTATTTCCATTGTCGGCGGCGGCCATAGGCGCCGATTTCATGCCCGCCCGCCTCCGCCCTAGCGCCACAGACGACCCGTCGCCCCCAGGCTTGTCGCTCAAAGGGGGGTCCACTAGGGTCTTTTGTCCCCATCCCCCACCCGGAACCGGGCATGCAGATCCGCGACGGCATAGTTGACGCCATCGGCCATACGCCCCTGATTAAGCTGCGACAGGCGTCCGAAGCCACCGGCTGCACCATTCTCGGCAAGGCCGAGTTCATGAATCCGGGCGGCTCGGTGAAGGATCGCGCCGGCCGGCAGATGATACTGGAAGCCGAAAAGCGGGGCGAACTCAAGCCCGGCGGGCTGGTGGTGGAGGCGACCGCCGGCAACACCGGCATCGGCCTCGCGCTGGTCGCCAATGCGCGCGGTTACCGCACCCTCATCGTCATTCCGCAGACGCAGAGCGAAGAAAAGAAGGACATGTTGCAGCTGTGCGGCGCCGAATTGGTGCAAGTGCCGGCGGCGCCGTTCAGCAATCCGAACAACTACCAACATATCGGCCGGCGCCTGGCCGGACAGTTGAAGAAGACCGAGAAGAATGGCGTCATCTTCGCCGATCAATGGAATAATCTGGACAACCGCAAGGCCCATTACGTCTCCACCGGGCCCGAAATCTGGCAGCAAACCGCCGGCAAGATCGACGGTTTCATTTGCGCCATCGGCACCGGCGGCACGCTGGCCGGCGTCTCGGGCTATCTGCGGGAAATGAAAAAGGAAATTGTCATCGGCGTGGCCGATCCGCGCGGCGCCGCCATGTACAATCTATTCGCCCATGGCGAAGCCAAAACGAGTGAAGGCGGCTCGATCACCGAAGGCATCGGGCTCGGCCGCGTGACGCCGATCATCGCCGACTTGAAGGCAGAAAAGGCCTATCTCGTGCCAGACGAAGAGGCGATCCCGATCGTCTTCGATCTTCTTCTGCATGAAGGGCTCTGCCTCGGCGGCTCTTCCGGCATCAATGTCGCCGGCGCCATCCGCCTGGCGAAGGACCTCGGTCCCGGCCACACCATCGTGACGGTGCTGTGCGACTCCGGCTCGCGCTATCAGTCCAAACTGTTCAACCCGGAATTCCTGCGTTCGAAAAACCTGCCGGTGCCGGAATGGCTGGAGCGCAAGACCGCGATTTCGATTCCGTTCGAGAAGACGTGAGCGCGCAATGGCTACCGATTGCCTGTTTCGCGACGACTCCTATCTAAAGCAATGCGACGCGCGCGTGGTCGCGATCACCGAGCAAGGCGGCATCGTGCTCGACCGCACGGTGTTTCTACACCAATTCCGGCGGCCAGCCGGGAGACACGGGCGCCCTCATCGCGCCGGACGGCACGACAATTCCGATCGCCAACGCCGTCTATGCCGACGCGGCCAAAAGTGAAATCGCCCACATTCCGGCGGCCGGATCCCCGTCCGTCAAACCCGGCGACGCGGTCACCGCGGCGATCGACTGGGACAAGCGCTACGCCCGCATGCGCATGCACACGGCGCTGCATCTTCTCTCGGCCGTGCTGCCTTATGCGGTGACCGGCGGTTCGGTCGGCGAGAGCGAAAGCCGGCTCGATTTCGATATTCCGGAATCAGGCCTCGACAAGGACGCGATCACCGCAAAGGTCAACGAGATGATCGCGACCAACGCGGCTCCAGCAGCCGCTGGATCAGCGACGAGGAACTCGCCGGCAATCCCGGCCTGGTCAAGACCATGTCGGTAAAGCCGCCGATGGGCACCGGGCGGGTGCGGCTGATCGAGATTGCCAACCTCGACTTGCAGCCCTGCGGCGGAACCCATGTGCGAAGCGTCGCGGAAATTGGCGCGGTGCGGGTGACGCAAATCGAAAAGAAGGGCAAACAGAACCGCCGCGTGCGCCTGGCGTTGGTATAGTGACGCCCTGTCCATTCACGAAAGCGAGACGCAAATGAACGAAACCGCCCCCGCCAGCCGCTGGCTCAAGTCCGCGCAATGGCTCGCCGGCAATCTCGGCAAGGTCGTCGTGGTCGACGCCTCTTATTATCTTCCCACCCAAAAGCGCGACCCCAAGGCGGAATATATCGCGGAGCATATTCCGGGCGCGGTGTTCTTCGATCTCAACGCTATCTCCGATGAGTCCACCGACCTGCCGCACATGCTGCCGGGGCCGGACCAGTTCGGCGCTGCCGTAGGCGCGCTCGGCATCGCCGAGACCGACACCATCGTAGTCTATGACGCCACCGGGCTTTATTCGGCGCCGCGCGTGTGGTGGACCTTCCGCATCTTCGGCGCCAAAAATGTGTTCGTCCTCGACGGCGGATTTCCGGCGTGGAAGGCACAAGGCGGCGCGAGCGAGGCTGGCGAGGTCAAACGCCCTGCGCGCACCTTCAAGGCGGAGATGGACACCGGCGCGGTGGCCATGGTCTCGGATGTGCAGATGGCGCTCAACGACGACAGCACGCAGGTGGTCGATGCGCGCGCGGCCGGGCGCTTCGCCGGCCGCGAGCCGGATCCGCGGCCGGGCCTGCGTCCGGGCCATATGCCCGGCGCGCTCAACGTGCCGTTCGCCGACATTCTCGACAACGGCCGCCTCGCCACGCGCGAGAAGATCGCGCAGGCCTTTGCCAAGGCCGGCGTCGATCTCGACAAGCCGACGATCACCACCTGCGGCTCCGGCGTCACCGCTGTTGTGCTCGCGCTCGGCTTCGACGCGCTCGGCAAGCCGCTGCCGCGCATTTACGACGGCTCCTGGGCGGAATGGGGCGGCCGGCCGGATCTGCCGGTGGAGAAGGATTAGGGGGGAGCTTCTCAGCTTGTGGTCTAACCGACGATTTGGCTGATCGAGATAATAACGAACTCGGCGGGTCTACCCGGCGCAATGCCGACGACGATATTCACAATGCCCCTGTCGATGTCACTCTGGGTCATGGTGGTGCCGTCGCATTTGACGAAATAGGCGTCCTGCGGCGTGTGGCCCTGGAATGCCTGCTGCTTGAACAGACTGAATAGGAAGGCGCCGACATTGGTTCGGATCTGCGCCCAAAGGGGTTCTGCATTCGGCTCGAATACCGCCCACTTCGTGCCGCGGGTGAGGCTCTCCTCGATGAACAGAACCAGCCGGCGGACGGGGATGTATTTATATTGCGCGTCGTCACTGAAGGTACGCGCGCCCCACACGACCGTGCCGGTCGCTGGCATAGCGCGCAGGCAATTGACGCCCAAGAAATTGAGGCTGCCAATGTCGTCGTCGGTCAAACCGGCCGAAAGCCCGACGACGCCCTCGAGCGTTGCTTGCAGTCCGGCCGGCGCCTGCCAGACGCCGCGCGTCACGTCGGTGCGGGCCATGACGCCTGCCACGGCACCGCAAGGCGCGAAGTCTGCGATCGCCCCGCCTTTCAGCGGATCGGATGCGCGTAGGCGGGGAAAAAACATCGCAGCGTCGGGCGTCTTTGTCATGAGCGAGCCGACGCCGGATATCGCCGCGCCAGTCGACGCCCAGCTCGCAGGGGGATCGACGATGAACAAAGCGCGGCGGGTCTTACAGTAATTTGCCCCGGCCTCGCGCGTCTTCCGGCCGATCTCGCCCGCCGGGATCAGCGGCGCGATGCAGAGAAAATTGAACAGATCGGCTTTTTCGAGAGCCCACAGGCCCTGCATTCGGCTTTCGAGCGCAGGGCCGGACATATCGTCGTCGGAAATATTCGAACCGTCGGCGCCGCCGCTCAAGGTTTGCGTGCCGGAAACGGGCGTGGCGGGCGAAACCTCAATCGCATCGACGCCCACGAGGCTCGAGCCTTGCTCCAGCACTTTCGTCACGAAACCGGCAGCGCTCACGTCTATCGACAGATTACGAAATATTTCGTTGGCGCCGGTAGCCTTATCCTTGATCGACAAATTGAAGCCGTCGCCTCCGGCGGCCGGCAAGTCGATCGTAGCTTCCAGGCTGTTGCCCCAAGAGCCGACACTCGCCGCGCGCAACGGCAAGCCGCCGACCGTCCCACGGGCCGCCGCAGCGCCGGCACCGCAGATACACACGATCAAGGCGTCAGTACCGCCGTTCTAAAAGAAGTTCGCAACGGCGTAACCGAGCGTGCTATCGCTCCACAAACCGCCGAAGCCGCGTTCGAATTCAATGAAACTTTGGACGCGAATGGGCTCGTTCACCGGTCCACGCTTCGCCTGGCCGGCGAACGCCGCAATCGAGGTTGCAACGCCCGCGATGGTGCGATCGCCTGCGCCATCCGAAAATGTCATTTGGAAACCACGCTGCAATATGCCGGAGTCAATATTATCACTGTTCCGCTAAGCATAGCGCACGGCACATTTTATGAGTACACGGCCCTAGGCATGACCACCGCCGCTGTTTATATATATGAAATATCGCATGTGATCGGCGCTACCGTCGGGAGGCTTCGATGATCTTCCGCCAACTGTTCGACAGCGTTTCCGGGACCTATTCCTATCTGGTCGCCAGCCGCAGCGGCGGCGAAGCGATGATCATCGATCCGGTGCTGGAGAAAGTCGACCGCTACCTGCAATTGATCCGCGAACTCGATCTCAAGCTCGTCAAGGCGGTCGACACCCATCTGCACGCCGACCACATCACGGGCCTGGGCGCGTTGCGCGACCGCACCCATTGCATCACCGTCATGGGCGAGAACACCAAAGCCGACGTGGTGTCGATGCGGCTTGCGGAAGGCGACAAACTCACAATCGAAGGCCTCGCGCTCGACGTGCTCTACACGCCCGGCCACACCGACGATTCCTACAGTTTCCTCATGGCCGACCGCGTGTTCACCGGCGACACGCTGCTGATCCGCGGCACCGGGCGCACCGATTTCCAGAACGGCGACGCCCGCATGCAATATGAATCCCTGTTCGGCAAACTGCTGCGGCTGCCCGACGATACCTTGGTGTTTCCGGCGCACGACTACAAAGGCGACACCGTATCCACTATCGGCGAGGAGAAGCGCTACAATCCGCGCCTGCAGGTCAAGTCGATCGACGACTACGTGACGCTGATGGCCAACCTGAAACTGCCGAATCCGAAGATGATGGATGTCGCGGTGCCGTCCAACATGAGAATAGGCCTGGCGCAGCAGGAAATCGCGCGCCGCGGCTGGGCGCTTTCCGCCGCGCAGGCGATGGCGCTGGTCGGGCGGCCGGACGTCGCCTTCATTGACCTGCGCGAAACCGGCGAGCGCCAAAAGCACGGCAGCATCCCGGGCGCGCTGCACGCGCCTTACGGCGACCTGCAGCACAATATCAGCGCCGGCGGCATTTTGCGCGAGCTCGCGCGCTCAAGCGACAAGCGCATCATATTCTACTGCGCCTTCGGCGAGCGCTCGGCCATGGCGGTGCAGGCGGCGCATGACGCCGGCCTCCTCGCTGCCTTGCACGTCGAAGGCGGCCTCGACGCCTGGAAGCGGGCGCAGGGACCGCTGATCCACTAGCCCCGGTAAGCTTCGGCGAACTGCGCGGTGTCGGTGAATTCGCGGAACGCCGTCACGTTGCCGCCCTTGATCGTGAAGACGTGCACCCATTCGGTGTCGACCGGCTTGCCGGTCTTGCGCAGCTTCCAACCTTCGCTACCGAGCACGAAGACCATGTCGCCGGAGGCGTGAAAGTCGCGCGGCGCGAACGCCACGACTTCCTGAAGCTCACCGATCAGCCGGAAGAATTCGCGCACTCCGTCTTGGCCCTTGCGCACGCCGAGCAGCGGATAATCCTTCGCCCGCCCAACCACTTCCCAGGTCACGTCGGAAGCCATCGCCCCGACTATGGTGGCGATGTCGTCGCGTCCGAACGCGGCGTAAAGGCTTTGCGCTAACGCGACATTGGCATTGCTCATGGTGGCTCTCCCCTGGTTTGGCGCCGGGAGCTACGCACCCGTCCCGCCCCCGGATGCACCGGCCGGCAAATTTCACCGCAAAATTTGGCTCAGGAACAGCTTGGTGCGCTCGTGCTGCGGATGGTTGAAGAACTCTTCCGGCACGTTGGCCTCGATGATCTGCCCGGAATCCATGAACACGATGCGGTCGGCGACCTGGCGGGCGAAGCCCATTTCGTGCGTCACCACCAGCATGGTCATGCCGTCCTCGGCGAGGCCCACCATGGTGTCGAGCACTTCTTTGACCATTTCCGGGTCGAGGGCCGAGGTCGGCTCGTCGAACAGCATGATTTTCGGGTTCATGCAGAGCGCGCGCGCGATTGCCACGCGCTGCTGCTGGCCGCCGGAAAGCTGGCCCGGATATTTGGCGGCCTGCTCGGGGATCTTGACGCGCTTGAGGTAATGCATCGCAATCTCCTCGGCGTCCTTCTTCGGCGTATTGCGCACCCAGATCGGCGCCAGCGTGCAGTTCTCCAGCACGCTGAGGTGCGGAAACAGATTGAAATGCTGGAACACCATGCCGACCTCGCGCCGCACTTCGTCGATCTTCTTGAGGTCGTTGGAGAGCTCCATGCCGTCGACGACGATCTTGCCCTGCTGATGCTCCTCGAGCCGGTTGATGCAGCGGATCATGGTCGATTTGCCGGACCCCGACGGCCCGCAGATCACGATGCGCTCACCGCCCATCACCTTGAGATCGATGTCGCGCAGCACGTGGAACTCGCCGTACCACTTGTTCAGGCCGATCAATTCCACCGCCACCGGCGTATTGAGCTGGCTCGGCTTGAGAAGCGCGGTGTTGGCGGCAGCGGTCATCGCGGCGGCTCCTAGCGTCTATCGGCTTTGGCGAGGCGCGCTTCGGTGGCGCGCGCATAGCGGGACATGGCGTAGCAGAAGATCCAATAGAAGATCGCCGCGACCGCGTAGCCGGTCGTGCTGGTGACCGGCGTCGCCCATTTCGGATCGATGCGGGAGACCTCGACCGTTTGCAGGAAGTCGAAAATTCCGACGATGAAAACCAGCGTGGTGTCCTTGAACAGGCCGATATAGGTGTTGACGATATTCGGAATGGTGATCTTGAGCGCCTGCGGCAAAATGATGAGCCGCATCATCTGCCAATAGCCGAGGCCGACCGCCATGGCGCCCTCGAATTGCCCCTTCGGGATCGCCTGCAATCCCGCGCGCACCACCTCCGCCATGTAGGCCGAGGCGAACAAAGCGATGCCGACCAGCGCGCGCACCAGCTTATCGGGCGAGTACTGCTCGGGCACGAACAGCGGCAGCATCACGCTCGCCATGAACAGAACCGTCACCAGCGGCACGCCGCGAACGAATTCGATGAAGATCACCGAAAACAGCCGCACCGCGGGCATGCGTGAGCGCCGGCCGAGCGCCAGCAGGATGCCGATCGGCAGCGAGCAAACGATGCCGACCGAGGCGACGACGATGGTGACCAGGATGCCGCCCCACAGCGAGGTATCGACCGGCGACAGACCGGCCGCGCTCCAGCCGGTCAGCAGGATGAACGAGGAAATCGGCAGAACGACAAAGAAATAGACCGAGCCGAGGTCGCGCCGCGGCGATTCAAGCCAGAGCATCCAGACCACGCCGATCGCCAGCATGACGAAAAAGACATCGACCCGCCAACGCTGCGGAATCGGATAGGAGCCGTAGACGAAATAGGACCAGCGCTCCCAGACGAACGGCCAGCAGGCGCCGATCTCGCGATGCTGCACGACCTCGCGGCAGGCGTCACGGTCGCTGCCGGTCCAGACCGCGTCGATGAACAGGAATTTGAGCAGTTCCGGGATGACCCAGGCTAGCAGCAGTGCGATCAGAACGGTCAAGACGATATTGAACGGCGTGGATAGCAGATTGGCCCGCAGCCAGCCGAAGGCGCCGGTCATCGCCGCCGGCGCCGGCCGCGGTGCGATGGTGGCGCCACGCACGAACTTGATTTCGGCAACGGCAAGATCGCCTTCCGACATGGTCATGGCGGCGCCCTCACCGTTCCACCAGCGCGATGCGGCTATTGTAGATGTTCATCAACAGCGAAGTCGCGAGGCTGAGCGTGAGATAGACCGCCATGGTGATGGCGACGACTTCGACCGCCTGCCCGGTCTGGTTCAGCACCGTGCCGGTGAACACCTGCACCAAATCGGGATAGCCGATCGCCACGGCGAGCGTCGAATTCTTGGTCAGGTTTAGATACTGGCTGGTCAGCGGCGGGATGATGACGCGCATCGCCTGCGGCACTACGATCAGCCGCAAGGTCGGCCGCGCCCGCAAGCCGAGCGAATAGGCCGCTTCGGTTTGGCCGCGCGACACCGCGGTGATGCCGGCGCGCACCACTTCGGCGATGAAGGCGGCGGTATAGATCGACAGACCGAACAGCAATGCGGCAAATTCCGGCAGCACTTCGATGCCGCCGGCGATGTTGAAGCGGCCGGCCTGCGGATAATCGAATTTGAGCGG
>Ga0182024_10013155_pt1 | contig 16225 bp, 31 predicted proteins | sample P32metaG_FD_120480 | JGI IMG/M metagenome (GOLD analysis project Ga0182024, IMG submission 120480) | Permafrost microbial communities from Stordalen Mire, Sweden - P3-2 metaG (Illumina Assembly) | ecosystem: Environmental > Terrestrial > Soil > Wetlands > Permafrost | place: Sweden: Stordalen... | reverse complement strand
TTCGAAGCGTTGGGAGTTCCTGAGGCGGCGATCCTGAAAACGTTGGGCGTCACCGGAACTTCGAAAATCAGTGGCGATCATTTGCAGACGCTGAGGGGAATGTACAACGCGATCCGCGAGGGAGCGACGACGGCGGAAGAAGCCTTCTCCCTGGGCGACGCGGCTCCGATCCAGGAGTCTCAAGAGGTGCAGCCCCAGAAAGAGAAAAAAAACAGCCCGCCAGCGAAACCCAAAAAAGATTCCGCGCCGATCGATGTAAAGGCGGAAAAGCCGAAAGACGATCCGATCGTGAAAATGTCCGACGTTTACAACAAGGGAACGATGCACGGTTGGAAGATTTCGGACATCAACGCGTGGATCAAAAAGGAATTCGGGATTAGCGATCCGCTGAAAGAAACCCGGCAATCGATGCTCCCGAAAATCATGAAGGCCATGGAGAGCGGGACATGATCCTGACAAACGCCCAGCGTGGCGACCTGATCGATGCACTTGAGATCGCGATCGCGAATCGCAAGGCGATGATCGATTCCAATCTTCGACCATCGCCAAAAGATTGGAACGAGTCCGATCGGGAAGATTTTGCGGAGTGGTCCAGTCAGCGAAGGCGATTCCACAAATTACGAAAGCGACTTCTGGCCGAAGAGAAGTCATCTTGATTATCCCGTTCGTTTTCGAAGAATCGAGCCACATCTATACGGTGAAGAACCGGGGAATCTCCGTCGAGGTCCCTGGAGTGACGAGGGTGATGGACTCGTCCGGGCTAATTAATTATCGATTCGTCCGACCTGACATTCTTGAGCGAAAGTCGAAACTAGGAAAAGAAGTTCACCGCGCAACGAAGCTATTCGACGACGGGAAATTGGATTTCGCGAGCCTCGATTCGCGAGTTATCCCCTATTTGGATTCCTGGATCGCGTTTAAGCGTCTGACGGGTTTCGTTGCGGAGTTGCGGGAGTTTCAATGCGTTGCGGAATGCGACGGGATGCAGTTCGGGATGCAGCTGGATGCGTGCGGGTTTACGGGCATAGGCGGAAGGAAGTCGCGCGAAACGATTGTAGAAATCAAGACCACGGTCTCGTTTCTGCCTCATCACGCGATCCAGGTCGCCGGGTACGCGTTGGGATTGAAATCGAATAAGAACATCGCTTCTCCAATGGCGAGATTCCTCGGACGGCGGCGGATCGTCGTCCAGTTAACCCCGCGCGGAATTCCGAAAATCCATGAGTGCGCGGATCGCGAGGATGCGGATTGCTTTCTCCGCGCCTTGTGGCTTTCGGGATGGAAATCCAGGCATGAACAACTTTACAGGGAGGCAGCGTGATGGCGGAAAAAACGGAAACGGCGATCCAGAAATTCGACACGAAACCCGGCGATCAATTCCTGGCGGCGGCGCGAAAGGGGTCAGAGTCGATCGTGATCCGTAACGACGCGGAGCACGCGGCGGCGTGGGAAAAAGTCGTGAAGTGCGATCGGTTCCTGAAAGGCGAATTTATCGCGCGCGGGATGACGCAGAAATCGCGGCTGTACGAAGCCTACAAATATCAAAACGATTTGATGAATTCGTTTGTGAATCCGATCAAGGAAATCAAAGAGCGATGGCTTGCTGCGCGAGTGAAGTACCAGCAGGAAAAGCAGCGGAAGGCGGACGCGAGACGGATCGAGGAAGAAAAAATCGCGAAGGCGCGGCAGATCGAGGATGCGAAACGAGTCGCGGCTGACCTCAGGAAAGAAGGCGCGAAGGAAGAGGCGAAAGCGGTGATCGAGCACGCGAAGACAGCGCCCGTCGTCCTGGCGCCAGCGAAGCCTGTCGTCGAGAAACCCAAGGGATCGGTGATGTCGGAGGAATACGAATTCGTGATCGAACATCCGGAGTTAGTCCCGATCAAGTACCGTCCGATCGACGAAAAGCTGATCCGGAAGCAGGTCAACAGTTTCGGATTAGAGGCGAATATTCCAGGCGTGAAAGTGACAGCGAAGCAGGTCGAATCGTCGCGAGGCGTTGCGTGAGTACGCCGAGTCAGTTCGAAATTTTGCGGAGATTAATTTCCGTCGAGGAAAATTTGTACGACATAAAACACGCCGTCGAAAGCTACGCGGCGGGTGATGAAGTGGACGAAGTAAAAAGCATCGAGAGGCTTATCTCTGACACTCGGGGAGTCCGCAAATTATTGGAGGATTTTTTCGCCCCATGACGGTCGGGCTCAGGTGCGCGAAATGCGGGCGGGAAATGTCTTTGTGCGAATTCTTGGGTCACACAAATAAAAAGGGGGAATCGATGGCGAGGAAAAAAGATGAAAAGCGGCCAACGTCGGCGAGGGATAAGTCTCTCGCGCCGGAAGGTCCGTTGAGTGAGGAAGAGAAAGCGGAGTTGACGGAGCACGATTCGCAGTCGGGCGATGAAGAGATTCAACCTCCGTTGATTCCAGAAGCGGACATGCCAAAGGCGATCGAGGCGATCCCGATCCAGAACGATCGAGTCGCGGCGACGTATGTCGGGATGGGATTGGCGCGAGATAAGAAAGACGAAAAATTAGTTTTCCTGGAGTTCTCTTTCACGATGACGAAGCACCACACGGATTTTGTTCCGGAAAAAGTCGCGGACGCGTTCAAGTGGCTGGAGCGGACGGACAACAAATCGATCGTGGTGAATCACATCGAACCTCAAACCGTGGATGTCTTCGAAACGCCGAAGGATAAAAAACCAGCGATACATCTCTCGGGCGCTTCCGTCCAGGCGGCGAGCGTGGCGATGATCGAAGAAAGCGGGAAAGGGAAAACGAAAAAGGTGATCCGATTCCGTTTTCGATTGATGGTCGAGCGATCGGAAGCGGCGATCAATTTCGCGGCGTGGCGCGATCAGGAGCAATTCTGGCTTGTCCTGGTCGATACCCAGGCAAAGATTTGATCCGCGTGAGCCTTCCTATTTGTTGTGAGTGCCATTCGGAAGTGACGTGCGATGAGATGAAGATTTGCGAGCGTTGTCAGCGGGCGTTCTGTATCGAATGTTTGCCGAATCACGCGCCATGCTCGATTGAGTTGCGGGCCGAATTGTCCGGAGTGAGTGGGTTCCAATATTTACGGAGGAAGGAAAACGATGGCGAAAGCAAAAGTTTTACCGATAGAAGTGTTCGCGCGGGTCGTCGAGAATAGCGACGATTCGACGTACATCGACGCGCACGAGACGGCGGAAGAGTTCGACGACGAAGGCCCGGTCGGAAGATACGAGCTCGTCCAGGAAGGCACGATCACGGTCGATACCGCGTTCGTTCCGAAGGACAAACGCCCGTTGAAGGATCGCATATGAGCACTCCATCGCGGTTTGTCGGCGTGAAGCCGTCGATCGGGCGGATCGTTCATTACGTCCAGGACGGCGATCCGGTCAGGCACCGTCCAGCGATCATCACCGGAGTATTGGACGGCGGCGCGATCACGGCGGAAGTTTTCGGCCTTGGGAGCGCGCGATTCGTTTCCGGAGTTAAGGAAGATCAGGAGACGAAGGCGATCGCGACGTGGCACTGGCCGGAGCGTGAAGAGTAGTGGCGGCGATTATCAAAACGTGGCCGTCGTTCATGCCCAGGAAGCGCGTTCGGGAGGCGTTCACTCACGATTGGGGAAGATTTTATTTCACGATCGGGCGAGGGAAGCCAGCGAAGCCAGTTGAGATTCTTTTTTACACGCACAAGGGCGTGATCCTCGGGCATTTCGAAATCTCGGAGATCGTCCAGAACGTCGGCCAGTTGCCGAGGCTGCGATCGATCTCCGGCGATTTCAGTGAGTGGCAAATCAAACTCGGAAACTGGGTCGCGATATGCGATCCGCCTTTTCATTTCCTGAAAGAGCGGCTGTACCACGATGGTTTTCGTGGATTCAGATATTTCGATCTCGACGCGTATCGCGGAACGGTCGATTCGAAAGTGAGGATATGAATGAGCGAAGTGCCAGCGGTCAAACCGGAGTTTGTCGAAATGGCAAGGACGATCTATGGAATCGCCCACAGGCGAGTGAGTCGTAGATTCAAAATCGCGGCGATCGCGGAATACCTCGAGAGTGTGTGCCAGGCAGTTCGGGGTGACGAGGCTCGGATTCCGAGTACGGAGAGGGGAAGCTGATGCCGGACGAAAAGAAAATCGATCGACTGTTGATGACTCGGTTGACGGACGGCGCGTTGCATTTTCTGCGGAAGCACGGATCGAATCTGTCTCCAGGCGCGAGAGAAAAATACGAAAGGCAATACGACACGCTGAAAGAGATGCCGTCCGAAGTTCTCGCGAACCGCGTCGTCGCGGCGATCCGCCATTCTCCGATCATCGAATGGGTCGGAATCGTGGCGACGTTTATCGAGCAGATGCGCGCGGAGTATCGCGAGGAAGGCGAGATCGAGGATCAGCACTGCAAGGACTGCGATGCGGTGACGATCCATCGCGTCGAGAAATTGGTAGGGATCGGCCAACCCGGGGATTTTATTTTGCGCTGCACAATCTGCGGAAAGGTCAAATTGTGACTCTCAATAAATACGACGTGAGCCGTGACGTGGGCGCGGAGGTTCCATTCAGCATTGACCCAAAGAAAATGGCGCAGGTGTTGCGGAAGATCGCCGACAACATAGATGCCGGGGAAATTGTCGGCATTGAAAAGTTCATCGTGCTATCGCTCAACCGACGTGACGAATTTACGCGCACGTTTATTCGATTCGCGTTCACCGAAAAACTCGCGGGCGGTGACGCGTGAAAGATCAGCTTGAACCGGGAATTTATGTGGGGAACGGGCGTCCCTGGCGCATCTCTCCGGAGATCGTGACGGAGACGATCGCCTTTATCGGGATTCGCGGATCGGGTAAGACGGCGACGGCGACGGTGTTCGCGGAAGAAATGCTGGAATGCGGCCTAGCTCCGATCGCGCTCGATCCTGTCGGCGTGTGGTGGGGCTTGCGTTGCGCGCCGGATGGGAGTCCAGGCGGCTATCCGATCGTGATCGTGGGCGGGAACCGCGGGGATATTCCGCTCGATCCGAAGCAGGCGCGGAAAGTGTGCGACGCGATCATCGACGGCAACGTGCCGGCTGTGATCGATCTCTCGCAGAATTCGAAGAATGAATTCCGGCATTTTGTGACGGAGTTCTGCGATCGGTTGATGGAGTTGGAGCCGTCGATCCCGCGCCATATTTTTATCGAGGAAGCTCCAGAGTTAGTTCCACAGCGGCCCATGGGCGAACAGAAGCGATCGCGCGCGGCGGTCGATCGATTATTCCGGCTCGGGCGGAATAAGGGCTACGGCGGGTCGCTGATCTCTCAGCGGTACGCGACGATCGACAAGGACGTGCTCACGCAGTGTCAGAACATCATGGCGCTGCGATCGATGGGCAAGACGGATCGAGACGCGGCGGAAGGATGGGTTGCCGAAGTCGTCCAGGATCAGGACAAGGCGCTGCAGGCGACGAAGTTCATGCGATCGCTAACGACGCTGGGTCCAGGCGAGGGCTGGTTTCTCTCGCCGCTGTTCATGGATTCGTTCGATCACGTCCAGATTCGGCCACGAAAGACGCTTCACCCAGGGGCGACGCGAAAGATCGGCGATAAACCGAAAGCGGTCGCACTGTCCGACGTTTCTCAATCCGTTGAGCGGATGCGGGAAATCCTCAAAAAGCCAGATCCACCGAAAAAGAGCACGCACGATCTCGGGACGCCGATCAACAGGATCAGGACCAGGGGGCAGCTTTATGACCGGACGACACTGCGCGCGCGAACCGATCACTCGATCGAGCGGCATCAGGTGATCCCTGATCACAGCGAGGTCCAGGAGCTTCGCGCGAAGTTGCAGCGAACGAATGCAGAATTGGCGATCGCGCGGAAGTCTCTCCAGGCGGTTCGCGATCTCCTGAAACCCGATTTCGACAAGATGCGCGTCATTTTCGATGCTGCTGGCGTCCAGCAGGGCGGAGCAGCGACGAACGGCGGCGGCGATATGTCGATGTATGAGGCGTTCCGATCGAGGCTTGGACCGAAGCCTATGGCGATGATCCAGGCGTTAATCGATCGCGGCGGGGAATTGACGCGTCCGCAGCTTGGAACGATGGTCGGGCTTCCTTACCGGGGATCGACGTTCTCGACGTACCTCAAGCGATTACGTGCGGTCGGATTTATCGAGACGCCCGACACGACGATCGTCCGATTGAAAGCGATCTAGATTTTCCACAGAGTGTTGAAATCCTGAGGGAGTTTTTATGGCTAGAAAAAAGAAAAAGAAAAAACAGTTGTCAGTGGACCTTGTGATCGATCGATTGATGGGGATCAAGGGATTCTCGCGGGATTTACGACGGGCGGTGTTTCAAGTTCCAGCGCAGCCGAAGGCGGGAAGGAAACCGCGTTGACTGTGCGGGGCGCGGAGTACCAGGGAATTCGGGGAAGGATTTTCAAGAAAGAGCACAGAGATCGAATGGGAATGTCGATTTACCTTTACGGTTGGCTCTGCGCGCGTCAGACGAAGGCGAACGGATTGGTTCATGGCGGGAAGCCGTTCACGTATCGAATTATTTCGGACGATATGGGTGAGTCCATTCGAACGGTCGAGGGATGGATGGCGATCCTCAAGAGTGAAGGGTACATCCTGGTCAAATATTCGACGTACAAACGGATGGTGATTTACATCCTGAATCAGAAGAAATTTCGACCCAAACAAGGGACGCTTTTTGAAAAAGAGTCGAAGCCTTATCCCGTTGGCCAGCGGGATAAGAAAAAGATTTCTCACCCCGTCCGCCAGCGGGATATGGACCCCGTTGGCCAGCGGGATCATGTACGCCAGCCAGCGGGATTCAAGCACGAATTTAATATGGAGGAAAGACCTGCGGAGGGAACTTCGTCTCTCTCGCCTTTAGTAGTACTGGGAATTCCTGCCTCAACCTGGATGGACTTCGTAAAAATGCGAGAGAGAATCCACCGTCCAATCGTGAACGGTGCCCACGAAATAATCTTCCGAGAATTGACCTCGCTCCGCGATCTAGGGAGTGAACCGATCCTGGTGATCGAGCAGGCGATCTCGACAAGCTCGTTCCGGCTGTATCCAGTCGGCGGGAGTAATGGAGGGAATGGAAATGGCAAAAGACACGAATCCTTCGAAGAAAGGCGAAGTCGTGAAAGTCTCGAAAACATCTCTGCCGTCCTGGGAGTTAGTTTTAGCGGGATGGCTGGCGAGGTTTCAAGATCACTACCGTCAACGTCTCTCACAAATCAGCATCGACGTTTACAAAGAATTGTTGAGGGACCTGAACACGGCGGAGTTGGACGCGGCGTGTCGGGAAGCGATGACGACATCGGAGTTCATGCCCAACGTTGCGACGATTCGAAATGCACTGCGATCGCTACGCTCGATCGAAGTGACGCCACGGACGTTCATTCGTTTCGCGGACGTGAATCCAGAGGATCGCATTTACACGGCGGAGGATCAGAAACGGATCGACGACATGAAAGTGAAGCTGGGAATTCTGGAGGATCAGAAACGGATCGAGCCCCAGAGAAAAACCCCGGCGAATAGGCGAGTGTCATCGATCGAGCAGCAGAAAGCCGAATTACGTCGGCGCGGGTTTTTGAAATGAAAATTCGTCCGATCGAAAAACCAGTGAAGTTCTGCGCGGAATGTCGCGGCGAAGGCAGGGTCCTGGTGGATCGTCCGGATGGAAAAGGGAAATGGATGGAGCTTTGTAAGTGCCGAAGACCAAGGCCAGTAACGCGCGAGATCGATTTCACGCAATCAAAAACGGCGCGCGAGGAATGAGAGATGCCGGGAGCTTGGTTTCGAATGCCGGATGGAACCGCGATGCACGTGAAATTCGCGCGACCGCGAAGGACACGGTGTCGGTTCTGTGATCCAACGAAACCGAATTTCTCTTCTCTCGAATGTGATTACCCGTTCGGAGGCGGAAAAACGTGCGACGCGAAAATGTGTTCGGCGTGCGCGCGAACAGTCGGCGAGGATCGCGACTATTGTCCGGATCACGCAGGGCGACGATGATGAATCATGAAATGGAAATTTACGCTGAGGCTGGCGGCGATGAGTGACGCGGTGTGCAGATTCTGCGGAATGACGGAGAACGAGCATATTCGGTTCGGAGCCAATTTTCTTTGTCCGCCTGCGTTCGGAACATCGACGTTCCTGTCACCACCACCCCAGTTCATGAAAGAAGGGCCAACGCACAACTCGCTGAGGTTATTGCAAATTTTGGATCAGGAACCGAAGCGCGTCGGATTAATGCTCGATTCGTCGGATTTTCATTTCACGCTGTATTCGTTCGCACTTTTATCGCTCTGGCGTCCAGCGTTGGATTTGAGGATTCGCGAAATCGTGAAGCGGATCGACGGCGAACAGATGTATGAGTGGTACAAAAAGGTGATTCCGAAGCCATGGAGATAAAAATCGACATTTCGAAAGTTCTGCGATGGTCGGCGGGATCGTGCGGTCGATCCGGATGCACGGACGACTCGTGTGTGTGCGCTGTGTGCGCGCTTCCGATCGGAGTCGATGAGGATGATCCGCGATGGTATTCACACTCGGAATATTGCGACGGCTGCGAACTGTGCATCGACGACGTACCGATCATAATTTTTCGCGGTGAAGGAAAAGAGATGGAGCAGGCGGCTTTTCACAGCGCGTGTTTTCAGACGTTGGCGGTGCCTCAGTGAATCCGATGGAAATGAACGCGCCGAAAATCCGGCCGGATAAAATCCTGGTCAACGTGGTGATCGAGGGAGAACCGTTGGCGTGGAAGCGAGCCTCGAGATGTGGCGCGCGCTCGTTCGACAATCCGGAGAACGTGAAAGCGAAAGCCTACCTGGTTGAGCGATTCGAGTGGGCTTACCCGCGATTCGCTCCGATTGAGAGACGCGATCTCGGAGTTCAAATATTTTTCCAGACGCAGTTCGATTCGAAGGACAAAGACAATATGGAAAAACTGGTGAACGACGCGTTCAACGGCGTCATCTGGGCGGATGATCGGCGAATCAAAGAAGGCTACCAACGCGTGAATGTTTGGCCCAGGAAGCCATTCACGCAGATCGTCGTGTATCTCCTGGGCGGAGGTCAGTTATGAGAGTGATGGAGGAAGTTCGACGCGACATCATGAGCGATCCGCGAGTGATCGCGAAAATGCGAGAGATCGAGGAACGTCCCGAAATGGCGCAGACGCTTGCGCGAATCGATGGATACGACTTCAAGCGAAAGATGGTCGAGTTTCTGGCCGTCCTGCATTCGATCGCGATATCGGTGATCGCGCGGGACGAGCAGAAATGGCGAGTCGCGGCGGCTACATTTTTGATATTCCTGAAACGCTGGCCGGAGTTGTATTCGGTCGAAAATATTCCAGTCGGCGATCACGGGCCAAATTGAAAGGGGAAGTCAGATGGACCAAATTCTCAGAAGAAAAATATACGACGCGTTGACCGCACGGCGTCCGGAGTTCCAGGATGCTCCGGAGTTGGCGCAGCGCGTGAAGGATGTCACCGAAATGGATATCGATTCGATCGCGCCAGTCATCGATGCGGAGATCGAGCGGATCAGGGAAACGAAGGTTAACCCATGACACATACGCGGATTTTTTATCGCACCGAAGGCGACCATGTGGCGACGGAATGGTGGAGTGCGAAATCACACAGCGCGACGCATGCGAAGAATGGCGAATTGAAGTTCTCGATCGATGAATGGAAATCGATCGTTGCGGTCCTGGTGCGATTCCGCGCCCTGTTTGAAATCAACGAGAAATGAGGAAATTATGGCTATACCAACAACGCGTGAGCAGGCGATCGAGGAAGGCTGGAAAAAACTCGGATCAAAAGTGTGTGATGCGAGGAATTGCGGCGCGAAGCTCGAGATGTGGCGAAATCCAAAAACTGATCGCGTGTCTCCGTTCAACGTTGATCCGTTCGTACCGCATTTCCCTTTGTGTCCGTCTAGAGATTCATTCCGGAAAGATGCGAAGAAAATCCCCACCACAGGAAATCTGCCCTTCTAAAGTTCTCGACGCGTTCTGAGTTTTTGATTACCGTCGAATCGTGGGCGTGAAAATTCACGACTTCGGGGCGGGTGACCTGGCGTTTCATTGTCCAGGTTGCGGATACCTGCATTCGTTTCGAGTGAGCGGCGATAAGTCGCGGCCACAGTGGAGTTGGAACGGATCGTTCGAGAAACCGTCGTTCACGCCATCACTGCTCGTGAATAAGCACGTACCAGCCCAGCGATGCCACCTGTACATGACGGAAGGGAAAATCAAATTCCTCTCGGATTGTTGGCATGGCCTGAGAGGTTCAACCGTCGAAGCTCCGGATTGGGAGCCGTGAATCTCAAAACGGAGGTCGATATCACGCTTGCGGTAAAAGTGACGGCAGCGGTTCTCCGGAAATTACCATTCGCGATCAACAACGCGTTGACGCGGACGGCGAAAGAGATGGTCGTCGCTGGGCAGAATGAGTTAGCGGCAGATTTCACGTTACGAAAAAAGTTTATTCTCACCCGCCTCAAAATCCTGCAATATTCGCGAACCTCTGATTTGACGGCAGTTGTCGGAATCGACACGAACGTTCAAGGCGCGCCTTTAATCCTGGGATATTTTGAGGATGGTGGAACGAAGGAACCGGATAACGGGCCGGGATTGGCAGTTCCGATCACTGGATCGCCTGTTCGCCCAACGTTTTCTGATTCTGTCGTTCGCGCGTTGCAGTACACGAAGCTGCAGCTTCAATTGGCTGCGACCGGGAATAAAATCGAGGGACTGAAAAATACTTACGTCGTTCCAGGCGTCGGCGTTTTTCAGAGAGTAGCTCCAGGCAATGGCCCTGACGCAACGGTGCTGATTTATAAATTCGAATCATCGGTACCGCTGAAAAAACGGATGTCGTTGACGGAAGTGATGTCGGAGATCGTGAACAGCCGATTTGATTTGATCTTCAACGAAGAATTCGAAAAGGAAATCACGCGTCAGAAGCCGAAGAGGTAATCGTGTCGATGCCTGTCTATCCCCCGTTGTATTGGACGCCGCATGTGCTGGATCGCGGCTTGTTGATTTCGCTTGCTGGAGCAGCCGCGGATCGTCATGGAATCGGTCGACCGTTAGTGTGTGGTGTGTGCGAGGAAGAAAGCGGAAAACGTAACGCGTATATCTCAGGCGGCGTTGAGGACTGGGATTATACGGCGATTCGATTTGAGCCTGCTTTCGAAACGAGATACATCCACCCAGCGTTACCCGATAAGCCAACGACTGAGGAACTAACGAAAGCGATGTCGTTCGGCCTTATGCAAATCATGGGTGAAGTAGCGCGCGAAATGGGCTACGCGGGCAGATTCCTTACTGGCCTGTGCGATCCGGATTGTGGTCTGGAGTTCGGTTGCCGGAAATTAAAGAAGTGCCTAGACGGAATGAATGGTGATCCCACGTCGGCGTTGCTGCGTTGGAATGGTGGAGCCGATCTCAAGTATCCGGTGCGCGTGATCGCACGCATGTCGAAGTATTCCTGACCCGTCGTCCAGTCCATCCAAGCGAAGCGGTGAGCGTATGCCGTAGTGGTATGCTGTGCGGCGTGCGTGGCGATGACGAAGGCGCGACCGATGGGGTATCGACTGACCGACCGAGTGTGGTAACCGCTGCCGTACGCTACGTTTGATAGCCGACCACTTTAAATGTGTGGGTCCTTTGAAAAGACCGACCGCCGAGGGTGACGGCGCCGCGACGGGAGGCTAGTGAAAGATCGAATTTGATGCGTTTCGTTTCGCTTTACAAATTTCGGAGCACAATCCCGCGTGAAGAAAAAAATACCCGTTAAGAAATCCGCATCAATGTCTGCGCCGAAAGTGCATCCCTGGAAAAATCAAATCGTCCGATCCGCCGAGGTTTCTCCGGAAAAATTGCTGGCGTCTCCGTTTAATTGGCGCGTGCATCAGAAAGCGCAGACCGAAGCGATGGTCGGCATCCTGGATGAGTTGGGATGGGTGCAGAAAATCATCGTCAACGAAAAAACGGGCCACATTGTGGACGGGCATCTCCGCGTCCAGGAGGCGATGAGGCGCGAAGAAAAAACCGTGCCCGTGGATTACATCTCGGTATCGAAGTCGGACGAAAAGAAAATCATCGTGACGTTGAATTCAGTCGGCGCGATGGCGAAGGCGAAGCCGGATATTCTCGAATCGCTGTTGAACGAAGTGCATTTCGAGCAGCGATCGGTCGATCCAGTCCTGGCGGAGCTCGCGGCGTCGATCGATCTCGACGATGCGGGCGGCGAGAAAGAGAAACCGGAAGTCGCGTTCACCGAAGAGTTGCTCGAAGAGCATAATTTCGTCGTTTTGTATTTCGACAACAGCGTGGATTGGCTGAATCTCCTGTCGATCCTGGATTTGCCAACGGTGAAGGCGTTGCACGCGCGGGATGGATTTATGTCGGCGGGCGTCGGGCGCGTGGTAAAAGGGAATGAAGCGATCGCCAGGATTCAGGCGGCGAAGGAAGTCAGGAGAAAAAAATGAGCACAGTGCTGCTGATCATCCTGTTGATTCTGGTATTCGGCGGAGGCGGTGGCTATTACGGATATTCGCATTGGGGATATGGCGGCGGATTCGGCGGCGGGATCGGAACGCTGCTCGTGGTGCTTTTGGTTCTGTATCTTCTCGGTTATATTCCGCCTCGCGGACGCAATTGAAAATCTCCGTTTGCGCGCCGTCCTATAAGCGGCCCACCGGATGCGAAACCCCGGCCTACCTTCCGTTCGTTCGCGTGTATGTCGATCCCAGTGAAGCGAAAGAATATCGGCGCGCGAATCCAGGCGTGACGATCGTCGAGTGTGCGAAAGGCGTCCAGGGGAATCTCTGTCGCGTCCGGAATCACATAATCGATCGAGAGTTGCGCGCGGGGGCGGATGTTTGTCTGATCGTCGATGACGACCTCGAGGGAGTTTATTATTGGCAGAAGGGCGACGCGGTGAAGCCTGCGAGGATTCGAGTCGACACGAAAGTCTTCCTGGGATTCGTTGAGAAATATGCGATCGCGGCGCGCGATCTCGGCGCGTTCCTGTGGGGATTGAACGTCAACAACGACAAGGCGTGCTATCGGGAGTACACGCCGTTCTCGATGACGGCGTATATCGGCGGGCCTTTTCAGGCGATCATGCGGGGATGCGCGCTTCGATACGACGAAAATTTGCCGCTGAAAGAGGACTACGATTTTTCGCTTCAACACCTGAATAAATATCGCTGCACGTTGAGGGTGAACAAGGCGTATTACATGGCGCGTCAATCGGAGCAGCGCGGCGGATGCGCGACGTACCGGAACATGGAAAGGGAAAAGGCGCAGCTATTCGCCTTGCAAAAGAAGTGGGGATCGACGATCGTGAAAATCGATACGGGGCGGAAGGCGCACATGCGGGAAAACAAATCGAAGGGCTTCGATTACAACCCGATCATCCATATCCCGATCCCTGGTGTTTAGATGGCCACGCTAGTCAACGTCGAGAAGCTCGCGAAGGCATTCAATCGCGACGCGCGACGAATCCAACAGCTAGTGAAAGAGGGAATGCCACGCCAGGGGCGCGGTCAGTATGACCTGGGCGCGTGCATGCTGTGGTACATCCGGTATCTCCAGGATTTAGTCGAGAAGAAATCCGCGAACGTAGGCGGCGGTGAATTCCTGGGATTGAACGATCAGCGCGTTCGCGGGTTGCGCGCGGATGCGGAGTTGAAGGAAATGGAGCTCGCGTTAAAAAGAGGGCAGACGGCGAAGCTCACGGACGTTCGCGCGTCGTTGTCTGACCTAGTTCTCATGACCAAGGCCCGGCTCCTGGCGATACCTCCGCGTCTCGCGGTCGAAGTCATGGGCGAGGGATCGCGGGTGATGATCCAGGCGAAGATCGAGCAGGCGATCAAAGATGCTCTCAACCAGTTGGCGGACGATGGCAGTAACTACCCACCACGGAAGTAGCCTAGAAAGAATAATTCGCGAATCGTTTGAGAACTTCCGGCCTCCGAGCGATATCACGATCTCGGAATGGGCGATGCGGAATCGCGTTCTACAGAAGGGAACGACCTCGCGCCCCGGCCCGTTTCATCCGGAAGTTTTTCAAATAGAAATGATGAACGCGATCCTCTCGCCGAACGTTCACGAAGTCGTCATCCAAAAAAGCACGCAGGTCGGATATAGCGACGCGGTATTGAATTCGATCATCGGGTATTACATCGACGCCGATCCGAAGCCGATCATGATGATCCAGCCGACGATCGAGAACGCGAAGGATTATGGCAAGAAGCGCATCACGCCAATGATCGAATCGACGCCCTGTCTCCGCGCGGCGATTCGTCCAGCGACTTCGCGGAAAGCGGGGAACACATTATCGCTAAAAGAATTTCCAGGCGGGTTCCTGAAATTGACGGGAGCGAATTCGGGCGCGGGTCTGCGATCCGATTCAGTGCCGATAATTTGTTATGACGAAGTGGATGCGTGGCCCCTGGACGTTGACAGCGAGGGAGATCCGCAGATTATCGCGGCGCGGCGGTCGGATGCGTTCTCGGACTGGAAACACATCAAGGGCTCGACGCCCGCGAAACCGAAAGGCGTATCACCGATCGAGCGTGATTTCCTGAAATCGGATCAGAGATATTTCCACGTACCGTGCCCGTTCTGTAAGCACATGCAGCCTCTCGAATGGCGCGAATCCAAAAACGTAGACGGAAGGATCGTGCACGGGGAATATCGGCTCACCTACGAAATTCGCAACGACGGATCGATCGTTGCGGAATCCGTCGCGTATATCTGCGCGGGATGTAAGCAGCGAATCTCGGAGCGGTACAAACAGCAGATGTTGAATGGCGGAAAGTGGATCGCAAAATTCCCCGATCGGGAGATTGTCGGGTTTCGCATCAATGCGTTGTATTCGCCGTGGCGTGAATTGTGGCCGGCGCTCGCGGCGGAGTGGCATGAGGCGACGGCGATCGAGCGGAACCCAGAAAAGTTAAAAGCGTTCATCAACCTCAGGTTGGGCGAAACGTGGGAAGAGGATTCGGAAGCGGTCGAGCATTCGGCGCTGCGCGCGCGCGCGGAAAAATATAAGGCGGACGTGCCGAAGGGCGTCGGAATTCTCACGGCGTCGGCGGACGTGCAGAACGATCGAATCGAAGCCGTCGTCAAGGGATGGGGCGATCGAGAAGAATCGTGGCTGATCGCGTACCAGCAATTTTTCGGCGATCCAGGGCAGGAAGCAGTGTGGGAAGAGTTGGACGAATTCCTGCTCCATCCGTTCACGCATGAGAGCGGAGCGACGACGAACGTCGTCGCGGCGATGGTCGATTCGGGCGGATCGCATTCGGATTCCGTCTATCGATTCGTGAAGGCGCGGCAGCATCGGCGAGTGTGGGCGTTGAAAGGATCGAGCGAAGCGGGTCGGGAAATCCTGGGAAAATATTCGCTGAACAATCAATACAAAATAAAATTGTGGATGATCGGTACGGACACGGCGAAGGATCGCATCTTTGCGCGAATGAAAATCCCCGCGAGCGGTCCTGGATACATGCATCTTCCGGATTGGATCGACGACGAATATCTCGCGCAGTTAACGGCGGAAAAAGCGGTACGGAGATATCGAAAGGGACGCGGCGCGATCCGCGAGTACATCAAGATTCGAACGCGAAACGAAGCGCTCGACCTGGAAGTTTACGCACTGGCGGCGCTCTATTCCCTGGGCGCGCAGACGTTGCGAGAGTTGAAACTGCGAGCGGATTTGTTGAGCGAAAACAAAGTCGAAGTCGCGGAAAACCCAGCCGTGCGATCGGTGAGGAACCCGGGCGTTAGCTAGTTCGCGGAATATTCCGGCGAATCCCTTCCAATGGAGTTGTCAAACCAGATACGCTCGACACACTATGGCGGCTTTCACTTTGGCTACTGCCCAAGCTAGATTCGACGCGTATGCGGCGGCGGAATTGGCGCTCGCAGGTGGAGCGCAGGAATATTCCGTCGCTGGTCGAGCGTTTAAGCGGGCGCAGTTGTCAGAGGTTCATAACATCGTCGTGTTCTACCAGAATATGGTGGATAGGTTGACGCGCGATCAAGTGAACGGAACCGCTGGCGCGCGAGTCCGCAGAGTTGTTCCGCTAGATTTCTGATAAATGCCTGAAAAATCGAACGCAGGCCCAGCGACGTTGCTCGATCGCGTGATCGGATACGTGTCTCCGGATCGCGCGGTTCGGCGAATGAAGGCGCGCGCGACGATGGC
>Ga0182024_10013154_pt1 | contig 16226 bp, 14 predicted proteins | sample P32metaG_FD_120480 | JGI IMG/M metagenome (GOLD analysis project Ga0182024, IMG submission 120480) | Permafrost microbial communities from Stordalen Mire, Sweden - P3-2 metaG (Illumina Assembly) | ecosystem: Environmental > Terrestrial > Soil > Wetlands > Permafrost | place: Sweden: Stordalen... | reverse complement strand
CGTCTGGTGCTGCCGAAGACAATCGACGCTTGGTCGTGACCAGCCGGCAGCAACGCCTCGTCGAGACTGGCGGGCGTCTGGTGAAACACGGTATTACTGGCAGTTACTGATGCAAAAATCGCCTGACCCGGCACTGGTTCGGGACGATATTGCAGCGGATCCAGGCATTGCCGGTGCCGACCGGGTAGTGCTCGGACTGATGGTGCGAAACGTGCAGCTAAGAGAGACAGGTGGGAGCGGTGTCCGAAAAATCGATCACGCGACGCAAGCGGGCTTGTCAGACGAGTTCTGTAGAGACTCACCTGATCTCGCTGAGGCACTGCTCTGCTGCGAAATTCGTTGTGGAGGGGCAGGGAAGGATTACGGGGTGCCAGAAATTGAGCCAAATCGGAAATCCCAGGTGAAAGGAACTGATTGAATGTTTCGAAACACTGTTGCGCGTGCTAGGAAGCTGTTGCGTGCTCGGGTCATTTACAAGGAAATGCACGTGAGCGCATTTCAGCGTGGCTACGATAAGTGGCACTCCCACTCAGAATGGCGGACGAGTACCGAATCGGACGATGCAACAAACGTGCCGAATTCCTTGCGAACGTTTTTCAACGAGCACAAGAGCGGACCTGGGATCTGGAAATTCGACCATTATTTCGATATCTATGAGCGACACTTCAGCCGATTTAGAGGCCGCGCAGTCAACGTGTTGGAACTGGGCGTCTATAGCGGCGGCAGTTTGCAAATGTGGGAAAAATACTTTGGATCTCATTGCCAAATTTTAGGAGTCGATATCGAGCCGGATTGCAAGGCATATGAGAGTGATTGCGTGAAGGTATTCATCGGCAATCAAGGGGATAGGACTTTTTGGGGGCGTTTCAGAGAGCAAGTACCGAACCTGGACATCGTCATCGACGATTGCAGCCATCAGCCGGAGGATCAGATCGTCAGTTTTGAGGAACTGTTTCCACATCTAAGGTCTGGTGGTGTCTATCTTTGCGAGGACATCACACACGTCCTCAATCCATTTGCTTCATACCTCTACGGCTTTGCACATAACCTCAACGCGTTGGATGGTTTCCAGAACAATGTAGATGATAAAGAAAGACGCCAGGTGTGCCGCGCCACGCCGTTCCAGTCAGCCATAGGTTCGATTCATTTCTATCCGTATGTAACCGTTGTCGAGAGAACAGTCGCGCCGATTTCAGAGTTTGTAGCGCCGAAACATGGCACCCAATGGCAACCTTTTTTGAAGTGACGGTAGCTGGGAGGGATCGAGGGGCCCTCTCGATCGTTTTGAATGACGACGCATTCCTTTCCAGGGCTATTGATAATCGTGCTCATGCAGTCAATCAACAGTGCCAACTGCCAACCCACGGAATGATTTCCGGCTGCAGGCAGGACATGGCCGAAACGCTGCGCGAATTCCCGTATTTTATCGGCGGTCATGGACGTTGCACGATAACTGCTTCTAGGGTGATAGTGACGGTCGAAAGGTAATCCATAAATCCGGCGCCTTATCCTGCGTTTTGCCTTATCCCAAAACGAATACCGAATCGCGCCCAGGTTGGAATGGTGAATAAACGCAATTCGGCCCGGCTTGAGCACGCGGGCGAGTTCCTTAGCATAGTTGGACAGCACGTCGGATTCGGCGTGAACGAGGGAATCAAACGAAAATGCGAAGTCAACGGACGCGTCGTCCACCATGGAGAGCATAAGCCCATCATTGACCCGAAAATCAAGGTTCGTCCGTCCCTTAAGGCGCTGCCTGCAAAACTCGACACAGGAGGGTGCTAAATCGATCCCAATTAGGGATGCGCAGTGGGCCTGGAGGAACTGGGTCCATCGGCCATGCCCCGGTGCAATCTCGAGGATCCTGCCCTTCAAAAACGGAAATATGCGTGGAAACAGGCAACCACTCCACTGTGCATAGGCTGATCCCCAAGCATAGGACCACTCCTCGCCTGCCTGGGGCCAATCATGGGTCGTGTTCCAGGTTTGCTTGTTTTCGTCGATGGATGGCATGGTTGAATCGTACACCTGTTCGATCGATGAGTAGCAATTTTGATTTCATTGGGGGACCGGCCGGCGAGCATCCGTTTTTGGAGGTGGCTTTATAATGTCGTGCAGGAAAGCCCTGGTACGACTGTTGGATCGTCCGGGGGGAAGAATGTTTTTTGGGAAGATTGCTACGCATATCGTACGCTGTGGTGGAAATGGATAAGTCAGTCTGGATCGCTGGGAACAGCGCTGGGCCGACACGCGCATTCACGGCACGACGAAACGGCAGGTCGCGGCCTGAGCAGGCCGACACACGATAAATAGACCTTGTTCCGGGCCATCTCCGTTGGGCGGTTTTGAGGTGACCACCGAGGCATTTTGTGTGGCTTTAGCGTTTTCAAGGAAGGTCTTAATAGCTCGCCCAGTGGCGCGACTCTCGCAGGACCAGGGCTCGCAGAACAGGAACCACCATGCACACAAGACCGAGCGTAGTTCGAACTTGGGAACAGCAGGGTCAGATTGCTACATCAGGGATCGAGCAGCCGTGAGCCCATAGCCGACCAAATCGCAGATACGAGAGCCTGACCGCGGCCGCGTTGGGGGGCCCAATATGGGCCACGGAAACGTTTAGCAGCGGAATCAAAGTTGTTGTCGCGTTGAACAGACGTTTCAATGCAAGTCGACTTTAATCACATTCGGTCGGGGATGCGGCATTCTGACAACAGCGGCCTCATCCTTCCTTTCCAACGCATCTGGACCTAAGTTACTGCCAACGCCCTGCTTAATAGGAGCATGCCGTGACGGTAAGACGCGATCCCTGAGTCGCAGGATTGGGTATTCAACGAGTTTTGACATTGCGATTCCTGCCAGAATTGCGAGCGGCACATAAAGTAGATCCGTCCGCCGAGGGCCCATGTGGAATCCCGTGATTCGCGCGACCGCAAGGGGTAAATAGACCCTAACCGGAAGATGCCACAGATAAATCGAATAGGAGTACATCCCTACATACGCCATCGCACTCCCAATTCCCGCAGTTCCTGATTGGAGGGTGCTTGGAAGCACGTCGCGCATCGTGAGAGCCAACATCAGGACGATCCCAAATCCAAGATAAAGAACTGTGAAGCCAACGGTGAGCATCAAGCGGTTGTCAGTTTTGACGAATGCGAAAGCCAAAAGCGGCACAGCGAGACCCATCAAGACACCTATATGCCGCCTAACCCAGTCCTCAAGGGAACGGAAGTGGTAGAGGTACCCGAGCAACACCCCGAAGAATAGAGAATCGATACGGACATGAGTTTCGGCGGCCACTGGTCTGGTTAGCTTCCAGTCCAGAAGCCAAGTGTCCGGCATATGGCTCACCATCCATAACCTAGTCGCCAAACAACCCACGGCCAAGATTGCAAATACCCACGGTACAGCCCTGAAAGGATCGCGCGATCCGCCATATCGGTAGGCCAGACCCATCAGGAGCAGCGGCAGAAGAAAGTAAAAATGCTCCTCAACCGCCAAGGACCAAGTATGGGGCCAAATCCACCCAGCGTAATTCTGAACGTAGAATAGTTCGCCTAGATATTGTGAGACGCCGTGACTCTGGCCCAACAACGGGTCCAGGACAGCCGTTGCCGCAAGCATCACGTAAAACGAGGGATAGAGCTTGAGGCCCCGGCGGAGATAGAACCTCCCGACATTGACCGAGCCCTGTTCCTTGTACTCAGTAAACAGCAGCCCTGAAATGAGAAATCCACTCAACACAAAGAACAGGTCCACACCAGCCCATCCAAACGTCACCTTCCCGGTGTTCATATGCTGCGCTATGACAAGCAGGACGGCCAAACACCGCAAAACGTCGAGGCGCCTGTTGCGCATGAAGGCATGCTAGCACAGCGAGGTTGGCACTTCCGAGCTCGAAATGCTGACGAATGGTAGCCTCGATTTCTCTGTACCCTTGGCTGCAAGACGACGAAATCTTTCGCAGCAATGGCGATCCGAGACTCGGCCATGCCAGAACGTCGAAGGGCAGAATCGTCGAGAGATGACGACGCCTGGCAAGCGTGACGACTTGTGGCCGCGCGCACCCCGCGTTTCTGGTGTGACAAACAGACCTTTGTAACGCGCCGCATCCCCACCGCCAACATAGAAATGGCCAAGAGAAGAATTGATCCGCGCTGCTCCGGCCGGTAGTATGTGAGGGGGTAATTGAGGTGAGCGTGGCATCGATTCTGGATTTGGCGGTTCGGCCCTCTCGTCGCAAGTTGAGGATCCGCCCCAAACAGGGCTGGCAGCCCATCGATTTTAGAGAAGTGTGGCATTACCGTGAACTGCTTTGGATTCTTGCGGTGAGAGACATCCAGGTCCGTTATAAGCAGACGGTGCTTGGGGTCATGTGGGCGTTGATCCAACCGTTTTTTCAAATGGTGGTCTTTACTCTCTTATTCGCAAAGAATGGTTTTTCCACCGACGGCGTCGTCGCACCTGTATTCTACTTTAGCGGTTTGCTCCCTTGGTTGTTGTTTGCTGGCTCGTTGTCCGCCGCGGGCAATAGTCTGATAAATAATCAACATCTGATTACAAAAGTCTATTTCCCTCGCCTGATAATCCCTACAGCGGCGGTCATTACTGGACTCATAGACTTCGCTATCTCGTTTGCGTTCTTGATCGTGCTAATGGCTTGGTATCACGTCTCCCCTACCCGAGGAGCTCTGCTTTTGCCTATCTTCATTCTTTTCGCATTGCTGTGCGCATTAGCAGTCGGGCTTTGGCTCTCGGCCCTAAATGTGCGATACCGCGATGTGCGCTACATCATCGGTTTTCTGGTGCAGTTTTGGTTCTTTATAACTCCCGTTATCTATCCCTCCAGCATTGTGACTTCACATTGGAAAAGGGCTCTACTTGGCGTAAACCCGATGTCTGGGGTCGTTGAAGGCTTCCGCTGGTCCCTATACGGTCGTCCAACTCCCGGGCCGATGGCGGCTGTTTCCGTGGTGACGATTCTGGCTTTGTTTGTTGGCGGGCTGTTCTATTTCCGGAGGATTGAAAAGACATTCGCAGATGTAGTGTAGCAAGACTATTTGTGGCTGGCTAAAATCTAACTGATAGAATCTCACGATGACCGATATAGCCATCGATGTTCGGGGCCTTAGTAAGCGGTATACGATCGGAACTAGACGAGAAAGGCACGGAACACTGCGAGACTCGCTTGCGGCTGCAGTTCGTTCTATCGTTCGACGCGATGGCAAAACCGCAAGGCGCAGTGGCCAAGATTTTTGGGCGCTGAAGGACGTCAGTTTTCAAATTGGACACGAGGAAATTGTGGGTGTTATCGGGCGCAATGGCGCTGGCAAGAGCACTCTTCTTAAAATCTTGTCCCGAATAACTGATCCAACCACGGGGGAAATCGACATCGAAGGGCGGGTCGGCAGCTTGTTGGAAGTTGGAACCGGCTTCCATCCAGAGCTCTCGGGCCGCGAAAACATCTTCCTCAACGGCGCCATTCTCGGCATGAGCAAACGCGAGATTCACCGCAGATTTGAAGAAATCGTGGCGTTCGCCGAAATCGAGCGCTTCATCGATACTCCCGTCAAACGCTATTCCTCTGGCATGTACGTCCGCCTGGCTTTTGGCGTTGCCGCCCACCTGGAACCCGATATCCTCATTGTCGATGAGGTTCTCGCCGTCGGGGATGCTGCCTTCCAGAAGAAATGCCTCGGCAAGATGTCCGAAGTCGCCCGGCACGGCCGCACCATCCTTTTCGTCAGCCACAACATGGCTGCAATAAGCGCCCTGTGCTCCCGTTCAATTCTCTTAGACAAGGGCGCTGCTGTCATGGACGGGCCGCCTTCGGAAGTGATCGCCGCTTACTACCTTCGGTTGGGGGAACAGTGCGATGACGACTCCGATCTCTCCAAGAAAGCGCGAACTGGTACTCACAAGGCGATATTCTCATCAATCTCGGTGTGTGCTAGCTCCAAAGGAAAGCCCGTACAAGTAGCCGAAACGGGGTGCGAGCTAAGAGTCGACATTTTCGTCGAAGCGCGCGACACTCTCATCGAATCCAATGTCGCGCTTACCATTTACGATGCCACTGGCTACCGACTCATAGATGTCAATTTGAATCAGAAAAACGAGTTTCTCCGTCTGGCTCCCGGAGAGACAGCGTGCGTCAGCTTCCTCATTGAGGAGCTCCTGTTGAAGCCCGCAATGTACACGATCGGCCTCTGGCTCGGGAGGGATCAGATCGAAGAGACGGATCACATCGAGCGCGCCGCCATGTTGACAATAGCTCCGCGAACGGAATCTCAAGTGCACTCCGTGCTGTTCCCGGGACCATATCTCTGCCGATTCAAGAGCTCAATTTCTCTCGTAGAACCGTCTTTGTCCCAAACGTCTCGGGCACTCCCTTTGGGATCCGCCTCCTAAAAGGCAGATAGGCTCAGATTGTCATACAAAAGAGCATTGATTCGTTTGCTAGATCGCCCAGGTGGAAGGCTCCTTTTGGGTAGCATTGCGACGCGCCACGTGCGGCGGATCACTGGCAAAGACTTCGAAATCGTGTATCTGAAGAAGCTATGGACCCACCGCTCCGGGGATCATTTTGTCCCCGACAGCCCAAAGTTCGATTATGGCTATGACGATTTCCATCGGTGGAAAGACCAGATTGAGCAATATATTTCCGAAACCAACGAGTATTGGCTCAGGCACTACCGACCGAAAGAGGGCGATGTAATCATCGATGTCGGAGCCGGTCGCGCCGAAGATACGCTCACGTTTTCGCGAGGGGTTGGGAAAACCGGACGCGTCATTGCCATAGAAGCACACCCCCTCTCCTTCGCGATCCTGAATAATTTCTGTCGGCTCAACCGATTGGATAACGTGACCGCTCTGCACGTCGCTCTGATGGACAAACCCGGTGCAGCATATGTCGTCGAATCGCAATCGTGGGTTGAAAACTCAATCGCGCTCAATAGCGGTTCTGGCGGAAAGCCAGTGCGAGCCGCTACTTTCGACGACATCTGCGAGGAGCGGGGGCTTAAGAAAATCGCTTTTCTGAAAATGAATATCGAGGGTGCTGAGCGCTACGCAATACGGGGAATGACGAAATGTATTCGGAATATTAGCTACATCTGCGTGGCATGTCACGATTTCCGGCATGAGAATGGCGACGGTGATCAGTTTTGTACGCGAGCTTTGGTGGAGCGTTTCCTTATTGGGCATGGCTTCACGCTCACTTCGCGACCGAACGATCCTCGCCCGTATGTTCGCGATCATGTCTTCGGAATTCGTGAGAACTGATTTGCAAGCGGATGGCGATGGGATGCTCGAGTTTATTCGAACGTATCGAGTCCATGTTACGGCACCTTGAGATCGGGGTGAAGAACGCCTCAAAAATGTGGCGCCGCGATGTCAAAGTCGCGGCACGATGAATCATAAATCGAGAGAACTGCTACAGACCGTGAGGGGCGGGCCACAATCGTGCGAGTAACTGAAAAGAAGAAATACCTGTTCATCATGACCCAGGAGGGCCACAGATGGGGAGGAAGCGAGCTCCTTTGGAGCTCTGCAGCTGAGCACCTCGCCCGCCAAGGAAATGAGGTTCGTGTAAGCGTTAAGGACTGGGGTAAGCCCGTTCCGCAAATCGAGCACTTGAGATCAGTGGGCTGCACGATCCTCCACCGCTCCAACAAGCCCTTTCAGATACCTTCGTTCATCCCCCGGCAAATTCGAAAGATCTTCCCACCGCCTCCCTACCGGGAGGCGCATGTGCGCTCGGAGGCGGGCGATGTAGACCTTGTTATTGTCTCGCACACCCATAATGAAGATGGGCTCGAGTGGATGGAGGCCGCTAGGACAGTGGGGCGCAAGTACGCCGCAATTGCCCATAGTGCGGTGGTGTACTGGTGGCCCGACGATGATCGTGCCGAGAGACTTGCGGAGAGCTACGAGAACGCAGCTGCATCGTATTTTGTTTCTCAAGCGATCCTTGACATCAGCCGCCTAGAGTTTGGTACCACGCTGCGGAACGCAAAGGTCGTTCGAAACCCTTTTAATGTGCGGTATGACGCGTCTTCTCCCTGGCCCGCCGACTCCGGGGATGGGCTGGCTCTGGCATGCGTGGGCCGACTGGATGTCATATCCAAGGGGCAAGATGTGTTGCTGCAGGTTCTTGCGCTTCCGCATTGGAGAGAGCGCGAGGTCCGCGTGTCCCTGGTCGGAAACGGGCAAAACGAACGCTGCCTCCGTCGCATCGCGGCGCAGCTGGGGCTTACCAGCGTCGAATTTCGAGGCCATTCCGATAATGTCGAAGAAGTCTGGGTGAAACATCACGCCCTCGTGCTTCCATCGAGGTTTGAGGGTATGCCGCTGGTAGTGGTCGAGGCAATGCTTTGCGGGCGTCCGTGCATTGCAACTGAAGTGGGTGGGAACTCGGAACTGATCCGTGATGGAATTAATGGCTTTCTGGCTAAAGCTGCGACCGTCGAGCTGTTCGATGAGGCCATGAATCGTGCGTGGAACAACCGTCACCGCCTCAAAGAGATCGGGGTGAGGGCAGCGAGCGATGTCCGCCAGTGGGTTTCCCGGGACCCGGGTGAAGATCTTGCTCGCGAGCTGAACGCGCTCGTGGACGGCTCAAATCAGGCGGGCGAGATTGCCATACGGGAGGTCGTGCAACCCCAATCGAGCTGAATCAAGGAGCGAGTTTTGCGAGGGTTTTCAATAGCTGGCGATTCCGCGTGGAACCGGCTGAAGTTCTCCGGACGATTCTTAAGAAAGTGACGCCCGATGAATCCATTCGAAATAAGCGAACGTCGCTCCCAAACCTAGCGCGGAAACCGGTCATGTCATAAACGGGATCATGCTAAAAATCACTTTTATTGCTACCAATGAATGGGTACGCTGGGGGGGGAGCGAATATTGTTGGGCCGCAGCCGCCGAAAGGCTTTCGCGACGAGGGACGGAGGTGCGAGTCAGCTTCAAGTGCTGGGACAAACCCGTTAAGGAAATTGAGAGCCTTCGTTCTGCTCGCTGTCAAATTTTTTACCGCCGGCCTTTCTCGCTTATCTCTCGGGTGGCTCGGAAAATTCTTCCACTTCCCGAGTACACGCAGAAGCATCTGCATCTAGTGGCAAACGGCGTAGATCTCGTTGTCATTTCCCACAGCTCCTTTTCGGAATCCCTTCCATGGATCGATGCCGTGCGGCGAACAGGATCTCAATACGCCATTATCGTCCAGGGCGCCTCAGAAACGATGTGGCCTTCGGATGAGGTACTAGAGAAATTGTCGCCCGGTTTCGACAATGCAGCGCGCGCGTATTTCGTATCCGAAGCCAACCTCAATCTGTTTCGGCGGCAGCTGGGAATCCCGCTGCGAAATGGACGCGTAATCCGGAACCCCTTCAATGTGCGATACAACGCACAACCGCCGTGGCCGGGGGACCCCTCAGATCAATTGTCGCTGGCCTGCGTAGCCCGACTGGATATAATACAAAAGGGTCAGGATCTGCTTGTTGACGTTTTGAGTTTGCGTCATTGGCGCGATCGAAATATTCGGGTGGTGCTGGCAGGGAATGGTCCCAACGAGCAGTCACTTCGCCGAATGGTAGAGATCTCTAAGCTACCAAACATCGAATTTGCAGGTCTGGTTCACGACATTGAGGGACTTTGGGCCCAACATCATGCGTTGTTGCTTCCCTCTCGATTCGAAGGCATGCCTTTAGTGCTGGTAGAAGCCATGCTTTGTGGCCGTGCCGCTATTGTGACCGACGTGGCAGGAAATCGAGAGGTCGTTCGAGACGGTGTAAACGGTTTCCTGGCGAAAGCTGCCACTATGCAGGCACTGGATGAGGTGATGAATCGCGCGTGGGAGAATCGCAGCCAGTTGCAGACGATGGGCGAAAGGGCAGCGAGCGATATTCGACGATGGGTGACTGCCGACCCCACCGAAGACCTTGTGAGCGAACTGACAACACTCGTGGATGGGCACATGACCCGAGGGTATGATTCACGTCGATGACTAATGCGTGCAAAATTTCCGTGATAGTTCCATGTTTCAACCATGGCGAGTTCCTGTCTGAAACTGTCGCCAGTGTTACGGGTGCCAAACGTGACGATCTGGAGTTGATCGTTGTCGACGATGGTTCCACGGACGAACGAACACGTGAAGAAGTGGATGCGCTGTGCAGACAGGGAATCAGGATCATACGGCAAGAAAACAAGGGTGTGGCCGCGGCGCGAAACACCGCGATCCTTGCTTCCCAGGGGCAGTATATCTTTCCGCTAGATGCCGACGACCATCTGCGCCCCGGTTGGATCGACCAAGGAATTCGAATTCTGGACTCCGACCCTCAGGTCGGTGTCGTCTACGGCGACGAAGAATTCTTCGGGACGCAGACGGGCCGCTGGCACACGGGCCCTTTCGATCTGGATCGAATGCTGCATTTCAATTACATGTCTGTCTCTGCCCTTTATCGGCGGTCGGTCTGGGAGCAAAACGGCGGATACGACGGTACAATGCCGGTGCAAGGATTTGAAGATTGGGATTTCTGGCTCGGTGCCTTTGAGCGTGGTTGGCATTTCGTGTATTTACCGGAAGTCTTCATCGACTATCGTCGGGCCAACGAATCGATGCTGACCCATGCCCTTAAGTTCAACGCCGAAACTGAGGAGTTTATCGCCAAGAAACACGGCCCCCTATACCGCCGCGCTTGGCTGCCGTACCTGCAGGAGCGTCGATCCTTAAGATTGGCTTTTCGACATCTTGCGAGGTTAGTCGTAGCTCGGTCCAAAATGGAATTCAGCAGACGACTCTCGTCCCGCTTGTGAGAATTAAAATCACCGCGCTTCGAGTCGGCTTCAGGCGACCTCTGGTTTTTTGTTTCGTGGCGACAAGCGGGACTGCTCGGGCCGATTCGATTACGGTTCTGAATCGTCACTTACACCCTCAGGTTCAGTCATCCTGACTGGACAATTCAATGGTGGGACGCTCTCGCAAACGCTGTCTGTCACTTCGCAGCTCGACACGACCTATACGGTCACAATCGATGCGGGTCGAGGAGTAAATCAGCCTGCGGCGAGTTACTCTATTGGGCTTCTGGCTGATTCGCGACGCCAAAATCGAGAACAATCCAATATTCTCGCGGAGATCGTAGAATACCGTTCCGGGTCGCACCTGCTCGACGAGCACCCGCTGCACCGCCTGCTCTACTTCTCCGTGCAAATAGCCTTGGCCCGTCCGGGGCTAACCTCGAGCCAAATTCCGCGCGCTGGCCCCGCCTCAACCTGCGCCCAAACAAGCTCGTCGATCGAGAGCACGGCGTGGCTTACGCGATGCACGAAGCCGCCCAAAAGCGGCATGCCCTGCGGACCGGCGCGGGCATGTGCAGGAACAGCTCACCGAGCCGTCGGCGCGTGCCAAACATGATTCTCCGGCAACACACTGGCATTATACTCTCAGGCGCCCAACGCCATAGATCGCCAGCCCGTCGCTCACATCAGGGGCGCGGTGCCGAATCGCAGGGTTGGTCTCGATGGTCACTGCAACATTGGCTCGAAGAGTAACCTCAGCAGTTTCAAAGGCCAAGTTCCCCCGTGAGGCTTAACCAAGGAAAACACACCCTGTTTAGCTCTAATTGAAGTGCAGCCCAAAAGATCGGTTCTGCTGAAAAGTATTATAGGATCAATACGTTACATGGGTGTTCCATCGATCAGTTGAGCTTGGCACTCCCAGGAATCCGGTATTGCATTGTGGGGGTACCGTGTATAATAAGCGTCGCGTGGGGGCCCCTTGTATTTGAAGCGTCGTAGTCTGACCATCGTCCGCAGGGTAAGCCTGAGGCCTAACTGGTTCGCGTTACTGTCCCTTGCGTTCTTGTTTGCCTCAGTGGCTCATTCCCAGGAGCCTGCCCCGACCCCCAAGACAAGAGGTGCTGCCCCGCCGCTCGAAACAGCCGACGATACCAACGATCGCATTGTACAGCTGGTTCTTGCGTCGACAGCGAAGCAAGGAGACTACGTCATTGGGGGCGGCGATCTGCTTGGCATCGAGGTTTTCGACGTGCCAGAGCTGACTCGCGATCTGCGCGTGAACGCATCCGGCTTTGTGACCGTTCCCCTGATTCCAGTTCAGATCCAAGCGGCAGGTCTGACGGCGGTTCAATTTCAGGGCAAACTGGCGGAGTTGTTGCAGGCCAACGGACTGGTCACGAACCCGCAGGTCAGCGTCACGGTAAAGGAGCAACACAGCGAGCCAATCACTGTAATTGGTGCTGTGAGGCAACCGGTGATCGTCCAAGCGTCGCGCCAGACGACGTTGCTGGAGGTGCTTTCGCAGGCAGGTGGAATTTCTACTGAAGCGGGCAACCAGATCATCATTACCCGTCCCGCAGTCTTGGATTCGGGCGGCGGCTCGACAGACGGGACGGTCTTACAACCGACCACATACACCATTGATCTAGACAATCTGCTCAACGCTGATGACCTAAAGTACAATATCCCGATGATTGGCGGAGATGTGGTTAGGGTGCCACGCGCCGGTGTTGTGTATGTCGTCGGTGCCGTACATACTCCCGGGGGTTTCGTGATGGCGAACGAGCGTCAGCAGATGACGGTGCTTGAAGCGGTGACCCTTGCGGGTGGGCTTACGCCTACCGGAAAGTACCGCGAAGCTTTCATTCTGCGGCGAGATAAGACCACCGGTGAACGACGCAAAGTGCCCGTAGACGTAAAAAAGATCCTCACGCTTAAGGCAGAAGACGTGAGAATGCAACCGGGAGATATCTTGTATGTTCCCGACAGCAATGCGCAGCGCGCACTGCGTCGGGCTGGCGAGATCGCCGTATCTCTGGCCACGGGAGTAGCCCTTTACCGAGTGGCAAGTTTCTAGTTCATTGGATTCCCAGCTCAGTTTGAACGACGTCGGAGCCCCAAAATGGCTGATCAACAGAAGATAGTTCATCTGGGCGGCACGAACGGGAGTTCGATCGAGCCCATGGTCACACGCATGCCAAGTGTGACCTTGGATGTAATGCCTCGCGAGACCCATCTGCTCGACTACCTCATCATTTTGCGAAAGCACCAGTGGCTGATCGCTTCGGTGGTGTTGGCAGTCGTTACCATCGTTGCGATTGCCACCTTCCGGATGCAACCGATCTACGTCGCGACAGGTCGTATCGAGATTGACCGGGAGAGCAGCAATATATTCCCGCAATCAGGTCAGGAGACCTACGAGATTTACGAGGATCTCGACAACTACATTGTAACGCAGTCCAAGATTTTGACCAGTGCGACGCTGGCTTCGCAAACAATCAAATCGCTGCACCTCGACCGGGATCCGCGCTTTGGAGGGCATCCAGAAGACACGTCGGCATTGGAGGTGGTACCGCCGAACAATGGTGCACAATTTGCTTCGCCGCAGCTCGGTGCGTTTCTTGGTGGCCTAGGGGTGTACCGCGTGCCGAGCAGCCAACTGTTGGACGTGTCGTTTGCGTCGACGGACCCACAGCTCGCGGCGCAGATCGTCAATGCTCACGTAGACAACTTCATCGAGGAGAATTTTCGGAGTCGTTATGCGGCAACGTCGCTGGCTTCCAACTGGCTGGCGGGTCAACTCGACGAGTTAAAGGCAAAGGTCGAAGCTTCGGAAGATGCGCGCATAAGCTACGAGCGCGCGAACCAGATCTGGACGCTTGATGACAAACAAGACGTTACCACACAGAAGCTTGCGGATCTGAACCGGGAGTTGACGGCGGCTCAGGCCGACCGCATCAATAGGGAAGCCGGATACCAACTCGCACAAAATGAAAACTACGATGCGATTCCAGCGGTGCAGACAAGTCCTATTGTCCAAGACATTATAAAGCGCCAGAGCGATCTCAGCTCGCAGTACGACCAAGCCCTCAATCAGTATGGTCCAAAATTTCCCAAGGTCGTCAGGCTTCAAGAACAAATTCAGGATCTCGACCAACTCCTGAGCAATGAGAAGAAGAACGCCGTTAACCAGATCGAAGCTGAGTATCAAGGCTCTCGGCAACGTGAGCTGTTGTTGCAGCAAGCGCTCGATCAACAGAAGGTGGAAGCATCCGCGATGGCCGATAAAATGGTGCAATACAACATCCTCGTACGCGATGCCGAAGCCAATAAACAGCTCTACGACGGCCTGCTACAGAAGCTCAAAGAAGCTGGGATCAACGCGGGCTTGCGCTCGAGCAATATCCGCGTCGTCGATCCGGCACTGATACCGACCGTACCTACCAAGCCGCAAAAGAGTCGGAATATTGAGCTGGCGATCATGGTCGGCCTGGTCGGCGGTATCGGTTTGGCGTTCCTGCGCGAATACATGGACAACACCGTGAAGAGCCCCGACGACATCGAAACGCTGACGCGACTTCCTTCGCTGGCGGTAGTGCCCGCCTTTGCCGGCGAAAACGGTCTCGGGCGCGCGGGCCTGTCGAAGTTGCTGAAAGCTTCCAAGACGAATGGCCAAGGGCGCGCCGAGATCGTGTCGCACATGCATCCGCAGTCGCAAATGTCCGAGGCGTTTCGCGCCCTACGGACTTCCTTGCTATTGTCACAGGCTGACAGTCCTCCGCAGACCATCCTGGTGTCCAGCGCGCTGCCGCGCGAGGGAAAGACTACGGCGGCTGTGAATCTGGCTTTGACGCTAGCGCAGCTAGGCGACAAGACCCTACTGATCGATGGCGACATGCGCAAACCGAGTATCGCTCGTGCTCTCGATATTGCCGACGGCAAGCACGTCGGGTTAAGTTCATATTTGGCAGGGGTTAGTAGCCTCGACCAGGTCACGGTCTCGTATCCCGGCCTAGCCAATTTGTCGGTGATTCCGACGGGACCAGTCCCACCGAATCCGGCTGACCTGCTGTCTTCCTACCGCTTGACCGAGATGATTATCGAACTGCGTTCACGGTTCAAGTTCATCGTGGTTGATTCGCCCCCCATCATGTCTGCCACCGACGCCGTGATTATGTCCGCCGTCGCGGACGGGGTAATCGTGGTGGTGCGCAGCGGGGAGACGCCGAAGGAAGCCTTGACGCGCACGCGTGACCTGCTGATTTCCGTGAAAGCTCGTATTATCGGCGTCGTGCTGAACGCCGTGGACGCAAGTTTGTCCGATTATCGCTACTACCCATATTTTTACGGGGGATATGGCAACAATGAGGGCCCGAAGGAATCCGATGAACCAGGGAAAGGTTTAAAGCTGCATATTTGAACAGGTCGACAAGATTCTCGCCAGAGGAGGCTCATCTTCATGCGTGCTTTGATTACGGGCGGTGCTGGATTCATAGGATCCCATCTCGCCGAACGGATGCTCGAACTAGGTGATGAAGTCCTGCTGATGGACAATCTCTCCACTGGCAGCATGGAAAACATTCGGCACCTCAAGAAGTACGACCGAATGCACTATTTTCTGGAGCCGATAGAGAACCGGGGGTTGTTGGCCGAGCTGGTGGACGAGGCCGACGTCGTCTTTCATCTAGCTGCCGCGGTTGGAGTGCGGCTGATTGTTGAGAGTCCTGTGCGCACCATCGAAACCAACGTCAATGGCACCCAGCTTGTACTCGAAGCGGCCTGCAAGAAGCATAAGCTGGTGTTTGTGGCTTCGACATCTGAGGTATATGGGAAAAGCACCAACGTTCCCTTCCATGAAGATGCTGATCTCGTGTTGGGAGCGACGACCAAAGGTCGTTGGAGTTATGCGGCCTCAAAAGCCCTCGACGAGTTTCTGGCACTTTCCTATTGGAAAGAAAAACACCAGCCAGTCGTAATTGCTCGCCTGTTTAACACGGTGGGGCCGCGCCAGACCGGTCGGTACGGCATGGTTATGCCAACGCTCGTCAGGCAAGCGGTCGAGGGTAGTCCGCTGACCATTTTCGGCACCGGCAAGCAGAGCCGATGCTTTTGCGACGTACGTGATACCGTGGAAGCAATTCTGAGGTTGATCGGGAACGATCGAGCCGTGGGCGAAGTGACCAATATTGGCAGCGATTCCGAAATTACGATTGAGGGTCTAGCAGAGTTCGTTAGGGCGCGGACTCACAGCTCCTCTCCGATCACCTACATCCCATACGAGCAGGCATATGAGCTTGGTTTTGAAGACATGCTGCGCCGCGTCCCGTCGATTGAAAAGCTGGAACGGCTCACGAGTTTCCGTCCAAAGACGGAGCTGCCCGAGATCGTGGACCGCGTGGCAGCCTATCTGACGCAAAAGCAACCCGTTGGGACCATGG
>Ga0182024_10013153_pt1 | contig 16226 bp, 15 predicted proteins | sample P32metaG_FD_120480 | JGI IMG/M metagenome (GOLD analysis project Ga0182024, IMG submission 120480) | Permafrost microbial communities from Stordalen Mire, Sweden - P3-2 metaG (Illumina Assembly) | ecosystem: Environmental > Terrestrial > Soil > Wetlands > Permafrost | place: Sweden: Stordalen... | reverse complement strand
CCTGCCGATTACGAATCGGCTGCTCTACCAACTGAGCTACCTCGGCGACCTCATCGACTGTAACATCGCCACAAAAAAAGTGTCAAACTTCGCGCGACCATCGCGCACGAAAGATACAGCGCTTCATCCGTCGCACTCCGCCGAATTCAAGCACGGAAGTCGCGTAAAACCTGCCCAAAGGACAGCTTTTCGCTCAGTTCAACGCGGCGAGTATCTTCTCGGCGGCAGGTGATCTTCAACGCGAAACGGCTTTCCTCACGTTCTCGTGCAACTCCGCTAGCCCAGCAGTGGAAGAATTTCTTTCTGGATTGCGCCGGTCACGCGCGCCTCGCGCTCTCCCACGTACACGTCCACTTCGCTGCGGACGCCAAACCCCGGCAGGTAGATTCCCGGCTCGATGGAAAAGCAGGTGCACGGCACCACCTTGCGGTCATCGCGCGTTTCGAGGCCGTCCATATTGGCGCCATTGCCGTGGACTTCCTGTCCGATGCTGTGCCCGGTGCGGTGAACGAAATTCTTGGCGTAGCCTGCCTTGCGGATGATTTCGCGGGCGACGCGGTCCACCTCCCAGCCTCGGATTGCGCGGCCATTCGCGACGGATTCTTTCACGAACTCAATTGCGCCGTCGCGCGCCTGCCGGACGATTCGAAAAATCTTCGCGTAGGCATCCGGGACGCGCTCGCCGAGGTAGCCCGTCCACGTGATGTCGTAATAGACGCTGTTCGGGCGGTTGCATTTCGCCCAGATGTCGAGCAGCAGCAAATCGCCCGCGCGGATGGGGCGGGATTCGCCGGGTTTAGGCTCATAATGCGGATTACCGTTGTTCGGTTGCACGGCGGCAATGGGCGATTCGGCTGTCACCAGTCCGTTCGCTCGAAATTGATCGAGGATCCACTGCTGGAGTTCGAACTCCGCCACCGGCTTTCCCTCTCGGACGAAAGCGGCGGCGCGCGCGAACGCGTCTTGGGTGATCCTGTCGACGATTTTTCCAGCATCGAGGTGCGACTCGAGTTGTACCGCTGTCCATCTCGCCTCGAATTGCTGCACCAGGTCCGCGGAGCTCACCACTTTTTTCTTGAGCTTCCGTACCAGCTCGACCGTCCCGGCGTCCACGAGCCCAATGTAAGGAATGTTGTTCTCCGGCGAATATTGCATCGCGATTTTCTTCGCGCCCGATAGCACTTTCGCCAGCATTTTGTGCAGCTCTTCCCAGCCTGCGTACAAGAACTTGCGCCCTTCGAGTGAATCGAGCGCGCCCTGCTCGATTCGGTGCACAAGCTTTCGGGGCTCGCCTCGCGCCGGGATGAAATAAAACCAGCGCCGCGTCGCCATGCCGTTCTCGCCGAGATGGAGGATGTGCGCCGCAATCGGGTCGCGGTGATGATGATCGTAGAAAAGCCAGCCGTCGATCTTGTTGGCTCGCAGTTCAGACTGGATTGCGTGGATGTTCGTCATGCCGCGAAGACTTTGCCTACGCAAATTCTCAAGGGCGCGTTCGTTCCTGCTCGAAAAGAGCGCGAACCTGCGCCGCCGTTACGCCCTCAATCGAAATTGTTTTCGAGCGGTTTTTCTCGCCGCTTACGATTCTAACAGCCGAAACGGGGACGTTCAAACGCGCGGCCAGCAGCCTGCGTAGCGCGTCATTCGCGCGATCATCCACGGGCGGCGCCATGAGGCGCACCTTCAGCGCGCCTTGAAATTCGCCTTCGATCGACTCGCGGCTTGCTCTTGGCACCACGCGCACGGAAAGAAGGATCGCGCCATCGCGCTCGGTGATGCGGATCATGGCCGGGCAAACGGCTGGGCAGGCCGCTCTCCGAATATCGCCGTGCCCACGCGAACTTCTGTAGCGCCCTCTTCAATGGCAATTTCGAAATCGTGGCTCATCCCCATCGACAGAACGGGCAGGGAAGCGCCCAAGGATGTGTCCAGCGCGTCGGTAAGCCCGCGCAGCTTCCGGAAGTACGGCCGAACGTCCTCGGATCTGTCAAAAAAAGGTGGAACGGTCATCAGTCCGCGTAATTCCAGATGTGAAAGAGCCATCACCGCTTCGGAAAGTGAATCCAGGTCAGCTTCCAGGACGCCGCTCTTCGTCGTCTCATCGCCGAGATGCACCTCGATCAGAACGGACAAAATCTTCCCCTCTTCCGACGCTGCGGAGTCAAGCTTCTGAGCGAGTCCGAGGCTATCCACGGAATCGATGCGATCGAAAAGGCGGACTGCACGCCGCGCTTTGTTGGTTTGCAAATGTCCGATAAAATGCCACGCAGCAGCGAGCCCGGCCAGCTTAGGCTGCTTCGCCTCCATTTCCTGTATGCGGCTCTCTCCGAAATGCTTCAAACCCGCATCGTAGCCCGCTCGGATCTCCTCCGCTGAAACGGTTTTCGAGACAGCCACGAGCGTGATTTCGCCGGCGTGCCGTCCCGCGCGTCCTGCCGCTCCGACGATGCGTTCGCGGACATCCTCGACATTGGCAGCGACAGCGCTGTTTTGAGCAGGCATCGCCGCGATTCTAACACGCACACCATTTTTCCTTTCTCCGGAGGGTTCTTTCCGGATGTTTGTCGCCTTCTAGGGTGCAGTGTGAAGCGGTGCGTGTCTATTTTGAAACGAGTGCACGATGTTCCTCTTTTTTTGGTCTCTTGCGAACCCCCTGCTGCTCTGTTTTGTCGTGTGTTAAAATTCCTTCCCATGCCTACGCGCGGGAAACTGATCGTTCTCGAAGGAATTGACGGCTCCGGAAAGCGCACCCAGCTTGACTTGCTCGGCCGCGCTTTCACGCAGCGGGGTATTCCGTATTCCGAGGTGAGCTTTCCGAACTATCAGGGTTTCTTCGGCAAGCTTGTCGGGCAGTTTCTGAACGGCGAATTCGGCTCTCTGGACGTGGTCGATCCGCATTTTTCCGCATTGCTCTATGCCGGTGACCGCGTGGAGGCAAAGCCGCGTATTGAAGCGGCGCTCGCGGGCGGTAAGACGGTCCTCGCCGATCGCTACATCGCTTCCAATCTCGCGCATCAGGGTGCGCGAGTGCCGCCTGAAAACCGCGAGGAGTTTTTGAGGTGGCTGAAGCAGCTCGAATATGAAATTTACGGGCTCCCCGCCGAGGATCTGGTTGTCTATTTGCGCGTCCCTCCCGCGCAGGCGCATCGCATGATTGCTCAGAAGGCTGCCCGGGATTACACCAAACTGGCGCGCGATTTGCAGGAGGCGGATTTGGCGCACCTCGAGGCTGCCTATCACGTGTACGACGAACTGGCGGCGCAGCGAAATTGGCTCAAGATTGAATGCTGCTACGGCGCCGTGCGAGCGCTGCGGGATCCGGCTTCGATTCACGAGGAGATCCTTGTGGCAGTCGAGTCGCGTATCGTCCCGGCATTGCAGGCGGGCGGGTGAGCCAATGGGTTTCGAGGAATTTCTCGGCAACGAACGCATCGTCAGCGCTCTCCGAGGCATGCTCGGCCGCGACCGTGTTCCCAGCGCGCTTCTTTTCACGGGCCCGCGCGGCATCGGAAAATACACGCTGGCTCGCATGTTCGCTCAAGCGGCGAACTGCGAGCGCCGAAAGGACGATTTCTGCGGCCAGTGCGCTTCTTGCCTTCGTCTCGCCCCGTTTGCCGATCCTAGCCCGCTCATCGAGGCAGGCCTTGCGGAGCGCGGCGAGAGCGCTGACGCGGCGGCGGTTGAGCGCACGCCCCTCATTCTCGAAACGCATCCGGACGTTTGGCTGATCGTTCCCGACCCGGTCCGGTTGCGCACGCCGGTCGCGCGGCCAATGATCCGGGTGGGCCAATTGCGCGCGGTACAGCGGGCGGCCTATTTCAGGCCGCAGGGGCGGCGCCGGGTTTTCATTTTGGACGGCGCGGATACCATGCGCTGGACCGATGCCGACGTTTTTCTCAAGATCCTCGAAGAGCCGCCGGAATCGGCCACGCTCATTCTTCTCGCGCCGACCCCGGATTCGCTACTGCAGACGATTCGTTCGCGCTGCCTTCAATTTCATTTCGCGCCGGTACCGGTCCCGCGGATTGCATCGTTCCTAAAAGATCGCGCCTCGCTGAACCCGGTTGAACGGAAATTGGCCGCGCAGCTCGCGTGCGGAAGCCCCGGTTTGGCGTTGTCGCTTGATTTAGAGGGGTCGGCTCGCCTGCGAAGGAGCGTTCTTCGACTGGTCGAGCAGGCCGTCGCCGGGCAAAAATATGGCGAAATCTTCGCGGCCACCGCGCAACTCGCCAAGCAGGAAAAGGAATCGTTTGAAAATATCCTGGAGCTGCTTTATAGTCTTTTCACAGACCTGCTGGAAAGTTCGCAGGGTACTCTGGGCAGTCTTCCTCGCAATCCTGATCTGATTCGGGAAGTGCAGACCCTGGGCCGCAGTATCGATTTTGAATGGGTTTCGCGAGCCACGCAGCGGTTGGATGTACTGGCAAGCGGACTCCGGCGTAACATCAGCCGTCAGCTTGCTCTCGATGCGCTCGTCGCTTCATTGGCGGTTCGCTGAAAGCGCTCCGATCGGTCCAAGTTTTTATCAAATTCTTGCAACCGATTAGCAACGGTCGTAATCATAGGAAGTAGACTAATAACCGCAATAATCAAGGAGTCTTTATATGGTGAATCGCAAGCTGTTCCGTCCCGCTCTTACTGACATGAAGGAGCAGCAGTTCGCACCGCGGGCTCCGCAGCCCGCGCCGCAGCAATCCTCGCCGCGAAAAAAACCGGCGCCGCCCGACCAGACGTACGCCGAGAATTTCTACTACGTCAAGCAGATGCAATCGAGAACGCCGGTGGCAGTCGTCCTCAATGACGGGGAAGTGCTGCGCGGCTCAGTGGAATGGTACGATCGTGATTGCATCAAGCTCACGCGTTTCGGCAGCCCCAATCTGCTGATTTACAAACACTGCATCAAGTACGTCTACAAAGAAGGGGACGATGCAGCCCAGGGCGGATCGAACGGCCAGTAGAAAGCCCTGACCTTCCGCACGTAGCAATGGGACTAGCGGTCCGTCTTTTTCTCGCCGAATGGCCCGACATAGAAGGTCATTAGCGCCTTTGCGACCAGGCGCCGGTCGTCGCGGACGTCGCAATCGACAACCGCGATGTGTCTCCCGCGCCGCACAACGCGGCCTTCCGCCATGATGATGCCTTTATCCACGGCTTCGAGGTAGTTGATCTTCATCTCGATTGTCGCGGACCGCGGCGTATCAAGCCCTGTCGTGTGCGTGGCCATTCCGCCTGCCGTATCGGCAAGTGCAGCGAGCACTCCGCCATGAACCACGCCGTGAACCTGCTTGTGATGCGGCTTTACGAGCATCTTTAACAGCACGCGGCCCGGCTCTGCCTCTTCTACGGTGAAGCCCATCTGTTTCACGGTACCGCTCTTTTTCAGCCTTCCGCGTATTGCCTTGACGAGTGCCGGATCGCTTCTCTTGGATGAAAATGCCACGCAGGCCTCCGTTGGATAAAATCTGCCCTAGATTGCCGAAGCACTTTACCCCAAAATGTTAGAACCGCGGGGACGCGCCGGTTCGTCTAAGCGTAAATAAGAGTTGGGAATCTAGCACCGGCCATCGGCGGGCGCAAGCGATTGCCCAATTTGCCGCTCGCTCGGGGTTGCGGCGATTCAAGTCAACGAGGGACACATGAGGATCGGTATCACGTGCTATCCAACGTACGGTGGTTCGGGTGTGGTGGCCACCGAGCTTGGCATCGAGTTGGCGGCGCGAGGCCATGAAGTGCATTTCATAAGCTATGCGATGCCCATCCGCCTGAACAGCTCCGCCGAACGCATTTTCTTTCATGAGGTGGAAGTAACGACTTATCCTTTGTTTGACCATCCGCCTTACACCCTGGCGCTTGCAACCAAAATGCTGGAAGTTGCCGAAGAAGCGTCGCTCGATTTGCTTCATGTGCATTACGCGATTCCTCATTCCGTGAGCGCCCTCCTCGCCCGCATGATGGCGGCTCCCCGCCGCCTTCCGTTCATCACCACTCTTCACGGCACCGACATCACGCTGGTTGGGCACGACCGCAGCTATCTTCCGATCACGCGCTTTTCGATCGAGCAAAGCGACGGCGTCACGGCCATCTCGCAATATCTGCGCAACTGCACCCTCACTGAATTCGAGATCAAGCGCCCGGTCGAAGTGATTCCCAATTTCGTGAACTGCGATCTTTACAAGCGCTTGCCTGATCAATTGGCGCGCGGGCGCTGGGCGACAAACGGAGAGCCGATTCTGATGCACTTATCGAATTTTCGTCCCGTTAAGCGCGTCACAGACGTAGTCGAAATCTTTGCGCTCGTCCGCGAAAAAATCGCCGCGAAGCTCGTTATGATCGGAGATGGCCCCGACCGCGGTGCCGCGGAATACCTCGTGCGCAAGAAGCGCCTGTCGAAAGATGTGTTTTTCCTGGGTAAGCAGGATCATGTCGAAGCGAAGTTGGGCTTGGCTGATCTGTTTCTACTTCCGAGTGACTCCGAATCCTTCGGACTCGCTGCCCTGGAAGCGATGGCTTGCGAAGTTCCTGTGCTGGCAACCAACGTCGGCGGCTTGCCCGAGGTTATAACGCACGGCTTGGACGGCTACCTGTTTGAGCCTCGTGACGTCGCGACAGCGGCAAAATATGCTCTCGAGATCCTTACGCGCCCCGATCACGGACGCGCCGTGGGGCAACAGGCGCGCGTCAGTGCCCGCCGCCAGTATTGCTCGAACGACATCATTCCGCTCTATGAAGCCTACTACCAGAAGATACTCAGCGCCGTCGGCGCCGCCGCTGGCGCTTCATAGAGAGAAACGTAAGGGAATCGCATTGAATCACGTGGAGTTCGGCGTATTCGCTTAGCGTTCGAGGAGTGGAATCAGCTGAAGCGATTGCAGCGCCGAGTCAATATTGTCCTGGGTAATCAGCGCGGCGGAGCCGGCTGCAACCGTGAAGATCATCCGCAGTTGCTTTCCTTGCGTATCGAACACGCGCACCGCGATGGGCTGCTCGTACACGGGATCACCAAACTGAAACCCGCGATTGCTTCCGAATTCGAACGAATGAATATCGCCCGGCAAGTCGTATCCGAACGATAATTTGTAAAGCAGCACGCCGTTGATTCGCAACGCGTCATCACGGTTCATAAACGGAGAAATCCTGTCCGGTGACGCTTCGTACGTTGCTTTATAGAGAAGGTAATCGTTGTCGATCGGTTCGTCGCCGAACATGCTCAAGAGTTGCTGATATTCGGCACCGTTTTTTGTTTTTAGTTCCTCGACCGTGTTCAATTGCGCTTCGGGATCAAAGAACAGCACCAGTGGCCCGGAATCGAATCGGATCTCCGAGTAGAGCAGTTTGGGCGTGATCTTCACGTTGCCGGGCCATGGCGCGGTAAATTCGTAGTCGTAGACCTTCACTTGGTTGGGCTTGGCTTGCTTCGAGGATGCCGCGGATGTCGCCGGGGCAGGAAGTGCTGAAGGGGGTGCTTCCGGCGCCGCTAGAGGTTTCGGCACTTCGCGGAGCCATGGATTCACCGACGCCCAGTGCTTCGCATTGAGCCATACCAGCGTCTGCAGGCCGAACGCCACGGTGAAAGCGGCCACAACCAGCACGCCCGCCGCCAGCAGAATTGCCGTACGCGCGGCGCTGCTTTCAGCCTTTTCGGTGGTTACATGCGTTGTCGATGCTTCCGCCATTTCGGCTCCGCCATGCTGCCTTCCACCACACGATAACTTACCATGTTCCCGCCAGTCCTGCAGAACTCGTCCCTTGCTCTGGAGAAACGTATCGTATCGAAACGTTTTACTGAACAGTTATTCAGGACTCAAAAGAATCCGGTCGGCGCTTAATGCCCTTGGTATGTGGAGGTGCGTTCGTTAACGACCGCTATGTTCCGATCTGAACCATTCTAACTCACAAGAAATTCCTTTAATTGTCCACGGGCAACTCATATTTAGCGGCTTCTGGTCGATACATAGTAAGGGACCCGTCAATTTTTCTGAACGAGGAGCCATTTGAATTCCTTCCCTGGCGGAAGACCACCAAGGAACGTTCATACGGTCAGCCATGTATGAAAGAGATGTCTGAGCAAGCTTGCGGCTGACGCCGCAGATGCCGATTTGAGGGAGAAAAAACTTATGATTAAGGAACGGAAAGGATTTTCGTTAATTGAGTTACTGATCGTCGTGGCGATTATTCTGATTATCGCGGCTATCGCGATTCCCAATCTGCTACGATCAAGAATGGCTGCCAACGAGGCTTCCGCCGTAGGTTCCGTCCGTACGGTGAACACAGCGGCGGTCACTTACAATTCCATATACAACAATGGCTATCCGTCGACCCTCACGGAAATCGGCACCACGGCTGTCACACAGCCCACCTGTAACGCCGGTATGTTCATCGATAGCGTTCTGACGGGCGGAAGCAAGAGCGGCTACTCCTTCGTCGTGGGTCCAGGAAGCGCGCCGGTGACGGCGCCTCCGGGATGCGGCACGGCGGGCTATGTTGACGGTTACTACGTCACTGCCGTTCCTACATCGGCGGGCACGACCGGTACTCGCGCTTTTTGCTCGGACCAGACGGGCGTCATTCGCTTTAACTTGGGTGGCACCGCGACTGCTGCCTCGACAGCAGGCTCGGTCGGGTGCAGCACGACGGCGATGACGCCTCTTCAGTAGGAAAACGAGAACCAAGAATGATCCGGAATGGGAGGAACGTTATCTTCCTCCCAAGTTTTTTGTTCAGCCGATTCTCCCGGTAGCGCGTCTATCCGGAATCGGCTTGCACATTTTGCCGAGAGACTTTCATCAGTCGGCATCCAGGCTGATATCGGCCAGTGGGTAGGATCGCTGCAGGCAGGCGCTCGGTTGCACGCCGGCGAAAGCGGCGCCGGGGTTTCGATTTGATTCCCGAAAACGCGACAGCCGCAAATGACATTACGGTGTCGAAGTTTCTGACGGTTGCTTGTGGTTGATTTTTCGTCGAATATCCGGCCAGAATTCCTTCACTACGATGGTGATCGTGTCGTACCCCACCTGCGTTCCCCAAACGCTCATCGTATTTGGAAAATTGCGGTCTTCCCGCGGGTGGTACGTATTGGTTGAAATGCCGGCCGAAAGCGCGCTTCCCAGAATCTCGGAAAAATTGAACTGTTCGCGCCCGGAATCGGTGCGCGTGACGAAGATCCTGCTTACGGCATAACCAGTGCGATGCAAGAATGTCCCTGTATCCACTTGGTAGAACCGAGGGTCCTCCTTGAATATCGAGGGAAGTATGGCGCCCACCATAAAATTCTCGATCGTGCCGTCCGCAAAGGCCGAAGCGTACCGTTTCCCGTAACCCTCCGCGCCCTGGCCAAATCCCGGTTCGCTATTTTCAGCCTGACTTATTCCGGCAAGCGCTCCGTACCAAGGGTATTCCACATAGTCGAAAGAGCCTCGCGCTACTGCTTTGAATTTTTGCCCGGTGGTAAGCGGAGGCAACTGTTGGTTATTCACCGTCAGAAAGTTGGGCAAAGTATAAAACAGCCGGTCGTTTGACGTACCTGATTGCGGATTCACCTGGTCAGCAGAATTACTCTTGCCGCTCTGGTCGGATTGTTTCTTTGAAGAAGCCGCCTCGGAATTGCCCTGGGGACCGTTCTGCTGCGCTGGCTGCTGTTGCTGCGCCACCGCCGAAAAAGCAGGGAACCCAGCGAAAGCGATTATTCCGAGGGCGAGTCTTAGAACGAGCCGGTAACGGTTGATCATGTGTCGTCTATTTTCTCCCAGCATGAACGTGCGAACGGGAGATTACCGACAGACTGTTTCCGATTCTCCTGAGGGATGAGACTAAACGTCATGCCTCCGAAGATCGAGCGAGTTGCAAATCCCGTCTTGTTAATACTTTCACGGATGGCGATGCAGCACGTGCACGGCGATGTCCGGCCAGAATTCGCGGAACACGTTCGTCAACGCATCGCGACCAATCGCGTATGCGTACTTTGAGGCGATCCCGGTAACGGTTCGAGTCCCGCTTGGGTAATACGCCAGCGAAATTCCCTGCGAGATGCCCCTGCCTAGGAGTTCGGAAACATTGAAGCCGTTATGTCCCTCATAGTTCGGCGTAACAGCGATGCGAGACGCTGCATAGAAGCCCCGTTTCCACAAACCGCCCTTACCCATTGCGTAGTAGCGCTCGTCCTGATGAAATACCGTCGGCAACGCGAATATAACGAGGTAGTTCCCGTCCGTTTTGTCGACGAAACCGCGCCAGTAATATCTACCGAAGCCGGCCATACCCTCGCCCAGTTGCGGGTGCGCGTCCGTCCACTCGGCCAGCGCGGAGGTGACTCCCACGAAGATAAATGACGAGTAGTCGAAACTATTCTGAGTGGCGATCACGAAGGCTTGCTTTGCCGTAGGCGGCGGCGGGATTGCCCCGGCGCTGACGGCGCGAAAATTGGGCATAATGCCAAGGATTCGCTTCGGTTGCGGGTTCGCGGGCGGAACATCTTGGTCCCCGGGCTGAGGCGCTGCCTGCGTCGGGCTGTGCTCTGAAGACGCGGCCGCGGAATCGCCCTGCGGATCGTTCTGCTGCGCTGTCTGTTGTTGCGCCACTGTCGAAAATGCGGCGAAGGCCGCAAACGCCATTATTCCAAGCGCGAGTCTTAGAAAAAGCCGGTAACAGTTGATCATATCTCGTCTATTTTCCCCCAGCGTGAACGTGCGCACCAGGGATTCCGGACAGATTGTTTCCCTTTGTGCGGGCGTATGCTTTGATTCATAGTCCCATCAAAGGTTGCACTTGCGTCGGGCTCCGACGTTTCCTTTGTGATGGTCGAAGTCCTAGCCACACAATTCTGCCGAAATTCTGCCGATGTTCGGCGTTCGCGTTATTAGATGAATCGGCTGGACCTTTCGCGTCACCCTGCCATCCTAGTTGCGTAGTATTCTGTCGTGGAGAGGAAGGGAACACCCCTAAGATTCTGAGCATGCGCCGCTACTCAAATGCAATGTTGTGGCGATTTCTGGCGTTTCTGCTGTTCGCCGGCATTCTGCGCGCCCAGAGCAATCAGGGCGAACTCCGCCTGAAAGTGACGGACCCTTCCGGCGTCGGCGTGAAGGGCTCAGTAGTTTTAACGAGCGAGGTGAACCAGTTCCGTGAGTCGTTTTGGACGGACGATTCGGGAACTCTCGTTGCCAAACCCCTGCCTTTCGGACTTTACCGGCTTGAGGTTCACCGCGACGGTTTTGCTCCCTCCATCAATGCAGTCGACATTCGTTCGGCCGTTCCGGTGGAATACACGGTGAAGCTAAACCTCGCCCCCGTGAACACCTCCGTCCAGGTCAATGATTCCACTACGCTGGTCGATCCCTATCGCGCCGGTTCGGTCAACCTGATCGGCGCCGCCACGATAAAGGACCGGGTTTCCTCGTTGCCCGGGCGATCTCTGCAGGATCTTGTCAATTCGCAGCCTGGCTGGCTTTACGAAGGAAATGCCGTCCTGCATCCGCGCGGCTCTGAATATCAAACGCAATTCGTCGTGGATGGGATTCCGCTCACGGACAATCGTTCTCCAAGTTTTGGTCCTGAAATCGAGGCGGACGACGTCGACTCGATGAGCATCTACACCGCTGGGATTCCCGCCGAATATGGCAGAAAAATGGGCGGCGTCGTCGAAATTAACACCCAGAGAGATACCCAGCAGGGACTGCATGGCCAGGTTATCCTGTCCGGCGGTAGTTTTGATACCGGCGGCGCCTTCTCTTTGGTTCAGTACGCTTGGGGCAAGAACGTTTTCAGTGCCAGCGCCGACGGCAGCATGACCGGCCATTATCTCAATCCCGTCGTGCCGGAAAACTTCACCAACACGGGCACCACCGGAGATTTCTCCGTCGGTTACGAGCGTGATTTCACTCAGAAGGACCGCCTTGTTCTCAGCGTCCGCCACGAGCTTTCGCGCTTCGATATTCCCAACGAACAAGTGCAGCAAGCCGCGGGCCAGCGCCAGAACGCCGATAATTTCGAAACCATGGGCACCATCTCGTACCAGCACATCTTCTCTTCCGATGTGGTGGGCGACTTCCATGGAATGGTCCGCGATGATTCGAACGACCTCTGGTCGAATCCGTTCTCAACTCCCATCATCGCGTTTCAGCACAATCGCTTTACCGAGGGGTATTTCAAGGGTACGGTGTCGGTTCATCACGGGCGGAATGAATGGAAGGCCGGCGTCGAATCCGATTCGATGTTCCTGCATGAAAATTTCAGCGATGTGATTACGGACCCAACCCAGTTCGATGGGGGAACGCCCTCCGCTTTTTCCTTTTTGGGCCAGCGCCCGGACCTTGAGCAGTCTGCTTTCGTCCAGGACTTGATTCGCCTCGGAAAATGGACGGTCAGCGCGGGTCTTCGGTGGGACCACTATCAGCTGCTCGTGAATCAAAATGCGCTGAGTCCCCGTCTCGCCGTTGCTCGGTATTTCAAGTCCGCGGATCTTGTCCTTCACGCCTCCTACGACCGCGTGTTTCAAACTCCCTCTTTTGAGAACATTCTGCTCTCGAGTTCACTTGCGGTCGTGGCCCTGAATCCCAACGTTCTTCGCCTGCCTGTCGAGCCGTCTCATGGCGATTACTACGAAATAGGCTTGACGAAAGGGTTTCTTGGCGAGTTCCGGCTCGACGCGAATTATTTTCGCAGGCTGGTAAACAACTACGCCGACGACGATCAGTTGCTCAACACGGCGATCAGTTTTCCGGTCGCTTTCCGGAAAGCTGTTATTTACGGAGCGGAAGGGAAGATCGACGTCCCGCACTGGGGCCGCTTGTCAGGTTTTCTCAGCTATTCCTACACGGTAGGGAATGCCTGGTTTCCGGTCACGGGAGGCTTGCTCCTCGGCGATGCCGCTGTCAGCGCGACGACCCAACTCACGGGCCATTTCCCCGATTCGCAGGACCAGCGCAACACCGTCCGCACCCGATTCCGCTATCAGGTCGCTCCGCGGTTCTGGTTTGCGGCCGGAGCTGAGTACGGCAGCGGTCTTCCATTTGATTTTGCGGGCACCTATCAACAGGCGCTCGCGGAATACGGGCAGGATGTCGTTGATCGAATCAACTTTGCCCGCGGCCGCGTGAAGCCGTCGTTCGCGGTCGATGTTTCCGCGGGAGCCGATGTTTACAGGTCGGAGCGCCTGAAAGTGCGCCTGCAGGCCGACGGTGAGAATTTAAACAATCGCCTCAACGTGATCGACTTCGGGGGCCTGTTCTCCGGGAATGCCATAGGCCCTCCGCGCAGTTACGCGCTTCGCTTAACGTCGGAATTCTAATCAACGGTGTGTAAAAGTAGTCGATAACAACGCTGGGCGCCAAAACAAAAATCCCGCTTTTCAGCGGGCCTGTTTTCTAATCCTCATTTAGTGACCGCCTAAATCAACGAAATAGGCGCAACGCTACCCGGTCCGTCATGCCTTTGGGAATCTTTGCCTTCGGCGCCGGCACGTCGGAAACGCCGTAGAAGTCCTCTGCGTCGATGGGCTTGCTGGAAAGCCCGAGCTGCAGCACTTGCAAGTGACTGCTGCGGTCGAACACCTTGTCTGGGAAGAACCGCTTTACGGCAATCCGGAATCCGCCGAAAGCCAGCCCCGCAATCAGCGAAAAAAGACAAATCGTTCCGGTGCTGACGATAGCTCCGACGATCATCATCTCGATACTGGGTTCCTTGAATTGAAAAGTCGGCTCATTCCAAGTGACCTGCGTTCCCGACTGAATCTGCTTCAGCAAAATGTCCGCTTCCGCCTGCGTTCCCGCCCCGCGGACGAAACTCAGCTTTGTCACGGTTCGCTTCGCGAACAGCGGTGCGCCGCCTGCTTTGGAGCCATTCACGTTGAATTGCTCCTGCAGGCGCCTTAATTCGTCCGCGGCGATTTGAGGCGTGGGGTAATCCGCGATCAGAAAGGTCACGTCGCGCCCATTTAATTTGTATTGAGCTGTTTCCGCTTCCGCGCCATGCGAGAAGCCAAGCCAGTCCCCTGCGGTCAGGGGAAAGAAACGATCAAGCGCCAACGGACCGAGAATATAGTGGTCGGACCGTTCAATCATTCCGTCGGTCGGCAGATGGTCCTGTATTGTCGGCAAAGGCCCCATCTGCGCCTGTTTTCCCACCATATCCACCAGCGATTTCAAGTCGGCCTCGCTTTTGGCCAGGTTGGTTCCACGGACGTCCAACACGAGATTTCCCTCGAGCGCCAGTGCGTGCTCGCTGGTCATGGCGGAATGCTCGGCGAGGTCGGCGTGGGGCATGTCCTGCGTTCTCAGGTAGGAATATTCGCCATAGGCGCCGCTCGGGTCCGCCATGCGGTAAATGTTTGCCTGTAACATCTCCCCGTTGCGCATATATCTACGCTGTTCGCCGCTCGTGAATCCGTATTCCTTGGCCACTGCGACCGATGTCGGATCGCCGGTCCCAGGCTGCGCGGAAGTTTGCTTTGCCGCCGCGGTCCAGCCCGCGAAGGAATCCGGCAATACGCTCTGCGCGGTCGCCGGCAGGGAGGCAAACAGTAAGGCAGCCGCAATCGTCAGAAGATGGTGGCGAAGCTTATGCATCGTGACCCTCGACGTTAGATTCCGCAATTCTACTTTCGTAATCTGATCGTGCATAAAACACCTATAAACATTGGTTATTTTTAATGCTTTACAGTCGTGCTACTATCATGCTACTGTATTCATGGCAGTTATGTCTACTAATCAGGAGCACCCAATGTCTCAAACGCCCAGCATTTACAGCCGAGTCCAGGAAGATGGTGGCTGGCGATACGAAACAGTTTTCAGAGCCGGAAGCACTGGCAGACCGCCCGAGTGCGCGCCACCGTTCTACATCCGCTACACGCCAAAAGGCTCGAAGTGGCAGCAGTGGAAAAAGCTCAACGCCGAGAAGTTGGTTGACGCCAAAACGGAAGCGGTTGAGACCCTCGACACGCTTGCCGCAGAATCCCAAGGTCTGTCGGTTGCTGATACCCAAAACAGCAGCAACAAAGGCAAGACACCACTCAGGGTAGCTATAGATGGATTTCTGCAGAAAATCAGGAAAACGAAGACGCATGGCACAATTATCGCATATGTGCATCACTTGGACGAATTCTACGATTTCGCCCACAGCCACACGAGATTTGTCGACGACATCACACCTGCTATCTTGCGAGGGTATGCGGACTATCTGGCAGGCGCTGGATACGGAGCCGTCACTCAGCGAAATCGCACTATCGTGGTTCTGTCTCTGCTCAAGGCGTACGGTGTCCAAAAGGACTGGGAGAATATTCAAAGCCGGAAGGAAGACGACAAGACATTCTCACTCAAGAATGATCTGCCGACAATTGAGCGTGAGGCAGCCGTCCCGTATCAGGCTGACGAACTGAAGAAACTTTTTGCGGCTTGCACTCCCGAAGAGCGGCTCCGGTACAAGTTTTTTCTGGGAACAGGTTGCCGCGATCAAGAGGTCGTCTACGCCTCGTGGAACGATATAGATTTTCAGCGCGGGCTGTTCCATGTGCGCGCGAAACCCGAGGTCGGCTTCACTGTGAAGAAGCACAACTCCCGTAGTGTTCCGCTGCCGAGCGAACTGCTGAAACTTCTGAAGGAACGCAAAGAGATTCCTCCACACCCGCGCTGGATTTTCGTTAATGAGAGTGGAGTACCTGACCACAATTTTCTCGGGAAGTTGAAGAATATTGCGCGGCGCGCCGAGCTGAACTGCGAGCAGTGCGAGACATGCAAGACCAAAAAGACGTGCGAGCATTTTTACCTGCATCGGTTCCGCAAGACGGCGGCGACTGGCTGGCATCACGCTCACGTGCCGCCACGCACGATTCAAGCTTGGCTCGGTCACAAGAGCCTGGAAGTCACGATGCAATACCTGGGGGTCGATACTCCTGAGTCCCAGCACGCAAACATTAACGCCGCGTTCGCCTCGGCGACAGGGGATTGAGAGCCCGAGGCTCGTTGCTCGGTGTTGGCTATCGTCTCGGGTGGGCGCTTCGGTTTACGTTTGGGCTTCGATTTCGTCTTTGGCATGGCGTCAGTGTGGCACGTGATAGCCCGAGGCGCAAATTCAAACTGAACCACTACCCAAGGTAAGTAACCCTTGACCGAGCTGTTGAGCTGTGCCAAGCGTGTCCCCTCCGTGCCAACATCTCTGAGACACCAGTAGTACTCTTAATTAATGAGCAGGGCGAGAAAGAAAAAGGAAGAGATGAACGGGAATTCTCTTGGTGTTCT
>Ga0182024_10013152_pt1 | contig 16226 bp, 14 predicted proteins | sample P32metaG_FD_120480 | JGI IMG/M metagenome (GOLD analysis project Ga0182024, IMG submission 120480) | Permafrost microbial communities from Stordalen Mire, Sweden - P3-2 metaG (Illumina Assembly) | ecosystem: Environmental > Terrestrial > Soil > Wetlands > Permafrost | place: Sweden: Stordalen... | reverse complement strand
GCCGTGAAAATCGCCAAAAGCGTCTTTCGACCAGGCGTAAAGGCCCCCTTCCTTGGGAAAGCGCGAGGAAAGCTCGACCACAACAAGCGCGGTTGGTACGAAAAAGCCGAGCGCCGCGAGAATCCAGAGCACGATCGACGATGCGCCATTGTGGGCCGCAGCTGCGATCCAGCGAGGCCCTAGGACTGCGGCCACATTGAAGAGTAGAACGTCCCATAAACCCATGACACGAGGGAGCTGTGCTTTCGGATCGGCTGAAGCTGGCGCGCTCAAGCGGATGCGTCCAGCGCGGGGATGAGTTCGTCCTGAAGAAGAAAATTACGTAGAAAAGGATCGGTGGATTTTTCCAGTTCGAGCCATGTGCCGAAGAACGAGACTTGACCCTCCTGGAGAAAGATGACTCGGTCGGCCAGCTTCTTGGCGAAGTGCGTGTCGTGGGTCACCACGATAGAAGTCTTGCGGAACTTTTGCTTCAACTTAACGATCAGATCGCTGATGTGGGCAGCCATCAGCGGATCGACCATGGTGGTCGGCTCGTCATAGAGGATACCTTCCGGATCCTCCGCCAGGGCGCGGGCAATGGCGACAGCGCGCTTGGTGCCCGTGCTGAGATCGGCCGGCAAACGATCGGCGAACTGTGAGACCTCAAGCATTTCCAGAAGCTCCTGGACGCGCTGGTTGATTTTCTCCTCATGCATGGGTTTCTCAACAGCGGTGAGCGGGAAGGCCACGTTTTCCGCTACGGTGAGCGAGTCGAAAAGCGCGCCAGATTGGAAAACCATCGTGACCCGGCGGCGAATAGCGGCGAACTGGGCTTCGGTGTAATGAGTGACGTCTTCGCCGGCGACGATGATTTGGCCCTCGTCCGGCTGAAGAAATCCGAGCAAGAGTTTCAGCGAAACTGATTTGCCAACGCCGCTTCGACCCATAATGACAGCGGTTTCGCCCCGATCAACGACAAAACTTACGTTGTGGAGTACTTGGTGCTCGTCGAAGGATTTCGAGACGCTCTTGAATTCGAGGTAGTTGTTGGACATGGCTTTAAGGTGCCGCCTCTCACCTTGCCGCAGAAGGCAAGGCGCGAACCGTACTACCGAAGCATTGACCGCTTCTAGCGCTGAAAGCTAATCGAATCTCCGTTTGGCTTCCTCGTAGTCAGCTGGCGAGTTCATGTTCCTAAACAGAAAACCGTCCGAATCAAACGTCTTCCATTCTGCGGGTTCGATCGCCTCGAGCCGCAGGCTCACGAGTCCAGCGGTTACCTTTCTTGTGCCGCTTTGTAGCGCCGCGCGAATCGGCGATTCGCACCGTTTATGATACATCGCGCAGAGCGGCTCCGCTCCTTTGATGTTCATGGGCAGCACGGCATCCGCTGGCGATGCCAGCGCACGGGCAACAATGAAATCGAGCCACGGTTTCGTTAGATACGGCAGATCGCAGGCGACTACCAAGCTCCATTCGGTTTCGGACACGCGCAGCGCAGTGGCAATCCCGCCCAGCGGGCCCGCTCCTGGCCAGTCATCTTCCACGACGCGCAATCCCAGGCCTCGGTACGCGAAGGGCGGACCGATCACCACGGGCGGATTCTTCACAACGGAGTCTACCAAGTCGGACGTGCGAAGAATCAAGGGAGTGCTGCCTAACGCAAGCAGGGCTTTGTCGCGCCCCATGCGTATGCTTTCACCCCCCGCAAGAATGAATCCGGTAACTCCGTTGGCTGGTATTCTCGGTTCGGAGATCGCCATACTCGGGCTCCTCCTATACATCTGATTCTATATGGAATTATCTATGTGACTGTAGTCAGGCGTATTCGAGATATCTGACAACTAAGGTGAGTCTATCTTTATCAGACTTTTGCCTTGACAGAGGGGCTTCGCGTGCTATATTAGCACTCGCTTGAGAGGAGTGCTAAGAACACTCACCTACCCAAGCAATCTGAGCATCCCATCGGAGGAATTGTAAAAATGGCTGTCAACATCACACCGCTACACGACCGCGTGTTGGTGAAGCGGACCGAGGAAAAGGAGACCGTGAAGGGTGGAATCATCATCCCGGACACGGCGAAAGAGAAGCCCCAACAAGGTGAAGTGATCGCCGCAGGCGGCGGACGACGGGAGAAGGGCGAGGTGATCCCTCTCGACGTGAAACCGGGAGACCGGATTCTGTTTGGCAAGTACAGCGGCAACGATATCGTCATCGATGACGAGGAGTATCTCATCCTGAAGGAAGACGAGATCCTCGCAAAGATCGGCACCTCGGCTAAGGCAGCCGGCGGCAAGAAGTAACGTCCGGATCAGTTGAAGCCTACCGGCAAACAAGATTGAACAAATTCCAGGAGGAAGAAAAGACATGGCAAAGCAAATTGTGACTGGTGAGAATTCGCGCCAGTCGATCCTACGCGGCGTCAATATTCTTGCAGATGCCGTCAAGATCACGCTCGGCCCTAAGGGCCGGAATGCGGTGATCGAGAAGAAGTTCGGTGCGCCGATCATCACCAAGGACGGCGTGACTGTGGCGAAGGAAATCGAGCTGCCGGATTCGCTCGAGAACATGGGCGCACAGATGGTGCGCGAAGTCGCATCGAAGACGTCGGACGTAGCGGGCGACGGAACCACGACAGCAACCGTGCTGGCGCAGGCCATTTTCCGTGAAGGCGTGAAAACGGTGGCGGCGGGCGCAAGCCCAACGGCACTGAAGCGCGGTATCGAGCGCGCAGTAGAAGTAGCTGTCGAGGAAGTGAAGAAGTTCCACAAGGATGTGAGGGGCGACATGATCGCGCAAGTCGGCACGATCAGCGCGAACAACGACCGGCAGATCGGCTCGATCATCGCGGAAGCAATGAAGAAGGTGGGCAAGGACGGCGTCATCACCGTTGAGGAATCAAAGACGATGGAGACGACGCTCGAAGTGGTCGAAGGAATGCAGTTCGACCGCGGTTATCTCTCTCCCTACTTCGTCACCGACCCCGAGCGGATGGAGTGCGCGTTGGAAGACGTTCGCATCCTAATCCACGAAAAAAAAATCAGCTCGATGAAGGACCTGCTTCCCCTGCTCGAGCAGATTGCCAAGATGGGCAAGCCGCTCATGATTATCGCGGAAGACGTGGAAGGTGAAGCGCTCGCGACACTCGTGGTTAACAAGCTGCGCGGCACCCTACAGTGCGCCGCGGTAAAGGCGCCGGGCTTCGGGGATCGCCGCAAGGCTATGCTCGAGGACATTGCTACCCTCACCGGTGGCAAGGCCATCACGGAAGATCTCGGAATCAAACTCGAGAACGTCAAAGTAGAGGATCTCGGCCGTGCAAAGAAAGTGACGATCGATAAGGACAACACGACGATCGTCGAAGGCGCCGGGAAATCGAGCGAAATCGAAGGCCGTGTGAAGCAGATTCGCACGCAGGTGGAAGACACCACGTCGGATTACGACCGCGAGAAGCTGCAGGAACGCCTGGCAAAGCTGGTGGGCGGCGTGGCCGTGATCAAGGTAGGCGCGGCAACCGAGACCGAGCTAAAGGAAAAGAAAGCTCGCGTCGAGGACGCCATGCATGCGACACGCGCGGCGGTCGAGGAAGGCATCGTTCCCGGCGGCGGTGTGGCGCTGGTTCGTTGCATCAACGCGCTCGACAAGCTGAAGCTCGAAGGCGACGAAGCGATTGGCGTCAACATCGTGAAACGGTCGCTCGAAGAGCCGATGCGTCAGATTGCGCATAACGCTGGACACGAAGGAGCCGTTATCGTTGGGCGCGTGCGCGAATCGAAGGACGACAACTTCGGGTTCAACGCGGATACCGGGGAGTTCGGGGATCTGGTCAAGGCTGGCGTAATCGATCCGGCTAAGGTGACCCGTCTCGCTCTGCAGAACGCCGCGTCGATTGCGGGCCTGATGCTCACAACCGAAGCGTTGGTGGCGGATATCAAGGAAGATGAGAAGAAAGCAGCCGGTGGTGGCGGCGGTGGGATGCCTCCAGGCGGCGGCATGGGCGGGATGTACTAAATCTCAGCCGATCGCGCTTAGCGCGCGTTTCACTGAAGGCTGGATCGAACTGGGGCGTCTCGAGAACATCGAGGCGCCCTTTTTCTTTGGGAAGGGCCATGTGAGGAAAGGTGTCGTAAGCCCTTTCAGATGCGCTATCATTTTGCGGAGATACGCCGGATAAAAGTCGTCAGGACAGAGTAGCCGGATTCAAATGAGCGAACGTAAACCACCCTTCGCAATGATTGAGGAAGCGATTCATGAGATACGGCAAGGGCGCATGATCGTCCTTGTGGATGACGAAGATCGCGAGAACGAAGGCGACCTGACCATGGCGGCGGAGAAGGTGACGCCTGAGGCGATCAACTTCATGGCGAAGTATGGCCGGGGTTTGGTCTGCTTGGCGTTGACCGAGCAGCGGTGCGAGTTGCTGGGCCTGGCGCCGATTTCGCCGCGCAATACGTCGGCCTTCGGCACGCCGTTCTGCGAGCCGATCGATGCGCGTCTCGGAACAACAACCGGAACGAGCGCTTCGGATCGAGCCACAACGATTCTCGCGGCGACTGATCCCAAGACCCGCCCCGAGGATCTGGCGCGACCGGGGCACGTGTATACACTCCGCGCGCGAAACGGCGGCGTGATGGTGCGGGCTGGGCAGACGGAGGCGTCGGTCGACCTTGCACGGATTGCCGGACTCGATCCCGCCGGGGTGATCTGCGAAGTGATGAACGATGATGGGACGATGGCGCGGACGCCGGAGCTCACGGAATTCTGCAAAGAGCACGGATTGAAATTGGTAACCGTGGCAGATCTCATCCGGTACCGGATGCAGCACGAGCGCTATGTGCGCAGGATTGCCGAGTCGGTGCTGCCTACACGATACGGAAATTTCAAGATGATCGCCTATTCAAGCGATGTGGACCACGAAATTCACGTCGCGCTGGTGCGAGGCGATGTGCAGAGTGACTCGCGGACAGGTGCAGGGACGAGTGGGTTGCCGCTCGTTCGGGTGCATTCGCACTGCTTAACAGGCGACGTTCTCGGCTCGACGGCTTGCGACTGCCGAGAGATGGTTGAGCGGTCGCTTGAGGCGATTGCGGAGGCGGGGCACGGAGTGTTCGTGTACCTGCATCACACGGGACGCGGCTTTCAGATCGATGCGCGACCGCAGCAGGACGCCTCTCTTCCCCGGATTATCTATCACACGCGCGGGCAACTTGACCAGGATCTAGGCCGGCAGCGGCTGATCCAGCATGAGAGCGGCATTGGGGCGCAAATCTTAACTGATTTGGGATTGCGGCGGATCCGAGTGCTGACCAATCATCCGCGCAAGATGGTGGCACTCGAGGGATATGGGCTGGAGATTGCGGATCAGATACCGCTTGCCATCAGCACAGCAGAAAAAGGTCATCAAGCATTTTGATGCGCGGTCCCCCCGGGCTCAAGAAGCGAGCCTTGCAGGTGGTTTTTGGCGTCACGCAAGGCCGCAGCTTTTCAAACTTGATCTTCGAGATGCCCGGTAATACGGCGAATCTTCCCGCCCGCTTGAATGGACCGCTTTTCTCCCGAAAGCTCACGATGGCTTGGGCCGTACTTGGTCCGACTCCTGGCAATTGCTGCAATTGATCTAGGGTCGCGCTGTTCATGTCGATTGGCTTTGAAGGAGGGCGCTTTTGCGCTGCGAAACAGGAGGTGGGGCACCAGAAAAATAAAGCAGGACACACAATTGTCCTACGGGACTGATCGACTCGCGATGGTTCCATCATTGCTTACGCTTCAGCGTCGACAGGGCGAGAATGATGACCAGGGATGCCAAAAACATTCCTGCAAGAACTGCGCTGATAAGAGCGAAGGTGCCCAGCACAAAAATGGAGATTAGAAATACCGCGCCGAATACATAGGTTGCGATCATGAACATCGCACGGAGAAATTTTTCATTACGCCAGATCCACGGTCGAGGTGTGGCTGCTCGCGCCGCCGCATCGGAGCGTACCCTGCTGATTTCAGTTTGATCCGGCATTACTCATCTCACTTGCGTCCTGAGGAGACGACTTGGTATCCCTGCGCCGTGTACTCAGTTACATCGCCAAAGAGAGATGCTTGCTCGGCAATCTGGTTGCGGTCGCCGACCACCACGATTTCCGCATTCTTGCTATCGAAATGGCGGCGGGCGGCGACAAGAACGTCGGCTGCGGTAAGTTCGTGAACCCGAGCTCGGTAGGTTTCCAGATAGTCTTCGGCCAAGCGTTCCAGGTACACCGTCGAAAGCTGGCCTAACACTCCGTCTTGGGTGGCGACACCCAGGGAGAAAACGCCCGTCAGATAGCTGCGCGCGCTTTCGAGCTCCTCCACGGTTACCGAAACAGAACGCATCCGGTCCATCTCGTAAAATATTTCGGTGAGCGTTGCGGCGACGACATCGTTGCGGACCGCGGCTTGCACCGTGAAGTAGCCGTATTCCCGCAACGCGTTATTGCCACTGCGCGGGCTGTAGGTGTAGCCCTTTTGTTCGCGAATATTGAGGACGAGGCGCGAATGAAACGCGCCGCCGTAAATCGAATTGGCGAGCACTACGCGGTACCAATCAGGATCGCGGCGCGTAATTCCGATGTTGCCTAGAATAATTTGCGTCTGAACGGAACCCGGCAGGTGAACCAGGTGCACTTTGCGTCCTGAAGGACTCGGCGGAGCCGGAAATTTTATCGTCGTTGCGTGGGGAGCATTCCAGGCGCCGAAAATCCTTTCGACCTGATCGAGCATGGCGTCGGCAACAAAATCGCCGACGATGATGAGCAGCGCGTCGGCTGGCACATAGTGCTGATGATAGAACCCTTCGAGTTGCTCGCGGCGGTAAGACGCGACTTGCTCTTCCGATGGGGCGATGATGGCGTAAGGATGCTCGCCGAAGAGCACTCGGCGAAAGCGTTCATTCGCAAGAAAACCGGGGCTCGTTCGCTCGACGCGGATCTCTTCGAAACGCTGGCGACGCTCGCGCTCGAATTCGTCCTCGGGAAAGGATGCATTTTGGGCGAGGTCGGCCATCAACTCGAGCAATTGCGGAGCAAATTCCGCCAAGCCTGACACGGAAATCGCGCTGTTGTCAGCACCGGAATGCAATCCTAACTCGGCTCCCATGCGACGCAGATCCTCTTCTATCTGGCGGCTGTTCCGCGACGCCGTCCCTGTGCGTATGACGGTGGCCGTCATGCCCGCGAGGCCTGGCGTGCTGTGTGCAACCAGAGCGTTACCGCTGCGAAAGAACAGCTGTGCCGACATTTTGGGAAACGTGCGGCTTTCGGCGAGGACGACCTGCATGCCGCTCGAGAGCGTACGGAAAGTGCGCTTGGGCCACGCGACGGGCCGTTCGGGCCCGAGGGCAGGAGCCTTCGTCGAATGGATTGCGGAGGAAACCTGTGTATTCGTACTCCTCATTGGGCGGCTTCCATTGAGACAGGGCGACGTATCAGGATCGCGCGGTTATTCGGGACCAGATATTTCTGTGCAGCGGCTTGCGCTTCGGCCGGGGTGACCGCGAGGAATCCATCGAGCATCGTATTGATGCGATTCGGATCGCCATCAAAGAGCGTGAAGCACGCCAGATAATGCATGAGACCGAAGCGCGGCATGTAGGAGCCCATTCCCCCTTCAAGCATGGAGTAATAATCGGCGCGGAATTTAACCTTTACGGGATCGAGTTCGTCTTCGCTGATGGGACTTCCCTGTACGCCGCGGATCACGTCGTCGTACGCGGCAATGGTCGCCTCTGAAGTAAACTCCGGTTTATGGAAGATGCGCGACACCATTTGCGTGGGGCCGTTCGTGTCGAAAATCGAAGCGCTGCCGTCCGCGTCGACCGCGATTTCTTCTTCGAGCACGAGGCGGCGATGAACGCGCCCCGCGCGGCCGCCATGGAGTACGTGGTCGAGAATCCCCATCGCATACCAGTCGTGCATTTCGCGTTTCGGTAGCGTGTAGCCGATAGCGAGGGCGGGGAGGGGCCCGAACTTCTCTTGCACTCCGCCCCGGCGCTCCTCGGATTGCGGGGGCTCGGAAACATCGGCGCGTGGCGTTGGAGGGCCAGGCGGAATATCGTCGAAATAGCGCTTTGCGAGTTTGAATGCATCGGAAACGTCGAGGTCTCCGATCATCACAAGCACAGCGTTGTTGGGCGCGTAATAGGTATGAAAGAAATTTTGGACGTCACTGAGAGTGGCGGCGTCGAGATCGGCGAAATCGCCGTAGAAATTATGGGCGTTGGGCCAGTTGCGAAAAGCGACCGGGGGAAGATCGAGCCACGGGAAACCACCATAGGGCTGATTCATCACGTTGACGCGGACTTCTTCTTTCACCACATCGCGCTGGTTGCGCAGGTTTTCGTCGTCAACCTTGAGAGCGCGCATACGATCGGCTTCGAGCCAGAGGACGCGTTCGAGCGCGTTCGAGGGAACGGATTCGAAATAGTTCGTAATGTCGTAATTCGTGGTGCCGTTCAGGACGCCACCGGAGGAATTAATCAGGCGGATGTGCTCCATTTTCCCGGCGTTTTCCGAACCTTGAAACATCATGTGTTCGAAAAGATGCGCGAAACCACTGCGGCCCTGTGGTTCGAGACGGAAGCCGATCTGGTAGTACACACCGGCCGTGACTACCGGCGCCGAGCGGTCGGGTGACGCGACGACGCGCAAGCCGTTCGCGAGCTTCGTGTGTTCAACTGGAATGTGAAGCTTCTTCAATTCTTGCCTCCCCTGGAATTCCTTAACGCCCGATCGAGTTGCTGCATCTTTGCACCGGTCTTTTTCGATACCACCCGTGTCGCCAATCTCGCGAGCGCTGCATAAGATTGCTGAAACTCTGGCGGATATCGCCGCAGCGCTTTCATATGTTTTGCTACAATTGCATAGTCGCCTCGGGCGACCGGTCCGGTCCAGGCCGCGCGCGGGCCCAACCGCTCGAAATTATCGAGCATCTGCTGTATCAAGGGTAGCAGGGTTTGCATGGCACGGCGACGCGGAAAACCAAGCTGCGTCAGGATCTGCGTCGCGGCTTCCACTAACCCAAGGGCGTGACCTGCCACAAGCGCGCCCGCAGCGTGATAGGCAGGTTTGCTCTTGCTTTCGATCGGGATCGGGATGCCACCGAACGATCGGGCAATGGCCAGCGCCGCTCGCCGCGCTGGCGGGCTGCCCTCCACTGCGAAAATAATTCCTTTCAGGTTCGGAACGGTGCTCCCACTGAACGTCTGCATCGGATGGAGCGACCCTGTTGAAGCTCCGAGCCGAGCGAGCGGTTTTAGAACGCTACGGTCGAGTGCGCCACTCGTATGCAAAATAATTTTATCGCGACACGCTTCCCTTCCAAGTCGTGCCAGTTGATCGGCTGTTGAGCCCAGCACGTCATCAGGCGTTGTCAAAAGGATGACGTCGGCATCGAGCGCCTGGCGAGTCAGCTGTCTGTATGCGGTGCCAGTGCCAATCGCTCGGACGGCGGCGCGTGACGTCGAGCTCGAGCGGGTGACAACTGCGCCGATCCGCCAGCCTTGCTCACGCAAGCACCTACCGAGTGTTCTTCCGAGGCGGCCAGCGCCCACGATGGAAACAGTGCGCTTCATGCAGCGTGATAGCATAACTTGTCCAATCTCGTTGCAGGAGGAAATTGCTCATTGCACATCCTCTGGGTGGGGCTGCTCGGTGCCGTTGCTCTGTTGTGGATCGCCGCAGCTATCGAGCTTGGCCGCGGCGTTCCTTCGATGCTTTCATTGGCTCGGTTTCCTCCGTTGCAGGATTCACAATGCCCTGCTGTTTCGATCCTGGTCGCGGCACGCGACGAAGCGGAAAAACTTCCAGGCGCACTTGAAACATTTCTCGCGCTCGATTATCCGAACTATGAAGTAGTGGCCGTGAACGATCGTTCCGTTGATGCGACAGGATCGATCCTTCACGCGGCCGCGAGAGACGACTCACGGCTCAAGCTTGTGAGTATTGATTCCCTTCCCTCCGGCTGGCTTGGCAAGCCGCACGCTCTACAACAAGCGTACGAAAAATCCACCGGCGAGTGGCTGGTTCTCACTGACGCGGACGTACACTTCCGGTCCGATCTATTGCGGCGCGCTCTGGCGCTGGCAGAGGAAAACAACTTGGGGCATTTGACCTTCTGGGGCATGCCAGAATGTTTAACGTTGGCGAAAAGATTGTTATGACGTTTTTCTCGCTGGGATTTTTAATGGGCATCCGTCCCTGGCGCGTGAATGATCCGCGGTCTCCCGTATACGCGGGCGTGGGGGCCTTTCAACTGATCCGCAGGAGCGCGTACGAAAAGATGGGGACACATCGGCGTCTCGCGATGGAGGTCGTCGACGATATGAAGCTTGGAAAGCTGGCCAAGGAAGCGGGAGTGCGGTCTGGCGTCGCCAGAGGCGGGGACGCCGTCAGCGTGCACTGGCACGCGGGCATCGGCAACATAATCCTCGGCACGACCAAAAATTTCTTCGCGACGACGGCGTTCCGAGTCAAGATTGTGGCGCTGCAAATACTGGGTCTCGCGCTGGCATTTATTTTCCCCATTCTCGCGCTGCCATTCGCACACGGATGGGGACGAGTGTTCGATCTCGTCGGAATTGCATTGCCGGTAATCGCAATGGGAGGCGTCTGCCGTGAATTTGGAGTTTCGTTGCTGTACGCGCTGACCTATCCCGCAGGCGCGCTCATATTCATCTGGATGCTGGCGCGCTCGACGATTGTTACGTTGTGGAAGGGCGGAATTGAGTGGCGGGGGAGATTTTATCCTCTCGATGAATTGAAACGCGGAGTCGTTTGAGTTTTCGCTCGAAAGCTACAAGCCCGTCTTACGGGCGGCCGGCGCGCGGCTTCGCCGATCGTACCTCTGAGGCAATCTTCCCCTCAAAGGGCGTTGAACCTGCTTGCGCGACGGCGCTCGCCACGGGTAATTCGGTCGTCGAGATTACACCCAGATCGCGCTGCTTGAGGGAGCGGATTTTGTCGCGCAGAGCGGCAGCGCGCTCGAATTCGAAATTTTTGGCGGCTGCGCGCATTTGTGTTTCGAGCTGAGCGATCGCTTGGAGCAATTGCTCCTCGCTTGAGATATCTCCGATGGCGGAATCGTCGGCGGGCACCGTGATGTAATCCGCTTCAACGATTGCGGCGAGCTGCATATTGACTGACTTTCGGATCGACTGCGGCGTGATGTTGTTTTCGGTGTTGTAGGCCTGCTGCTTGGCACGCCGCCGATTCGTTTCACCCATGGCCTGGCGCATCGAATCGGTCATTCGGTCGGCATAGAGGATGGCACGGCCCTCCACATGGCGAGCACAGCGGCCAATCGACTGAATCAAGGAAGTAGCGCTACGCAAATAACCCTCTTTATCGGCGTCCAGGATGGCTACCAAAGATACCTCGGGGAGATCGAGCCCCTCGCGCAGCAAGTTAATTCCGATCAGCACGTCGAATTCCCCGCGGCGAAGATCGCGCAGAATGCGTACCCGCTCGAGAGTCTCAATCTCGGAATGCAGGTAACGGCAGCGAACGCCGACCTCCGCGAAATATTCAGCGAGGTCTTCGGCCATGCGCTTTGTGAGTGTCGTGACCAAAACCCGTTCATTTCGCGCGGCCCGAACGCGGATTTCCTCGAGCAAATCGTCCACTTGCCCCTTTACGGGGCGCACTTCGACTTCAGGATCGACCAAGCCCGTCGGGCGAATCACCTGTTCAACGACCGTGCCGCCGGACTTCGTAAGTTCGTATGGTCCCGGCGTGGCCGAAACGTAGACCACCTGATTTGTGCGGTGCTCGAACTCCTCGAATGCGAGGGGACGGTTGTCGAGCGCAGAAGGCATACGAAAGCTGTATTCAACGAGCGTTTCCTTGCGCGAGCGGTCGCCTGCGTACATGCCGCGAAGCTGCGGAACCGTCTGGTGCGATTCGTCGATGAATAGCAGAAAGTCCGACGGCACGTAATCGAGAAGCGTCGGCGGGGCTTCACCTGGCAAGCGTCCTGAAAGATGCCGCGAATAATTTTCGATCCCGTGGCAGAAGCCAATGGTGCGCATCATCTCTATATCGAACAGAGTGCGCTGCACGACGCGCTGCGCTTCGACGATCTTTCCTTTACGCTCGAGCTCACTCTTCCACCAGTCGAGCTCCTCATAAATCGTCTGGATCGCTCGCTCCTTTTGCTCGGCCGGCAGCACGTAATGCGTCTTCGGGTAAATCGCTAGCCGCTCGATTTCACCGTCGCGCGTGCGAATTTCGCCCGTGAGCGGGTCGATTTTACGAATCGCTTCGATCTGGCTGCCCCAGAGTTCGACGCGTACGCCGTAATCGTCGTAGGGGGGATAGATTTCGATCGTGTCCCCGCGTACACGGAACGTGCCGCGGCGAAGATCTTCGGCGCGGTCGTACTGAATTTCGACGAGCTTGCGCAACATCGCTTCGCGCGCAATGGACTGGCCCTTCTCAAGCATCAGCATCATGCCGTAGTACGCTTCCGGCGAACCGATGCCGTAAATGCACGAAACGGAAGCAACGATGATGACATCGCGGCGCTCGAAAAGTGAACGCGTGGCGCTCATGCGCAGCTTGTCGAGTTCATCGTTGATGGTGGATTCCTTTTCGATGAAGGTATCACTGGCGGCGACGTAGGCCTCGGGCTGGTAGTAGTCATAGTAGCTGACGAAGTATTCGACCGCGTTTTGCGGAAAGAAGGACTTGAACTCGTGAAAAAGCTGCGCGGCAAGGGTTTTATTGTGGACGAGAACGATCGTCGGGCGATTGACGTGCTCAATCACCTTTGCCATGGAAAAGGTCTTGCCCGAGCCGGTCACGCCAAGCAGCACCTGATGGCGGTCGCCATCATGCACACCCCGAACGAGCTGTGAAATTGCCTCGGGCTGGTCCCCGCAGGGCTCGTAGTCACTGGCAAGCTTGAATTTCATGGAAGAGGTGCCCCGGTGCACAAATTTCTCGCTTTCGAAACTCTTTATTATACAGCAATCCGGGAAAAACGTTTTACGGCCCAGCGGCGCTCTGATCACCGTCTTACGGCTTCGATTCTAGGCCGGATACTCGTCTGATTTCGGATTGGCTCTCAACTCTGCTCACCCGATGGATGCGAGAGCCCGTGGCGACGCTTTCGATTTGATAGTCCATGTTCTGTGTGCTCGTTTGGGTTGAACTTTCAAGGAAACCGGTAGCGAGGGAAATTGTTTCAAGGTTTTCGCCGGATCCCGTCCACGTTCCAGACGTGCGGAGACCATTCCGGCGGTATTCTTCCGGAGTGGCGCTCGGCTGATTCGAGCTGCGGTGGAGAATATCAAAGTGAGTCAGAATAACGGCGCAGTCACTTGCGCTTCCGGGCGGCTGATTCGCTCGCACATCGCCAGACTGGCTGCATACATCGTCGCGAGAATAAGTAGATTCTGTGCGCCAGAGCAAACCAGACAAAGGAGAGCCCTCCAGTGGCCGCTCATTGGTCCACTTTTGACCGATCGCGATGCCTTCGTGGGGGAAACGCCCGCCGGTGGCGAGCGCTTGCGCCCACGAGAGAACGGCATCGGTCTCTGAGAGGTTCGGAAACACGTTGGTCAATCCGTTCAGGTCAACGAGTTGACCGTTCGGTTGCAATGTAAATTCAGTCGACTGCCCCTCGATGCGAGCGTACTGATCTTCGAGCGACGGAGCGTCAGGGTCAAATGCGTCGCTTTCGGACCGGGCACTCGATTTCTCAAACGTCGCGCGAAAGCGAACTTGGGCAGCGCCGGGAAGTCCTTGAGAGACACCGGTGACATCCAGGCGAACGAACAGACTGATTGTCTGGCTCAGTTTCGATTCGCCCTCAGGATCTTCTATGGGCGTCGTCGATTTTCCAGTCGTGGTGCTTCGCGTCTCGATCTGGTAGTAGAAAGTCTCGCCCGACACGAACTTGGGAGCGAAACGAACTCGTTCGCCTGCCGCATTGGCGAACGGCACACCAAGCACCAACAGCCCAATCACCGAAATAAAGGAAGAGAAGCGCTTTACGATACACATGGAAGAAACGCTGGCACACGGTCGTAGGGCTAGGCAATTCACTTGAACCGCTCTCCTTTTATCGGCGCGCGCGGTGAAGCACCCGAGAAAGCCGTGAGAACTGTGGAGCAGAGAGCGTACCGCTAAGCTGATATGCATCAGTGGTACCGGCAGAAGCCGCTGCAATTATTTCTGCGATGCCAGAACTGGCATCGGTGGGAACCCACAGCCGGAAGTCGAGATTGTGGTTGAAACCGACGACTCCCGTTGCCTCGGTTTCGCCCTCGGAACCGGTCAGCATGAGATCCTGAAATTGTACTTCGCGATCATTGCAGGTAAATCTGGCCGACGCGCGTGGGAAAATGCTGACTCCAGCTCGACCAACGGCGTCTCGAAGCGAGCCTGCAAGGTTGATGGCGTGAAATTCACCATCGCTCAAGCTGGCAGAACCGTCACATTCTAGTGAGGCGATCAAGTCTGCCCGAGTGGCCCCATGAGTGAGGAAAGAAATCTCCCCCGAAGCCGAGCCTTCGAAAAGATCCTCAAGCTTAGGTGAAGTGGCAGTCATTGCCGCGAGGTCCACACCTGAAAAATTGACCGATAAGCGATATGAGGGAACCGCTCTCATGTCCGCAACAACGGATCCACGGATATCGCCGCCGTAAAATTTGGCGGCGGCATTTGTCATCGCGAAGTGCCGGCCGCTAAGTTCAAGGTTTCCCTGTACGTCATGCAACACAAACGGGGCGAGCGCGAGTTCGTCAATTGTGAGGTGGCCGTCCGCCTGGAGAATGTCAGGAGTGGCATTTACCGGTGAATGAGAATTCAGGAACGGAAGCACGCGATCGATGAGCGTCTCGCCCCACCGCGGGTTGAGCCAACGGTCGAGGTCGGCGGCCGCGAGATGGTCGGCGGAAAGTGCCACCTTCCAGCGACGATCCGGGTCGCGGCGGTCGAATGTGCCGGTCCAATGCGCGCCAAAAGCCTGCGCTGAGGAAAGAAGTACGTGGCGAGTTCCCTGCCGGAGATCCATGCGAGCTGTGACTTGTTCGATAGCCTGATTCAAGAATGGCGCGCGAAGCGAGGCCCCCTCTAGATCGTTCACGTCACCAAGTTCCACGAACCCCACGGGCTGAACATGCCATGGCTCGGTTCCCTGCCAACGGAGGTCGCACCGAAACGGGCCGCTCAAGTCCCACTCTCGGGAGAAATTCCAGCCAAGCAGATCTGCCGCCGCTACCGTGTCGGCGAGATTCATCGTGCTGCCTGCCAATCGCACACTAGGCGGACGGTTGAGGCCGAGCTTATAAGACATATCGATGCGGAACGTACCGGTGGGCGATGCCTTTCGAGAACCTAACGAAAGCGTCACAGGCAATAGCGAAAAGTGATCGGGATCGTAATGAAAATCCACGGGCCCGAGACGAACCGGGCTGCGAAGGCTCACTCCGACGCCGACGAGATCGGCGCCATCACTCGAGATTGAAAGGCTCTCGAAGCTCGGGGGCCAACCCGACAGGACTCCCGTCATCCCGGCCACTCCTTGAACCGCAATCCGGTCCGATACCCCGGCATGGAACGCGCGAAGCCATGCGAGTAGATCTCCTAGGTCGATGATCGAATTGGAGAATTCGACGCGGGTCGCCGCAGATGGATTCCTGTTGGTTTCAGCAGCGTCCCAGAAGAATCGTCCAGAGAGGTGGGCATTCGAGTGCGGGGCTTCGAGCGTCGCTGAGGTAATTCCCAGATCCGAAGCCTGGGGATTCACCTTCATCTGGACAAGGAAATTCAAGTCGGGATTATCCGGGCGGAGCGCAAGATTCCAGCGGTGGATTTGGCGCATTTCCGCGCGGGCCTGTACGTTCCATTCGCCATTCGTATTCCGAGCAGAAACTGCCAGGGCAAGATTGCCCCGGATTCCAAAATCGTCGCCTCGCGCTAGGCGCAACGCGTCGGAGATAGATGCGTCCGCCCAGGAAAAGGCCAGCAACGCCGGAAGCAGTCGCGAGGATGTTCCGCCCACATGGCCCGCGATGTGGATCTCCCCAGCTCGTTGTGTGAGCGTCGAGACACGCCACGGCGTAGCGTTCAGATCCATGCGCCAGCGGCCGGGACCATCCGGTTCCACACTGCCGTCTACGCTCACAAGAGCGAATGGAAGTTTTTCATTGCCTAGCTTGAAATTCACGCGGCCGCCATCGACTTCAATACGTTGAAAGCGAAGGCCAGTAAGAG
>Ga0182024_10013151_pt1 | contig 16227 bp, 15 predicted proteins | sample P32metaG_FD_120480 | JGI IMG/M metagenome (GOLD analysis project Ga0182024, IMG submission 120480) | Permafrost microbial communities from Stordalen Mire, Sweden - P3-2 metaG (Illumina Assembly) | ecosystem: Environmental > Terrestrial > Soil > Wetlands > Permafrost | place: Sweden: Stordalen... | reverse complement strand
GGGCGGGCTGAAGCACTTCGCGGGCCGGGTGCCCGTGCACATCCAGCGGGCCGAGCTCGACTACGGGATGTCCAGCCCGCCCGGGCCGGAGGAGAACGGCATCTTCCGGGTGGACTTCGACGACCCGCGGACCGACTGGCGGACGGCCGAGGGTGATGCGGAGATAGCGCCCGGGGTCACCGCCGTCCTGACCGCCGGGCACACACCTGGCCACCAGAGCTTCGTGGTGGACATGGACCCGTCGGCGGGCGGCGGGGGCTTCGTGTTTGCCTTCGACGCGGCTGACCTGACCGAGAACATCGACCGCGAGGTCGCGGTCGGCGGGAGGATCGGGGCCTCCCCGCAGGAGAGCGTGGCCCAGATCCGCAAGCTCAAGCGGATCGCCGCGGAGCGCGGCTACCGGCTGGTGCCCGGCCACGACCCGGACGTCTGGCCCGCGCTCACCACCGAGGTGGCCGCAGGAGCGGGCCGGTCCGTGCCGGGACCCGGTTAGCCGGTGCCCGGATAAGCCCGGAACGTGGGATGTACCTGGAAGCGCTGGGCCGTGGCCAGGCCCGGATCCCGGCACCCCTCCGGCGGCCCCCGCCGCCGCGCGGATCCTGGGGGCCGTGGCACGCCGCCCGCACGCCTTGCCGCGGGCGGCTGGCGGGCGCCGGGATGCCTGACCGTCCTGGGCCGGCTCCGGGCCGGCCCAGGTCTGGCCTGGGCCGGCTCCGGGCCGGCCTGGATGCGGCGGGCACGCCCGGCGCGGCGGGAATCAGCCCTCGGGGTCGATCCCGTTCACGGCCGGCACCCGTACCGTCCGGTGGCCCGGCTTACCGCCGAGAATGACCTGCCGGAGCGAAACGTCGTTGCTGGTGTCGCTCTCGTGCAGCACCTTCAGCGGGTTCGCGATCACCTCGATGTAGTAGGTGCCGTCGGGCACCTTGGTGATGTCGAACGACTGCCCGGCGACCGTCTGGAAATAGGTGTCTCCCCAGCCGACCGGCATCAACTCCTGCACCCAGAGGGCGGTCGTCGAACCGCACTGGCCGCCGAGTCCCAGGAAGGACGGCTGCCATACCGCTCCTGGCTGCAGAAGGTCGACCGGGTCGGTCGGGGCGATGCAGAAGCCCACTTTGTGGCTCCGCACGGCCAGGTGCTGGCCGGAATTGAGCAGCTGGTACTGGGCGAACTGCTCGAAGTGCCAGTGGTTATGGCCCTTCTTCGAGTCGAATCCCATGGTCCCGGCGCGGACCCGGCCGATGATGTGCCCGTTCTGCCAGAAGTACTGGTACGCCTTCATGATTGGCGAGCCGTTGGACCGGAAGCCCTCGACGTCCAGGGGGGCGTGGCCGACCGAGACGGTGGCGCCGAAATCGAGCTGGTCGGACGCTGGGTGTTTCTTCGTCTTCCTGACGTGGGCGATGGAGATGCCCCAGGACGGGAGCGGGACCAGATCCGGCAGCGCACTGGCCGGGGGGTTCGCCATCGCCCGGACAGCGGGCGCAGACCGCAGCGGGCGGCTTTGCGGCCGGTGTCCGGCCCGGGCGACCAGGCCGCCGCCCGCGGATCCTTTGACCACCGTCATCTTCACCGTCGCGGTGGCGTCGGCGGGCGAGATGCTCAGCAGCCGCGTATAGGCGGGCGTGATGGTCTCGGTGACCGTGTAATGCCCCAGGCCGAGCCGCATCCCCTGGTAGACCTGCTCGGCAGGATCGACAGCCCAGCCTCGTGCCACGCCCCAGACCAGTGACTTCGGGAACGGGTCGCCGACGCATTCCTGCGGGTACGGCGAGGTGGCCGGGCTGCTGGGGCTGGCCCGTTCCGGGTCGTACGTGTCCGGGCAGAACTCCAGGCGGCGCGATCCGACGACCTTGCCGGCCGGGTTCCTGACGGTCAGGGCGGCGAAGTCCTTCAGGCCGCTGGGTACCTTCCCGATGACGCTGGCCGGCCAGGGAATGCGCTGGGTGCCGCCGCCGGCCAGGTGGACGACCTGGGTGATGGCCAGCGGTGCCGTGTAGTCCGGCCGCTGCACGTCAAGCTCGAGCGCGGAGCCCAGTGAGGCGACCCAGATGCCAGGATCGACGAACACCTGATTGCCGTAGCGGGATACCGTAATGCTCTTCTGCGCCACCACCAGTTTCACCCGCGGCCCCGTGGCCGGGGCGGCCCCGGCTGCGGCCACCGGCCCGCCTGCTGCCGCTACCGCTAAACCCGCCGCCGCTACCGCGGCCCACCGCGGCCGCCAGCCAGTACGTCTCATGATTTCCTCCGCCGTTTCCCCCGTCCCGTTTTCTGGCCGGGACGCGCAGCCAATTCCCCCCGGAACGGTACTGCCTGAGGGCAGGAAAGGCCATGACCGGATTTTCGTGCCGGTAATTCGTGCGGGAAATTTATGGCGATAATGGCTGTTCCGTACCGGCCCGCTCAGTAGCCTGCGAGTTCCTCACCGTGGCCGAGGCGGCGCGCCAGGGTGGCGGCGTCCGCGGCGGTGGCCGTCACCACCGCGCCCGGTGCAGCCAGCGGCAGCACGGCCAGGCCGTCGTGGACCGCGGCAGGCGGCCGCGGCTGCGCGGCGTCGATGTGCAGGACGGATCCCGCCGCGCCCGCGCCGTCCAGCACCGCACTGCTGCGGTCGGTCTGCGGGCCGCCGACGGCGAGCTCCCCGCGGTAGGCGGCCGTGCCCGCCAGGGTGACGTCCAGCCGGCTCGCGCACCGCCCGGACGGCTCCCCGTGACGGCCGAGGATGATCTCCTCCCGCCAGCGCAGGGTGGCCCCGGCAGCCAGGTCGACCCGCGCGGCCGTGCGGTGGTCACAGCCGGCCGCCGCCACCGCGGGCTGGGGGGCGAAGTCCAGCCGGCCGCCCGGCCCGACCCGGGCGGTGATCCGCAGCGCCGATGCGCCGCCCTGCGGACCCGGCAGCAGCAGCATCCCGGCCGCCGAGCGGATGATGAGCCGGGAGCCGGGACCCACGTCGATGTCCAGGGCCAGGTCATCCCCGCCCAGCGGCCCGGCGGCCGTCCCGACCAGGTACACGCCGAGCGGGGTCTGGCGCAGTGCGAGCGGCCCGTCGGAGCGCAGCACCGTGATCCGGGTCCGCCCGCCGGCGTCCGCCCGGCTGGCGACCGCCGTCCGGGCCGTCAGCCGGCTCGCCAGGGCGGGAGCGCTCAAGCCGGCACCCGGGACCGGACCGCGGCCCGGACCCAGCCGCTGACCTCGGATGCCTCCGGGTGCTCGCGCAGCGAGCTGAAGATCACCCGGCGGCCGGACCGGACCCGGTCCGCGTCCCGGGCCATCACCGACAGGTCCGCGCCGACCTGGCCGGCCAGGTCGGTCTTGTTGATGACGAGCAGGTCGGACCGGCTGACCCCCGGGCCGCCCTTGCGCGGGACCTTGTCGCCACCCGACACATCCAGCACGAAGATCTGCAGATCGACCAGGCCCCGGCTGAACGTGGCGGTCAGGTTGTCCCCGCCGCTCTCGATGATCAGCAGGTCCAGCGGCGCATGGTGGCGCTCGAGATCCTCGGCGGCTTCCAGGTTCGCGGCGATGTCGTCGCGGATCGCGGTGTGCGGGCAGCAGCCGGTGCGTACCGCGCGGATCCGGTCGCTGGCCAGTACCCCGGCCCGGCGGAGGAAGTCGGCGTCCTCGGTGGTGTAGATGTCGTTGGTCACCACCGCCAGCGCCATCTCCTGCCGCAGCACCTGGCACAGCGTGGCCACCAGGGCCGTCTTGCCGCTGCCCACCGGGCCGCCGATGCCGAGCCGCAGCGCCCGGCCCGCCTGCTCCCCGCGGGGCTGGTGGGGGTCCGCGTGATCATGACTCAAAGAGGGCCACCTCTTCCCGTGCGTGCCGTTCGGCCAGCAGGTCCAGTCCGGGCGCGGCGGGCGCGGGCAGGGCCGCCCACCTGGTGCCTGGCCGGGCGGGCCCCGAGCCGGTGATGCCTGGCCCGGTGATGCCTGGGCCGGTGATGCCTCTCCAGCTCTGCTCCGCCGCGTCCGCCGCCTGGGCCGCCACGGCGGCGGTCTCGGGGCCGAGGCGCGCGAGCAGGCCGGTCACCGTGAGCGGATCGAGCCCGAGCAGCCGGATGGCTGCCGAGGCGGGGCCGGTGATCGCGCCGGTCGCGGCGATCAGGGCGGCGTCGCCGGGCGTGCCGCCGGTGATCCAGGCGCAGGCGCCGAGAACGACTGGATGGCAGGGGGCGGCCGGGCCGCGGGCCGCCGGGTCCGCGACCTGGCCGCTGGCCTCCGCCAGCGAGTCCAGCACGGGATGCGGCCACGCCGCCCGGGCCGCCCGCAGCAGGGCCCGGCCCTGCACCCGGGCCGCCGTGCGCTGCGCCGGGGAGGGGGTGCGCGCGGCCGCCTCGGCGTCCAGCCCGGCCCAGCAGGCGGGTGCTCCCGCGGCCACCTCAGACGCGTGCCTGCAGGCGGCGGCGGCCAGCCCGGCGCTGGCCAGCCCGGCCGTGGCCAGCCGCCCGCGCAGGAAGCCCTCCAGGCCGTGCTCGTCGCCTACCAGCCCGGCCACGGTGGCGGCCTCCATGCCGCCAGAGTGCGCGTGCCCCCCGGCGGGCAGCCGGGAGTCGGCCAGCAGCAGGAACGAGGCGGTGAGGGGCATCAGAACAGGAAGTAACGCTGGGCCATGGGCAGCTCGGTCGCGGGCGCGGCCTCGACCGCCTCACCGTCGATGCGGACCGTGAATGTGTCCGGGTCCACCTCGATCCGGGGCAGGGCGTCGTTGAGCGGCAGGTCGGCCTTGCCGCGGCCGCGCACGTCGGCCACCGGGACCAGGGCCCGCCGCACCGCCAGCCGGTCGGCCAGCATGTTCTCCACCGCGGCGGGGGAGACGAAGGCCAGCGAGGTCGCGGCGGCCACGACGGGCGCGGCGCCCCACATCGGCCGGGGCAGGACCGGCTGCGGGGTCGGGATGGACGCGTTGGCATCGCCCATCGCTGCCCAGGCCACCATGCCGCCCTTGAGCACGGCGTGCGGCCGGACGCCGAAGAAAGCCGGTTCCCACAGCACCAGGTCCGCCAGCTTGCCCGGCTCCACCGAGCCCACCTCGTCCTCGAGACCGTGCGCCACGGCCGGGCAGATCGTGTACTTGGCCACATAGCGCCGGGCCCGGAGGTTGTCGGCCGGGAAGTCCGCCGAGCCGTCTCCGGGCAGCGCGCCACGCCGGGCTTTCATGGCGTGCGCGGTCTGCCAGGTCCGGATCACGGTCTCCCCGATCCGCCCCATGGCCTGCGAATCCGAGCCGATCATGGAGATCGCGCCGAGGTCGTGCAGGACGTCCTCGGCCGCCATCGTGCTCGGCCGGATGCGTGACTCGGCGAAGGCCAGGTCCTCCGGCACCCGCGGGCTGAGGTGATGGCACACCATGAGCATGTCGAGGTGCTCATCCAGCGTGTTCACGGTGTGCGGGCGGGTCGGGTTGGTCGAGGACGGCAGCACGTTGGGGTAGCTGGCCACGGTGATGATGTCGGGCGCGTGGCCGCCTCCGGCACCTTCCGTGTGGTACGCGTGGATGCCCCGCCCCGCGATCGCGGCCAGCGTGGACTCCACGTAGCCTGCCTCGTTCAGCGTGTCGCTGTGCAGGGCCACCTGGACCTGGCCAGCCTCGGCGGCGCGCAGGCACGCGTCGATCGCGGCGGGCGTGGAACCCCAGTCCTCATGCAGCTTGAACCCGCCCGCCCCGGCGGCCAGCTGCTCGGCCAGCGCCGCCTGCGACACCGTGTTGCCCTTGCCCAGGAGCAGGATGTTCGCCGGCCACGGATCCGCGGCCTCCAGCATCCGGGCCAGGTGCCAGGCGCCGGGGGTGACCGTGGTCGCCTTCGTGCCCTCGGCCGGGCCGGTGCCCCCGCCGATCACCGTGGTGACCCCCGCGCCGAGTGCCTCGTCGAGCAGTTGCGGGCAGATGAGGTGCACGTGGCAGTCGACCGCGCCAGCGGTGAGGATCCTGCCGTTCCCGGCGAGGATCTCGGTGGAAGGGCCGATCACCAGGCCCGGGTGGACGCCGTCCATGATGTCCGGGTTGCCGGCCTTGCCGAGCGCGACGATCCGGCCGTCGCGGATGCCCACGTCCGCCTTGACCACGCCCCAGTGGTCCAGCACCACCGCCCCGGTGATCACCAGGTCCGGCGTGCCCTCCGCCCGGGTGGCGACCGCCTGGCCCATCGACTCCCGGATCACCTTCCCGCCGCCGAACACCACCTCGTCACCGGCCCCGGCCGGGCCTCGCGAGCGGTCCTCGGTGATCTCGATGAACAGGTTGGTGTCGGCCAGCCGGATCCGGTCACCCGCGGTCGGCCCGAACAGATCCGCGTACCGGCTGGGCCCGACTGACGGCTTCTCGCTCACCGGTGCCCCCCCGATCCCGGCTCTCCCGATCGGGGGCCGGCCGCTGATGGGGGGCCGTCACTGTCCAGCGGCCCGGCCTGCTCCGGCCGCAGCCCGGGCACGACCCGGCGCCCGGCCAGCGGGACCAGCGACACCTCGCGCGTCACCCCGGGCTCGAACCGGACCGCAGTCCCGGCGGGCACGTCCAGCCGGCGGCCCCAGGCCGCCTCCCGGTCGAACTCCAGCGCCGGGTTGGCCGCCGCGAAGTGATAGTGCGAACCGACCTGGACCGGCCGGTCCCCGGTGTTGGTGACGGTCAGCGCGGCGCGGTCGCGGCCCGGGTTGAGCGGGACCGGGGCCTCTCCCGGGATGATCTCACCCGGGATCACGGAATCGGCCGGTGCACGGTGACCAGTTTCGTGCCGTCCGGGAAGGTCGCCTCGACCTGGACCGAATCCAGCATCTCCGGGACCCCCTCCATGACGTCGTCCGCGGCCAGGACGTGACGCCCCGCCTCCATCAGGTCCGCGACGCTGCGCCCGTCCCGGGCCCCCTCCAGCACGTACGCCGCGATCACCGCGGTCGCCTCGGGATAGTTCAGCCGCAGGCCGCGCCCGCGGCGTTCCCGGGCCAGCCCGGCGGCCACGTGCAGCAGCAGTCGCTCCTGCTCATGAGGGGAGATGAGCACGCTGCGAACGCTACTTGCTGTCCCGGGAGGGCTGAAGGGTGGTGAACTCCGTTAACGCAGAATTAACGAGGACCGTCCGCCGCTCAGCCCGGCGCAGCGCCGGCCCTTGGCGGGCTGGCCTGGCTGGCCGTCAGGCAACGAATGCCTATCGAACCGCCTGTCGTTGTTCGGCTGCGCGCAGGAGAGGGAACTATGGACCAAGGGAAAGTAAAGTACCCCAGGTAATCAGTGTGGCCAGTGGGACCGAGTACTGGCTTCGGCACGCGTGGGCAGGGGGCCGCGGTGGCTGACGAGACCCCGGCGTTTGGCGGGCTGGGAGTCGGGTCCCGCCTGGCCGGGTACCGCCTCGACGAGCAGATCGGCCGGGGCGGCATGGCCGTGGTCTACCGCGCCTACGACACCCGGCTGGAACGCCCGGTCGCGATCAAGGTCCTGACGCCCGAACTGGCCGAGGACGAGGCCTTCCGGCAGCGGTTCATCCGGGAATCACGCACGGCGGCGGCCGTGGACCACCCCAACATCATCCCGATCTTCGAGGCGGGCGAGGCCAGCGGGGTGCTGTTCATCGCGATGCGGTTCGTGCAGGGCCCGAACGTCCAGGCGCTCGTCGAGACCACGGGCCCGCTGCCGGCTCCCCGGGCCTGCCACATCATCACCCAGGTGGCGGCCGCCCTGGAGGCGGCACATTCTCATGGGCTGGTGCACCGGGACGTCAAGCCGGCCAACATGCTGCTGGACTCCGCGGGCGGGGCGGATTACCCCGGTCACGCGTACCTGTCCGACTTCGGCCTGAGCAAGCGGGCCCTGTCGGTCAGCGCGCTGACCTCGACCGGCCAGTTCCTGGGCACGCTGGACTACATCGCGCCCGAGCAGATCGAGGCCCGGGCGGTGGACGGCCGCACCGACGAGTACGCGCTGGCCTGCTCCGCGTACACCATGCTCACCGGGCAGCCGCCGTTCGTCAGGGACGAGTCGGTCGCGGTCATGTGGGCCCAGATCTCCGCCATCCCGCCCGCGCTGACCACCCGCCGACCTGACCTGCCCGCCGCCGTCGACGACGTGATGACCAAAGCCCTGGCCAAGGTCCCCATGGACCGGTACGCCACCTGCCCGGAATTCGCCGTCGCGCTCCGCCGGGCCTGCGGGCTGGAGTCGTCCGGGACCGACCCGGGGCGGGCGGCGATCTTCCCGGAACCGCGACCCCGTGAGGCGACCCGGATCGTGCCCGCAGCCCCCGCGGACCCGGGGACAGGCCCGGCCGGCGACCCCCGGACCGGGTCAGGGGATACCCCGTCCGGCGGCCCATCTGGGAGCAGCCAGCCTCCCGCTGCGTTCCCCGCCGCTGCCGGGAGGGGCGCCACCGAGGTCGCCGGACCCTCCTCCGGAGGGTCCCCGCCGCATGAGACCCCGCCGCCGCATGACCCGCCGCCGCCTGGGACGCAGCGGGGTGATTCCCCGCCGGATGAGCCCCCGGCCTGGGAGGCCCTGTACCGCCAGCCCGCACCGCGGGACCCCCGGCCGCGGGAGCGGCGGCCGGGCGAGGCTGGGCCGGGCCAGGCGGCAGCGGCCGCCCCCCCGGAGCCGGCCGATGCGACCCGTGATGTGCCGCCCGTCAGCCCGGGCGGCTATCCCGCCCGGCCGCCCGGCCCGCCGCCCCGGATAGGCCGGGGTGCTCCGCCGCCCACTGGCCCGGGCCGCCGGCGCCGCGGCCTCTGGGGGCTCATCGCGCTGGGTGTCGTCGTGGTCGTGGTGGCGGTGGCGCTCGTCGTGGCCAAGCCCTTCTCGTCCAGCAGCAGTACCGGCGGGTCGTCCCCGCCGGTCTCGCTCCCGGCGCCGGGGTGCGCCACCCAGGCCGCCAAGGGGTCGCAACTGAACCAGGTGACCAGCCACATGGTCACGACCGGCGGCAACCCGTTCGATGTCGCGGCGGTCCCTGGTTACGCGTTCGTGTCGGGCGGCGGCAACGGCCTGGCCGTGATGAACACGTCCAAGCCGGTGCCGTCGCTGATGTGGAGCAGCCCGCTCTCGCACGCCCAGGGAGAGGCACTCACCCCGGACCAGCACTACCTGGCGGTGACCGGGGGCAGCGGAATCACCGTCTTCCAGGTCAGTTCCCTGGAGCACCAGTCCGCGGCCAGCCCGATGGGGTCGCTGAGCAGCCCCGGCCAGAAGCATGCCGAAGACGTGGCCATCACCCCCGATGGGCGGTACGCGTTCGTCACCTTCCAGAACACCGCGCACGTGGGCGTGTTCAACCTGAAGCGGGCGCTGGCATCCGGCTTCGGGTCCGCCGACTTCGTGGGGGTCATCCCGGTGGGCCCCCAGCCGATCGGGATCGCGATGGCCCCGGACGGGCAGCACGCGTACGTGGCCAGCGGCGCGGACAACCCGCCCACCCCGGGAGCGGGCGTGCTGAGCGTCATCGACGTGGCCAAGGCGGAGCAGCACCCAGGCTCGTCGGCCGTGGCGAAGACCATCCCGGGCGGCTGCAAGCCCAACCGCGTGGTGCTGTCGGACGGCGGCCAGGACCTCTGGCTCACCGCGGCCGGCTCCAACGCGCTGCTCGGGTTCTCCACGGCGAAGCTGCTCAGCGATCCCCGGCATGCCCTGGTGTCCGTCGTCCCGGTCGGCCTGTCACCCCTCGGGGTGGCGGTCATCAGCCACGGAACGCGGATCGTCGTCGCCGACTCCAACAAGAACGGGGGATCCGGGCCCGGGGCGAACCTGGCCGTGGTCAGCACGTCCAAGGCACTGGCCCGCCGGCCGGCGCTGCTCGGCTACCTCCAGTCGGGCCTGCAGCCCCGCCAGTTCGCGGTCACCTCGGACGGCGGCACGCTGCTGGTCGCCAACACCAAGTCGGCCCAGCTGCAAGCGGTGGACCTGAGCCACCTGCCCTGAGCCCCGGATCACGCTGGCTGCGGGTGACCACCGGCTGGCCCGGTAGCGCCGGGTCACGCCGACCGGGGAGAGCCCTCCGCCTGGTGGGCGCGCCGGCTCAGGCCCGACCCGGAATGCCTGCGGCCCGGGATCGCGGCCTCGGCCGCGGCGTGCTGGCGGGCGGCGGCCAGTCCCGGCGCGGAACGCCGCGCCGCCTCCGTGCTGATCCGGCCGCGCCGCTCCTTGGCCCGGAAATGGGCCCGGGCCTCGGAATAGTCAGGGTGGCGCTCCGGGCGCTTGAAGGTCAGCCACAAGGGGATTCCGACGATAGCCAGGAAGGTCAGAACTACCAGGGGGACATTGAGCCAGACCAGGCCGGTCACTGGAGCCTCCAGATGCGTTCCTCCGGCAGCGGCCCTGCCGGTTGGTCATCAACACGGTTCCGCGGGCCGTTCTGCTCACCGTTGGCGGAACTTCTCAGCCGGCTATGAATGCACCGGGTGCCGCTGACCGACCGGGCCGGGGGTGGATCAGGAGTGCAGCGCCAGGCCCTTGCAGACCTTGTCCACGGCGTTGCGAGGCCCGTACAGCGCCACCCCGGCCAGCCGCAGATCGCCGGCGGCCACGGCCCGGACCACCGCCCGGTTGGCCTCATCGTGGCCGGTGGCGAACATGTCCTCGGTGTAGACCGCAACGGGCATCTGCCGGGCGACGGCCCGCTCGCGGACCATCCCCAGCCCCGCCCCGTCCGCCGTGAAGACCAGCACCGGCTGACGGAACATCTCCAGGTAGCGGTGACCCGAGCCGTCCTCATACGGCTTCCCGATCGTCTCGCCGCAGACGGCCGCCACCCCGCTGGCCAGGAAGGCTGTCACATTCAGCTCCTGCCAGGCCGCCAGGTCCCCGCGCACCACAATTGCGATCTTGGTATCAAAGCGCATCCCCCCACACTGCCGCCTCGCCACCGCGCCGTCTTGAACGCCCGAGCGCCCCGGGTCCCTCGTGATCACGGTCAAGGTTCCGGATGCCCGGTCGGGCGCTCTGGTAGTGGCAGGTGCCCCCCGGCACGGCGGACAGCCCCTCGCCGGGGGCTGTCCGGGAAGACCGGGCTGGCGCCGTTTACAGGCCGCCGAGCAGGTCGCGCAGTGCCTGAGTGTAGGCGCCGAGTGCTTTCCGGCCGTGGCCGGTGAGAGCGACCGTGGTGATGGACACGGTCCCGTTCCTGGCCTTCTCGCTGCTGATGTAATCGGCTTCTTCGAGCTTGCGCAGGTGGATGATCAGGTTGCCGGGGGTGAGCCCGATCATGTCCTGCAGGCGGGTGAAGGAGAGCGTGTCGCCGTCGGGCAGTGCCGCCAGCGTCGCGACGATCTTCAGCCGGGTGGGGACGTGGATCAGCGGGTCGAGCTCGTCGGTGGTCATGGTTGGCCCACGCTCCGGCGCTGCCGCCAGGCGATGGCGGCAGCCTTGCCCAGGAGCACGGCGCACAGGCCCACGGCGGCGACCGCCCACGACCCGGCCGGCCCGGCGAACGCACCCACGACGCCGACGGCGGCGACCGCGAGCCCGCCGGCGCACCCGCGCCAGCCTGCCCGTGCCGCCATGATGGCCGCATAGGCCAGGCCGGGCACTATCAGCACCGTGGTCGGGTACCGGGCGAAGCCCACCCCGGCGGCGGCCATGAACACGACCGTGGCGGCAAATGCCAGCACCAGGATGATGATCTCGGCCGGGCGGAACCGCGTTGCGCCGCGTACCCCGGCCATCGCGTGCTCGCGGACCCCGACGGTGGCGGCGAAGTTGAGGATGATGAACGCGATCAGGATGGGGATGTCCGTACCAGTCGGGCCGCGGTAGGGGTGCTGTCCGCGCACGGAGAGCCAGATCGCGCCGAGGGCGGCCAGGACCGCGACGGCCCTGGCCGCCAGGAGCCACGGCGGGGAGGGCGCGAGCTTGCGGCGTGCCTGCTGGGTGGTCTGGTCCAGCAGGGCGGCGGCCTGCCGGGGGTCGAAGTTGCCGCCGTTGCCGCCGTTGCCGGCGGAGGCGGCGGTGTCGGGCGTGGGGTTCATGGTGTCTCCCTGGATCGACTCTATGTCATAAAGTAGACACTGCTTTACGGCGCAAAGTCAACCGCCCAGGCCCCGGAACTTTATGACGCAAAGTCAGGCGGCCGGCAGCGTCGGCATGGAGCCAGCACGGAGCCCCGGGATCGATGTGGCCGACGAGCCGCGGTCGCAGGTACCGGCGACGGCGCCGGCCCGGGGGCGACGGCAGCAGGGGAGGGCCCCGGGGGACGGCGGGGGCGCGATACTGGGGGCGTGGGCGATGGGGTCAGGGCGGGCGACGGGGAATGGTCGAGGTACTGGCGGTCGGCGGATGAGCCGCTGGAGGCCATGCACGCTTACTTCCGGGAGCACGTGTACCACCGGCACAGTCACGACACCTACTCCTTCGGCGTCACCGAGTCCGGCGCGCAGTCCTTCACCTGCCGGGGTGCCGCGCACACCAGCGCGGCCGGGATGGTCATGGCCTTCAACCCCGACGATCCGCATGACGGTCACCCGGCTACCGGGCAGGGGTTCAGCTACCGGATGGTCCACATCGGCCCGGGCCTGCTGGCGGAAGTCCTGGCGGACATCGGCGGCGGCCCGGCCGGACGGCCGCTGTTCGCCGCACCGGTCCTGGCCGACCCCGGGCTCGCCGCAGCGGTGCGGGGGCTGCACCAGGCGCTGACCGGGCCGTCTACCCCGCTGGAGCGCGGCGAGCGGCTCACCGTGGCGGTGGGCCGGGCGGCCCGCGCGGCGGCCGGGCGGCCCCCTGGACCGGGCCGGGTCAGCGCGGCCGAGACCCTGCGCATCGCGCGGCGGGTCCGGGACCTGCTCGACGGCAGCTACGCCGCGCCGGTCTCCGGCGCCGACCTGGCCGCCGCGGCCGGCTCCAGCCGGTACGCCGCCTACCGGGCCTTCCGCTCACTCACCGGGCTGGCGCCCGCTGAGTACCAGCGCCAGCTGCGGCTCCGCGCCGCCCGGCGGGCGCTGGCCGGCGGCACACCGCCCGGGCAGGCCGCGGCCGACGCAGGGTTCGCTGACCAGGCTCACCTGACCCGCTGGTTCCGCCGCTGCTACGGCATCACCCCCGCCGCCTACGCCCGCGCGGCCCGGTAGCGGCAGGCGGCCTGGCCCCGCCCGGCCACCCCCCGCCGGCCACCGCATGGCCAGCCGCCCGGACGCGAAGGCGGGCTCCGCGGGGCCGCGCGGACGCTGCCGGGTCGGCGGCGCTGCCGCACCCACGCGGCACCGGGGATGCGGTCAGGAACCGGTTGGGCGGCTGAGGTTGTAGATCGTGACGCCTCCGACCGTCTGCTTCGTGAAGTGCGACTCCACCCAGGAGGTGATCTGTGTCGCATCCCCGGAGCCGCCGCCGAACGTGTGGCCGTTCGAGCCGATGAAGTAGTGCACCTCGTGCGCGGCGACCATCTGCCTGAACTGGGTCAGGCTGGGCGTCTGATCCGTGCCGTTGAAGCCGCCGATGGCCATGACCGGCTCGCCGCTGGCCAGCTGGAACGGCGCCGCGCTTTCAGCGCCCACCGTGGCCGCGGCCCAGCGGTAACCGGAGGCGCCGCTGGTCAGCAGCGTCGTGATGGAGCCGGAGACCTGGGTACTGCCGCCCAGGCCGCCCCCGATGCCGTCCGGGCCGCCGTGGAACCCTCCCGATCGCCCGGACGTGCGGCCGGGGACACGCCCGGAGGTGCTCCCGGCCGGGCGGCCGGTGGTGCTGCCCGCGGTGCCGGCCGTGCCGCCCGGGGCCGTGCCGCCCGGACCGCCGAACCTGCCGCCCGGGCGGGCGCCCCCGAACCCGCGACCGGGCGCACCTCCCGCACCACCCGGGCCCCCGAAGGAGCTAACGGACGGCCCGGCGGTGGGGAGCGCGCCGGTGTGCGAGGTCGCCGCCGTGTCGAGGCTGTAGGCCAGCGGCCCGGCCAGGCCGGCCACCAGCGCCAGCGGCGCCACCGACAGCAGCACCGCGCGGCCGGGCAGCCACCGCTCGGCGATCACCACCACCACCGCGGCGGCCAGCCCGCAGGCCAGGACCAGGGGGCGCAGCCAGGGCAGCCAGCCGGCCGAGCGGCCGAGCAGCACGTAGGCCCACCATGCGGTCACGACCAGGGCTGCCGCCAGCACGGCGCGGGCGGCGAGCGGCCGCCCGCCGACCATGCTGGTGCGCCGGGCCTGCCAGAGGGTGACCGCGCCGATGCCGGTCAGCGCGCCGATCGCCGGAGCCAGCGCCACCGTGTAGTAGGGATGGATGATCCCGCTCATGTAGCTGAACACCAGTCCGGTGACGATCAGCCAGCCGCCCCACAGCAGCGCCGCGGCCCGGACGCGGTCGGTCCGCTGCCGCCGCCAGGACAGCCACACCAGGGCGGCCAGGGCGATCAGTGCGGCGGGCAGCAGCCAGCTGATCTGGCCGCCCATGTCGCTGGCGAACAGCCGGCTGAGGCCGGTGGACCCGCCGAACGCGCCGCCACCGCCTCTGCCGCCGAAGCCCACCGATCCGGTCTCGTTGCCGTCCAGCCGGCCCAGCCCGTTATAGCCCAGGGCCAGCTGCAGCACGCTGTTGTCGGTCGAGCCGCCGACATAGGGCCGGTCCGCGGCCGGGATGAACTGCACGATCGCCACCCACCAGCCCGCCGCGACGAGAAGGGCCGCCCCGCCGGCCAGCAGCTGCACGATGCGCCGGCCCAGCCTCGGCGGCCCGGCCACCAGGTAGACCAGGGCGAACGCGGGAAGCACCAGGAACGCCTGGAGCATCTTGGTCAGGAAGCCGAACCCGAGCAGCGCGCCGGCGAGCACGATCCACCGGGTCCGGCCGGACTCGATCGCCCGGACCGTCGCGTACGCGGCCACCGTCATCAGCAGCACCAGCAGCGCATCGGGGTTGTTGAACCGGAACATCAGCGTGGCCACCGGGGTGATCGCCAGCACCCCGGCGGCGATGAGTCCGGCCGCGGGCCCGGACCAGCGGCGGACCGCGGCGTACAGGACCGCCACCGACGCGACGCCCTCGGCAGCCTGGGGCAGCAGCACGCTCCAGTAATTCAGGCCGAACACCCGGGCGGACAGCTCCATGACCCACAGCGAGGCCGGGGTCTTGTCCACGGTGATGAAGCTCGACGCGTCGAACGAGCCGAAGAAGAACGCCTTCCAGCTCTTCGTGCCCGCCTGCACGGCAGCGGAGTAGAAGTCGTTGGCCCAGCCGTTGCGGCTCAGCCCGGCCGCGTACAGCACGGCGGTCAGCACGAGCAAGGCCAGCACGGCCGGACGGGCCCACCGCGGATCGGCCGCGGGCCCGCGCAGCAGCCGGGGCAGCCGCCCCGGCCTGGAGTGACCCGCCGCGGCGGTCTGGCGCGGGCCGGTGGCGGTGGCGCTCATCGGTCGGTTCCTTCCGGGTGGATCAGCACGCCCTGCGCCGGTCGCGGGCGGCGGAACACCCGGTCGCAGCAAAGGCGGAAGTGGGCGGCGGTCGCCGCCAGGTTGGCGGTGAGCGGCACGGTGACCCCGGCGGCGCGGCCCGGCCGCGTCGGCTGCGCCAGGATCAGCTCAGTCGACAAGTCGACATCCATGCCGACACGGCATCGGCGCGCGGGAGGCGAGGCCCCTGGAGCCCATGGGTCATCAGGGCCGTTCAGAGGCTGCGGGGACGTCATGCTCCCACAGTCGTGGCCCCCGCTGGACCGGGACTGCAGCCGGTCTCTGCCGCGGCTATGAACCAGCGCTGTGCGGGGCTGCGCCGTGCGGGGCTGCACCGTGCGGGGTCGAGCTCCGCGGGGCCGAGTTCCGCCGGGTTAAGCCGTCCAGCCGGGGCAGCGTGATGACGAACCGGGTCCGGCCCGGCTTGCTCTCCAGCCGTACCCGGCCGTCGTGCGCGGCGGTGACGGCATCCACGATGGCCAGGCCGAGGCCGGTGCTGGCGGCGCCGCCGGTCCCCCGCGCGCGGGAGGAGTCACCGCGGACGAACCGCTCGAACAGCGTGGGCTGCAGCTCCGGCGGGACGCCCGGCCCGTCGTCGGTCACGCTCAGCTCGACCGTGCCCGGCGCGGTGCCCGCCGCCAGCCCCACCGTCACCACGGTGTCCTTGGGAGTGTGCTTCGCCGCGTTGCTCATCAGGTTGGCCAGCACCTGGTGCAGCCGGTGCTCATCCCCGCGGACCATGACCGGCTCGTCCGGCAGCTCGAGCACCCAGCGGTGATCGGCCGAGGCGACGCGGGCGTCGCTGGTGGCGTCGATGGCCAGCCGGGTCAGGTCCACCGGCTCCTGGGCCAGCGGGCGGCCGGCGTCCAGCTGGGCG
>Ga0182024_10013150_pt1 | contig 16227 bp, 12 predicted proteins | sample P32metaG_FD_120480 | JGI IMG/M metagenome (GOLD analysis project Ga0182024, IMG submission 120480) | Permafrost microbial communities from Stordalen Mire, Sweden - P3-2 metaG (Illumina Assembly) | ecosystem: Environmental > Terrestrial > Soil > Wetlands > Permafrost | place: Sweden: Stordalen... | reverse complement strand
GTCCTCAGGGCCAAGCTGATCGGGCGGCCGGCGAAAGTACTGGCTGAAGTGTGTAACACCGTGCAGGTAGCAGCGGATGGTTGTCGCGGCGAAGTTGCGGCGCTGCAACTCCTCAAGCATGAGTTGACGTAGTTGGTTCACAGAGAATCCTCCTTCTCTGGGAACCAAGCTATCTCGGCAGCCTCAAATGTTGGTCTGGAAACACGCGGAAGCGTCCGCCGCCGCAGCGGCTTCGTTCAAGTCGGCCAGTGTCCTGGAAATGAAGGTCGGGCGATTGGTACGAGGCTACCTGAGGTCACTGATGACCTCATTTGCAAAAGTTCATTTGGTGGGTTCGGAGCCTCCGGTCATGTCAATATAGTTCCATTATTGAATGATTTTGACATAGATTTAGAGAGAAGAAATTGCAAGTATTCCATTTATATACAATGTGTTACATGGGCGTAACCAAGATTTTTTCGACACTTTCGCAAGAATTCGCCAGACACCGTCTGGCAAATCTGCCGGTCGCAATTTTTCCGACGATGTCTGAAAAATCCGCGGCAACGGATCAACCCATTCCGAGCCCCTGTCCGATCGCCCGACAAGTCGGCCAATTGGGGAGATGGCTTTGATCACGGCAAGGTCGCGGTTGCAACGGAGGAAACCCGGTCAATCGACCTCTGCAGGAAGCAGTTCGGACTCCCGCACTCCTCCATGTACTCGCCTGTGGAAATGTGACAATCCGATGACAACGAAGTGACATCTTTTCACCGCCGAAGCAGTACGGTGTACTGTGTGAGCGGGTTGATGCCTGGTAACGTATCAGCGAAGACGTGAGTTGTTATCGCACAGCGCTCAATGAACTGCAGCCGCGGAATATCGAGGCTTGCACAAGAAGCGGCGGCATAACGTGGAGAGAATTCTGGTCATCTATGACGATCCGGGATTACAGCGGACAGTGCGCCAGATCTTGGAGCCAGCTGGCTACGACGTTACTATCGCCGCCTCTGATCAAATTGCAACGGACGTCATCCGTACCACAAATGCAGGGCTCGTCATTCTCGATGTTTGCCCGCCTAGCAAGTCGACTCAGGATCTCTGCCGTCAGATCAGGAACAAATCCGAGAATGTTTCAATTCTCGTTCTAAGCCCTATCACCCATGTTGAGGAAGTGGTTCTATTTCTGAAGCTCGGCGCTGACGGCTACATAACCAAGCCGTTTAACCCATTGGAGTTCATGGCTCGCGTACGAGCCGCTATGCGCCGTCGCGGAAACTTTTAACACTCCATCTGAGTAACGGGTGTACAAGCAGCAATCGAGTCCGCAGTTATCGGGACAGACTTAGTTGTCATTGAACACCTCGTGCCCTGCGGCAAGATTCATCTGGCCGACGGCCGTCATATACGCGCCGATCAGCGACTATGAGGCAGACCGAAGCTTAACTTGTCACGCAGATGTCAGATGATTGTCTTTTCTTCATGAGCGACTCTTTACTGCTGCACTTACCGATTGAGGTTGATGGCCAATGCAAAAGCAGGATTGCTGTAAGGCGTCCGACACCCGCTATTTAGGGATTTTCCTGGGGGAAAAAGCCTGCCCCCCTGGCCCCATCCACCTGGGCCTAACTCCTCGCAAACCCGAACAGCCAGCAAAGCGCGTAAATGATTCGCATCGAATCCAGGCTCAACCAAAAGGCTGCGACCCTTGTCCATAGCTCTGCCCTGACCTGTCTCATTTCACAAGAATGCTACTTGCCAAAGGCCTGGGCAAGATGGGCTTCACGTAGCGCTGACCATCTTCAAATACAGATGAATTGATCTCAACTGAAGGGTGGCGCGCATACCAACAGATAAAACCAGACTGAAGGCGAACGGCCGGGTACGCTCTTTGGTGAGCTGAGCAACCGTGGGAGAAAGACACACGGCCCACATTGAAAGAGTCATTCCGGCCAGGAACGCGAGAGCCAATTGGCAGGCGTGAGACACGGTCAAAGACCGCATCAAGAAGATGACCGTTGCAAGGATGAAGAAGGCCAATAGCGCTTTTGAAAGCCCAATTTTCTTTACCAGCTTACCTGCGGGTATTGTACCTGCGATATTTCCAACAGCCATAGCGCTGGTCAAAGTGCCCAACGTCTTCTCTTTAAATCCATGACCGAGCTGCCTTTGCAGATCCTGTCCGCACAGAGCAAGGTACTTCCCAGGAGCGCCATGGGCAAGGCCGCCAAATACGGACTGGCGCTGTGGAAAAGCTGACGCTCTTCCTCGAACATCCAGTGCTGGAGCGTTCTGGGCTCAAGTCAAAGCGTCCGCCCAGCGCTTTCCACCGCATGAAGCGCCCCCGCCGAGGTGGCTTCCAATCCAAAGGGATATTTCCGCAATCGCGAAAGCTGCAACGCAATGTGCAGGACAAATGCGGGATTATTGCGAAGATAGCGTTTCCATAAATGTCTGGGGTCCTGCATTAGCCGATGGAGCCACTGGAAACCTGAGCGCTTGACCCACGTGGAGCTGTCACGAATGGCTCCGGTGTGAAAATCGAATGCCGCACCGACACCAAACATGAGTGGCACCTGCAAGTAATCGACATATTTCGCCATGAAGAGCTCCTGTTTCGGAGTGCTTAATCCCACCCAGAGGATATGTGGCCGGGATTCCCGCACCTGAGACAGGACCTCCTCCTCCTCATCCGAAGTCAAGCTTCGGAACGGAGGCGTATAAGTCCCGACCACCTGGAGGCCGGGAATCTCTCTTTGAAGCGTTTCGCTGAGAAGGGCGGGAACTCCGGGCTTGCCGCCGTAGAGAAAGTGACGATAGCCGCGTTCGACCGACAATCGGCACATTGCCATCATGAGGTCCGGACCAAAGACCCGATCCATGTTTCGAAAGCCCTGTAGATGGCCAACCCAGGACATTGGCATTCCGTCCGGAACATTGATCAATGCGCGATTCAGGACTCGGCGAACCTCAGAGTCCGCACGTGCTTCCATGACTCCATGCACACCCGTTGCGCAGATGTAACCGTGGCCCCTGGCCGATCTGATCCAGTGGTCGGATAGATCGACTGCTGACTTCAGATCGACGGCAGATACTCGCACACCAAGTACATTCGCGGACGGCAGCGACAAATCATTTTCAGTCATCGAAAAACCTCCGTTGCACTGGCGATTCCTTTGCACAAGGGACGATTTCTATCTGTTGAGCGGCAAACGTGGAAGCCGGCATGATCATACGTCTCGCCGAATCGCGAAGAAGAACGTATGAATCAGAATGGCGATATCCATAAAAAGGCCGCGGTTTCGAATGTAGTAAAGGTCATATTCAATGTTTTCGTGAATCAGGGAGGTTCTGTCGGCGCTCAGTTGCCAGAGTCCGGTGATTCCAGGATTCACCTGAAGTCTCTGCCGCTGTTCGGGAGTGTATTCCTGTACGATGAAGGGCATTTCCGGCCTCGGCCCAACAAGCGACATGTTTCCCAGGAGTACGTTCATCAACTGGGGGAGTTCATCCAAACTGGTCTGCCTGATAAGCCTTCCGACTCTCGTAATTCGAAAGTCGTTCGACGTGGCCGGAGAGAAGTCATACCGTGGCGCGTTCGTATACATCGAGCGGAACTTGTAGATGTTGAAAGGCTCTCCGTTGCGGCCGACTCTCTTTTGAACGAAAAGCGCAGGACCAGGGGAGTCGAGCTTGATGATGAAGGCAATCATGAGGAGCAGAGGGGAGATTAAGACCAGCAGAAAAGCGGCCGCGATCAGATCGATCATGCGCTTGAGAATTCCGTAATGCCACGATATCAGCGGCTCACCCCTGGTGGTGATCGAAAAGCCATCGAGGTCAATCGATTGTGTCCACAGTTGCTCCTGCAACTCCAAACCGGAGAGAAAGGCGATCCTCACTCCCGCTTGCTTTGCGGCATATACAGCCGCGTTCTGTCTCTCCGATGAAAGATTCGGAAGCGCCACGATGAGCACGCTGCACTGAGAGGATTTGAGCGCTTCGGGAGTCATGGGCACCCTTTGAACCGGAACCGAACGGCGGCGCCGATACCCCATTTCGGAAATGGTGCTTCCATCGAGGGCGGAATTATCGTCGATGATCGCCACCGGGAGAAGACCAAGCCTCAGGGATTGAAAGAGTGCGGACACGACGCGCTTTGCGGCGTCTCCAGCTCCATAGATGACTGCCCGATCGAAGCCGATGCCCATGAACTGCACAGTGCGAACGATGGAGGAGAACATCACCTTCTGCAGAATTAACAGAGCGGGAATCATGACGAGAGCAATAAGAATTGCGGTATAGGAAATTCTCCGATCCAGGAGAAGACTGAAGACGAAAAGCAGGAGCACAGATAGAGCGGGAACCCGAATTGCGCGTTCCGTCTGATGAATCTGGAGCACGCTGCCACCTCCGCGATAGGCGCCGTTCCAATGCAGGAACAGCACCGAAGACAGGCCAACCGCGATACTTGCGGCAACTGCCCCGCGCACCGGATATTGTGCCAGGTTGCCGGTATGCAGCAAAACGTCAAGAGCGTAAGCTGCAAACATTCCGGCGGCGCAGGCGAGAAAGTCCGCTGCAATCTCGACACGGCCCAACACATTGCGGAACAGTTGAGCAGGGGCCACCCGAGGTTGATCTTCGTGTGAAGCAGCGATAGCTTTGGCTACGAGGTGCGGAGTGGCAGACTCAGATGCGCTCATGCTTATCCTGCTTTCGCTCCGAGATTGACTGGTTGCTCGTCATTTTCATTGGGACAGCCTTTCCGAGGCTGAGGGATTGATTGATGCGGCGACCGCGGCATTCTCCGTGGGATTGGCGGAAGTTATGAGCCTGCGAAAGAGACTTATATATTGCTTGGCCAGAACCGGACCCGAAAACTGCTGCAGAGACCTCGGCGCTCCCTTCGGTTCTTTGAGAGCGGCGACAATTGCGGCCGCAAGCATTTGTTCTGCGTTCTTCTCCAATGCCACGAATCGGCATTGCCCATCCCCAACTTCGCGAAATGCCGGGATGTCCGAGCAGACGATTCGGCAGCCGGCGAGGAGGGCTTCGGCGATAGGCAAGCCGAACCCTTCGGTTATCGACGGAGACACAACTGCTTCACACTGCATGTAACACCATTGCAGTTCCGCGTCCGATACTCCTTCGAGGAAACAGACTCTCGGGCCGAGGCCAAGGGCTGAAACGAGCTTGCGGATATTGCGTGTCTCAGGTCCTGCAATTCCAATGACCGCCAGTCTCATGTCCGAAACGATCTGACCGGTGCGCAACATCCGGCTGAATGTGCGAATCAGCAGAGGGATATTCTTGTTGCGGCGATGCTGTGCGATACAGAGCAGAAACCGCTCTCCTGGCAAAAGGGGAGCCGGCGGCTGTACGTTGCAGACTTGCCCGGCCTCGACGCAGTTATAGATCCGAACCGCCTTTTGCCATGCAGGGATCGGCGCGTACTGCTTTAGACGAAGACGCGTCGTTTCGGAGACGCAGGCGATTGCATCGATGTTTCGAAGGCATTGCTGAAGAATCATGCGGTTGAAAATAAATTTCGGGAATCCGAAGTTCATAGGCATCTCATAGGGATACAAGTCATGCAGCGTCACCAATGTCGGGCAGTGGAACGCAGCCGCATTCACGGGCATGGGATAGGACAGATGGACCAGGTCGGCGTGCACTTGAGCGGCCAACTCAGGGAGTTTGCGGTAGTACCAGAGATTCCGGCTGAGAGAAGACCGGTCCATCTCAGCGACGTGCGTCACAATCCGCGCATTTTGACAAAAGCCGGCGGCCTGCAGGAAACTGCGCTGCCACGGCGCGACAACCAGATGGAGAGATGAAATCTCCGACTCCGGCAAGAGGCAGCGCGCAACGTTCAAGGCATGACGTTGCAATCCGGACATATTGGAGGCGAATGAAGCGAGAGTGATCAGAATCTTCACAGTCTTGCCTCCTCCGGAACGTTGTTAGGAGTCGACAGCGGTGAAGCGCCTTCCCGCCCTCGATTCACAGAGCTGAGCCGCCCAAGCAGCGGCAGATAGACCAGCAGTGCTACCGAGCCGTAGCAAAGCCGTGAGAGCGCCAACCCCTGAAGTCCCATGTGACGCAGCAGCACGATCATTAACAGCAACATCGCCGCTCTGGATCCAAGACTGATAAAGGCGACCATCCGGAAGAGGCCAAGCGCCTGCATGGCATAGGTTCCAGTGACGCCCAGCCCCATCAGCGCCGAACCCAGAACGATGGGCGCAAGAATCCTTGACGCGCCTTGTGCGACGGCAGGTCCGGCCCAGAGACGGATGAGCCGGTCCCCAAGAAGGAGCAGCATGCACGAGCCGCAACCGACCAACAGCAGGTTGCAAGCGAAAGCCTTCAGCAAAGTCCGCTTCAGCACTGCGCTGGAGATGGTGCTCGCGCGGCCGGAAAGGTAGGGAAAAAGAAAATTGAGACCAGATGCCGAGAGGCCGAAGATCGGGTGTGCGAACTGCACGCACAAGGAATATGGGGCCACTGCGAGCGCGCCCAGCGAAACACCCAGAAGGATTCGATCGAATTGTCCGAAGACAACCGCACCCACCGCCTGCAACCAGACGAAGATGCCGAGCCCCAGCAAGACTCGCGTTTCCCCGGGTTGGAAGACGGGCCAAAGCGAAACACGGCCAATATACCCGCGAAGTTGACGAAACTGCATGTACATGCCCAGAGCCATCACGACCGCTGTGGCCGCCAGGATGCTGACTGTCCGATGACCGAACCATGCAAGCGCCGCGGCAGCTCCGAGTGTGACAAAACGAACAGCCGTGCTGATCTGCACCGTGCCGCGATACTGTTCAAAGGCGCGTTGCGCGCTGACGCCGACGGTTTCAACCGACCTGAGAAGAATCAACACGCTCGCAATCCGGAGCGAGATCAGGCACTCAACGGACGGTGTTTGATGCGAGACGGCAATGTGGGGAGCGGCGAATGGAGCGGCTATCCACGCAGCGACGGCAAGCGCTGAGCCGAGCACAAAATTGATACCCAGCATGCTGCGCACAGTGTGCGGAATCAAACCGGATTGGTCTGTTCCGCGCAGATGAGCGACACGTTGAATACCGGCATCGGAAAACCCAGACGCAATGATCCCTCCCGCGCTGATTAGAGCCGTTGCAATCATCCATAACCCGTATTCCGATGCACCCAGCCTGTGCAGAACGATCGGCGCCACCAATAGCATTCCGAGTGGATACGAGACGTAGTCCAGAACGCCATACGCAGCATTTGTAATGTGCTTCCTCATGCTGCGCCTCGATTCAACCTAAAGATCGAGTGAATGTGACGCCGCAACACAGGCAAGACTTCGGCCGCAAGCGCTTTGCGTGGGTCTCTCATATCTACCGTAGACCAATGGCTGCGGAACAGGATCCAGGCCGAGGTACACATGAACGAGAAGCCGGTAAGTAGAAGAGTAAGCAGCAAACGTGGCGGAAACGACTTCTTTTCCGGTATTCCCGGAGCATCGATCACGCTTACAGCCGACACGTCCTTTGCTTCCTCGATTCGAGCCATTTCATATTGTTGGGTAAGAAGCTCATACAATGTCTCCTGGACTCGCACGCGCCTGTAGAGATCCGCATAAGGAACGGCAAGCCTTGGAAGCTGGCGCAACGGAGGGTAAAGTTCCCCTTTATTGTCGCCGCTGATGGGGTCTGTCCCGGTATCGTCATGCATCTCCTCCGCGGTCAGCGGCGCAGAGGAGCCGGTCATCTTGGCAAGCTCTGCTTTCAGGCTTGCAATGCGTGCTTCTGTTTCGTGCACTCTCACATTGCCATCGCCATAGATCTGGCGCATCGACTCAAGCCCGGACTGCTCAATCAGCAGTTCCGCCTGCACCCGGACTCCGGCATCCACCATCGCGCGCGTTTGCTCCTTGATGTCGATAGTGCTGCTTCTGCTTGAGAATTCACTCAAATCAAGCTGCGCCTGTTCAAGGTCCGATTGGACATTTTGCAGGCGCTGCTCAATGAAAACGCGCTCCCGGTGTGCGGCCGATGTGTTGGTTCGCATCACTAGGTTGCTCAGCTCATCGAGATACCCCTGCGCCAGGTCGCGAGCCCGCGTACGATCCATGTCCTCCACTTCGATTGTGATGACACCACTCTTTTTGTCATCGGTAATCTTCGTGCATCCCGCAAGAAGCTTGGCCGCGTCAATACGATATTTCTTGTGGTAGACATGCATCAGATCGAACCGGTCAATGAGATGGCCACTCACCGATCCGCTTCGCAACAGGTCAATAAACAGGGCTGTGGAAGTGTGCCCACCCAGCAGGCCGCTCGCCAGACCGCCCAATGCTCCCAGGCTGCCCGAATGGGAAGTCAGTGCGGCGAGCAGCATTGCGCTCGATCCCTGCTGATCTGGCGGCATAATGCTTGTGGTGGACTTGTACTGCTTTGGGATAGCAAACGAGATGGCCAGACTCACCAACAGAGAGATTCCCGCGATCCACGCAAGCATGCGGCGGTGTTGCCAAAGCAACATGGCGCGAACAGCCCATTGCGGCTCATGAGCAATTAGCATCGGCTCTTCCCGATCCAAAATTGAGATTACGGAGTCGGGAGTCATTGTCTCCTCCTCACTGCCAAAGGCTGCACCATATCCGAGGCGCGGAATTGCTGTGCGTCTTGCCGATCCAGAAAACTGGCGACTTGAAGGGTAAGAGTCATCGTTCAGCACATAACAAGAGGCTTGAGAGATTGCATCATTGAACGTCGGCGACTACAGCGTCGCGGCCGCAATGCCGGAAGTGATCGCGATGGAGGAAGCTATCTGGCCCGCCGCCAGCAGGTTCCTCCAGAACAACGAGCCACCGATGATCTTCTGAGGCACTACAACCACATCGCCTGGGTTGAGCTTCGTTGAGAGAACGCCACCGTCGAACCGTCCGCCCGAGCGGCGGCCAACAACGGAACCATTCGCGCGAATGATGAATACTTCCTTTCGATTTGCGGTTGCATTAGTACCGCCTGCCCGGCTGAGGTACCAGGCCGCCGTCTTTCCAGGTGTAAACGTGAGAGCGGTCGCGTTGTATACCTGACCGCTGACAAGCACGAATCCGGGCCGCTTGGGGATGGTAAGCACATCGCCTCGGCGCAGTTCGATATCGTCGGATGTGTTCGCCCAACTGTCGATATCGGCACCGATGTGAATCACCATGCGGCCGGTCGGCTGGTGACTCTTCAGATCTGCGAGCACCTGGCTTTGCTGCTCCTTGATGAGCTGCAATTCCCCCGCCCCACCTGAGCTTGCAACGCTGGGCGAAAGCCTGGCCGACGCGGAGTTTGTCTCGATCTGACGAATGAGCTCGTCACGGCTTTTTTCCTCTAGTTCCTTGACCTGCTCACGAACGAGCGCGGCGCCCATCGGGTAGGCGGTAGGCAGAAGATTCCCGGCTCTTCGCAAAACCGAGCTGAGGCGCTCACCCTCCTGAAAGCCATAGCTGCCTGGATACCTGACCTGGCCACTGATTGTTACTGACTCACCAATGTTCTCCCAGTTGGTGATCTGATGGATCGCCAGAATGTCTCCTGGCTTGAGGGGGACGTCTGCGTGTGGGTCGGCTCCCGTAACCGCCGTTCCGATCTGCACGGTCACCTGATTTTCGACAACTGCATTTCCGTTCTGGACGTCATAGCTGGTGAGATCAGCGCTTTCCAGCAGCGCGTCGCGCTTGAAACCTCCCGCCATCCGCACCAACTGCGCGGCGGTCATGCCCTGCGACATGGGGTATTCGCCAGGGCGCAACACTTCGCCGGCAACCGTCACTTTAGGCGCATCTACCTGATAGCGTCCGAAGACGCGCACCGTATCAAAAGGCCGCAGGTCGACGTTCGCGTTCCCGATCAGTACATCTGGAACGTTGAAGTCGATGGTTTCCGCATGCAGATCTGGAGGAATGAGACGGACAATTTCGCCGTGAGCAGCGGGCTCGGGCAGCATGTCCTGATAGCTGTGAAGCACATCGCTGATGCGCATGCCCTCGGTGTATGCCAGGCGCCCTGGACGCACAACGTGGCCTGCGAGATAAATAGCGCTCTGGCTATACGGCAGGATCGGATCAACGCGAACCCGGTCGCCGTCCTTCACTGCGAACATAGCAATGGCGCTGTGATCCGCCTGGGAGCTTTGATTGCCGGCGCCGGGCAGAGTCAGCGTCTCACGCTGATGACTGGCGTCGATGCGTTCGATTCTGATATGGCTGAGCGAAGCCGCGGCAGTAAATCCGCCAGCGTCGTCGATCACCGTGGCAAGCGTTGACTCCACTGCCTTGAGTTCGTAGATCGCCGGACGCTTGACCGCTCCAGAAACTGCAACCAAGGGACCCGCGGGAGGGATGAGGAGCGTATCCCCGCTTTCAAAGGAAGCACTTCCATTGCGTATGCCACGAAGCAGGAACTCGTAGAGATCGACCTCTTCAACGAGTTGCTTTCCACGATAGTGGCGCAGTGTGCGAAGCGACCCATTCGCGGTCGGTCCGCCCGCGGCATACAAAGCACTCACCGGAGTTGAGAGAGAGCTGATGTCGTACCCGCCCGGCCTCTGCACATCGCCGACCACATAAACGCGCACCGAGCGCAGCCGCGAGACAGTAACCGCGACCTGCGCGTTGCGGTACTGCTGTTTCAGCGCGCCCTCAATCAAGGTCTGGGCCTTCCCGAGCGGGAGCCCCGCGATGTCGATGGATCCCGCTTCCGGGAGAAAAATGCTGCCGTCACGGTCGATGGAACGAATGATGCTCTGGGTCACACCTCCCCAGAGACGAATTGTGAGCGTATCCCCAGGCCCGAGGACATAATCCGGGCCCAAAGGCACGTCGAGCGGCGTGTCACGGGCAGAGACTCCGCGTGCCGCCGCAGAAAGTTCGCGATTCACAAAGACGTCTGACCCGAAGCGCTTCAAGCCCGCAGTCTCGCTAGGTATTTGCGTATAGAGATCGCGCAACGATTGCAGATCGTAGGGAGTTGGCTGGTGCAGGACCTTAGGAACGTCAGTCGACGCGTTAGCCTTCTCCTGATTGCGCGGGTACTCCCTCAGACTCAGCTGGTTGCGATTCAGGTGCATTCCGTCCGCAATTGCAGACGAACCCGCCCCCCCATCCATCCCTGCCGACCCTCCACCCGCCCGCGAGCTTGCGTCAAATCCGTTGGCGTTCGCGCCGCCATTCAGCAATAGAGAGCGTTGAGCAGATGATAGCGGATTGTTACCATCTTGCTCCGTAACACTCGATCCCGCAGATTGGAGATCGTCGTCAGACACATATCCTCGCGCGCGCAGCACGGTTGTAATATTTGTGCGCAGCTCAGAACTCGTCGCGATCTGGCTGTAGAGCATCTGATCCGAAATGTCGTTCGCATCAATCTGCATGCCCTGCTGCTGCATACGGTCCGCCAACTGCGACTTTAACTCCTCAACAAGATCCGGGCTCTGTTGCAGGATGTTGTCGATCTGGTCCGCGGAGAGGGCCGTCCGCGTCCCCGTGATTCCAGGGCCCATCAGCGAATTGCTATCCCTACCCGAGGAGCCGTTCAGATCCGACAACGAGGTCGACGCACTGGAACCTTGATCTGCCTGGGAATCTGCCGTGCTTTGAACCGGAGACGTGGAGGAAGTCGCCTGGCCGTTTGCGGGGATTCCTGCAATCAAACAGAGCGCAACTATGAATGCCGCCGCAAAGCAGGTAATTCGCGACGTGCTAGCGCAATGGACTCCGACGAGCGAGCGTTGGCGCGGAATCAAGCCTCCAACACGGACACCGGGGACGAATTGCTGCATAAACATTTTGCTCTTCGACATTGATTGTAAGGTACGGTGAAAGCTGGGGTGTCATGCGCTCGTCATTGAATTGTCATTCTTTTGTTGCCCACTTTTCTTGAAGCTCTCGCGTTCTGATTGAAGCCGATTCAAAACCGCTCCGAAGATCGGATGGGTCGCCTATAACTCCCGCTGGCCAGACGCCATATTATCTCGGCAGGAAAATGACATTGCTCAAACAATTGCCTGACATTTCGGCCTTGGGGAGGTGCTAACCCTTGTGTGTGCGGTGACTCATTGAGCCCGCACATCGACGCAACCGACACAGTGAGCGCCTGCTCATTAAAATTCACACGATCGCATAGGGAGTCGCTCCCGGAGCCTGGGCAGAGTTCATTGGGCAACTTCGATCGCGGTTTGATTTGTGCCGGTCAAGTTTCAGTAATTGAATCTTCGAGCAACAGGGGGGATTCATTTTCAGGATTTGCAAATACAAATGGAAAGTACACAAGTTATGACCGGAGCGGTAATTCAACAGGCAACTTCAGGGGTACTCGAGGTTAATTCACCCTGCCGCCCGCAGGACGCGCTGCTTTGCAATATGGAACTGCCGCACCGCAGTATCTTCTACCCACTTGGTTACCTTGTCGAGATCATCACGAATGACGATGCTGTATTGCAGACCGCAAACGAGAGTTTCGGGCATCCGCGCTTCCTCCCGTCGCGATGAGCCTGGAGCGACCTCTGCCGATTGCTGCCATTTTCTTGGATCCGAATTCAGAATTTACGCGCACAGACAACCCACGCGCATCAAGAAGATGCTCCCGGTGTTTATCCAGGATGTGCAGTGGCGCGATCAACACAAGACGGCAGCCGGCCTAGCACAACAGGCTCCTGGGTGAAACCGGCTCCTTCGTTGGCAACTCTCGGTTAAGCTCTTCGATCAATGAACCTTGCTCAATCCGAAAGAGCCGATGGCCAAACGTGTGCGCGTGAACACGATGCGTAACCAGCAGAATCGCCTTGCCAGAGGCGCTCAGGTTGTCGAGTACCTGCCGCTGAGTTTCCTCATCCAACGCCGAAGTTGCTTCATCCAGAAGAAGTAGCCGGCCTCCACGCAGGATCGCCCGCGCCAAGCCAAGCCTTTGGCGTTCTCCACCTGAGAACAAAGCTCCGTTGTCGCCAACCGCAGTATCCAGACCGTGCGGCTGTGCGGACACAAATTCGTCCAGTTTGGTAGCCTCCAGCGCTTTGATCAGTTCCTCGTCGCTCCGCCCCGGTGATCCGAAGAGCAGATTATTCCTGATCGAATCGTCCAGGAGCGGGATTTCCTGCGGCACATACGCGATACTTCCGCGGTCGACACGAACAACACCTGTTGAAGGTTGTGAGACACCCGCAATCAGATTCAGCAAAGAACTCTTGCCAATCCCGGAAGGCCCGTGAAGCACGATCGTTTCACCTTCCTCCATGCAAAGGTTCACATTTCGCAAAATCGTTATTCCATCACGGAACGAAAAGCCTACATCAATCATTTGCATGACAATACCTGCATCCGGAAGGAGGGAAGGTGGCGTGAGTTCGCTGTGGATGCGGCATTCGTTCAGATCGGAGTCAATAATCTTAACGTTCTCGTAAGAGCCATCCATCTCACCGGCAAGGAGCAATATCTGGCTAATTAGGGGAAGCAGACGTCGAGAGAGTACAAAGTAGAACACCAGAAGCGCCAGCAACCCGGTCAGGTCTCCCTGCCGCAATTCAACGACGATGACAATGAAGAGAAATAGTAGTACCGCGCCCTGATCGGCCACAATCCGCCCGATTTGGGGAAGAAACACCACATGCAGGGTGTTCACGGCGGCACGTTCCGCCTGCCGGCGAATGCGCTCCTGGAAGAAAGCCTGGTTCCTGTAGGTGCGAATTTCTTGTCCCGACGACAACATGTCCGCCAGGTATCTCTGGAGCATACGCAATGAGGTCTCACGGCTCGATGCGGCCTCCTGGAGCTTTCTACGTATGAGAAACCGGTGTCCTGCATAAAACGCAGCGACGGCGAAACTCAGGGCGAAAGCCGCTGCGAGACTCTGATGCACGAGCGCAGCAATCATGACAGCAACAATCACTACATTGGCTGTCATTTCAATGCAGCGATGGTAGAAGGTGGCAGCTTCGCGCGTTGTCTGCAGCGCACGGCCGGAGAGTTCACTCCTATTACACTCGACGAACCTGCCCCATTGAAGCCGGCTGTAACCCTCGGTCAGCCGGAGAAGAAACGCCGTATGCAGATTTTGTATCTGACGAAAGGTGGAGCGTGCCGAAAGGAGGTCCATCAAGCCACGTAGAGCCACGAGCACCGTCGTGATCACGGCAGCGGAAAGAACGTTCTTTGGTATCCACCAGTGTTGATGGCCCGTCGAGCGCCCCTGCAGCAGCAGGAACAACAGGTACATTGCAGCAGCCACCAACAGATCGCAAAATCCCACTGCGATCCTACCTAGCGTCAACAGGACGAGGATCAGGCGTTGCCGATTTCCCAAAAGCCCCAACGCCAGGCGAAGACTGCCTCCAGCGCGGGCAGTATCTTCGACCTCCGTACTATCGATAGGAATCATAGGAGCTTAACTCCTGATGATTCGAGCGTACCAATGTGCGGACCCTCGAGTTGTCAGAGGTCGGTCCTTGAAATGTCAGCAAATTGTCACTGGAATCTCCGCTGTCTCACGGAGGATGCAGTCGACTTTCTCGTCCGCAGCATGCCCCCCGCAGAACCCTCTCAATCTCAGGAGGACAGGCCCGGAACCGCTTGGTATGCGCCAAAAGGCACCTGCAGTTCCTGGGTGGCCACAGATCTCTAGAACCTGCAAACAAGTCATTGTGGTGACAAGCAGGTGGCGACAGCAACGTAATATGGCTCCGGGATGCGGTCCGCAATCAAAGACCCAGCAACCAGGATGCAGGTTATCTCCTGCATCGCGTCATTCGAATATCGGCGTCAGCGCGGTCTACCCTGTTGAAGGAGAAGCAAAAGATGAGACGCCCATGAGCGGTTTGACCGACAGCAACCTGACGGAATCAATGGGCTGCTTCAGGCGTGGATCGACAGGGGAATTCGGAAAAACCTGCCAGGCGCGGCCAAGTGAGTTTCAGCCATTGACCGAGACAATTCAGTGACAAACTTCAGACTGTTTCGTGACACGCTGGACCAACAGCCCCAGTACGCTGGATTGGTACGGCATTGAGCAACCGCTCAAGAGAACTGCTCTCTTCTGACATTGTCCTTGTTGCCGAAGGCTTTTAACTGACTCCCCCACACTCTCATACGTACTAAAGGAGAAACGATGAAGCACCTGGAAGGAATCATGCTGGGACTTCCACTGCTTTTAGCGACATTGGCCATTGGAGCCACTGTGGCCGTTGGGCAGACCGATAGCCCGCAGCAGCAGCCCCACGACAAAATGTCTGCGAAGCCGGCAAACGCAGCAAACCATGACCGCGGACAGCAAGTGTTCGAGCAGAACTGCGCTCGGTGCCACAACGCGCCAGAGGGATTTTCCTCCAATATCTCGGGCACGGTCGCCATGCATATGCGAGTGCGTGCGGGGCTCAGCGATGCGGACTACAAAGCTCTCCGCCGGTTCTTGAACCCGTAGCGCGGCTCCGTTTGTTGACGCGCTATCTGAGCAACAAAGACTGGATATTGACAATTGAATAACTTGCAAGTGACAACTGACCTTGATCAAGTCGCTAAGGAGAGATGAGGATGGTCGGTCAGGCCGGTCGAGCCAAGAAGCGCTCGGCCAGCTTCCTGGTTTCAAGTTGTTTCACGCGACGTCACCAAATTCAAAGGAGAGTCTATGCAGAGGAAGTACATGCAACTGGTTTTGATGGCCGCGGTCCTGGTGACCACTGGGCTTTCTTGTCCGATGGCCCGGGCTCAAGCTGCCCCCCAGAGGATCGAGATAACAGCGAAGCGCTTTGAATTTTCGCCGGGGGAAATCACTTTGAAGAAGGGACAACCGGTGGTGCTTGTACTCAAGAGCTTAGACGTCGGGCACGGGATTCACATTAGTGAGCTGAATGTTCTGGTCAAAGTGGGTAAAGGCGGCACAGCCGAAGTGCAATTCACGCCGAACAAGACGGGAGATTTTGTCGGTCACTGCGCTGTGTTTTGTGGCAGCGGGCATGGCTCGATGGCCTTCAAAGTGCACGTCGTGGACTAGGATGAGCCGACTCTTTACAGGGGCTGCGGCAATCGTCCTGACAGCAATCGTCGGGTGCAAGGCAAGCGCTCCGGGAAAGCTGGAGACGAATACCATGACGTTTGCCAAGCATCATATTTTCATCGGCAACAAGAATCAGAAGAATCCGCTGCCGGACACAGCAGAGACTCGAGCTGACGGCAAGGAAGCATTCTCGCATTACTGTGTTGCCTGCCATGGTATGGATGGCCAAAACACC